>Ga0315535_1001536_pt1 | contig 15305 bp, 14 predicted proteins | sample SalMarSW160220MG_2_FD_203092 | JGI IMG/M metagenome (GOLD analysis project Ga0315535, IMG submission 203092) | Salt marsh sediment microbial communities from the Plum Island Ecosystem LTER, Massachusetts, United States - Salt Marsh Sediment SW1602-20 ...
AAGCAGACGATGGAGGAGCTCCAGAATGAGGTGGCACGGTACCAGTCGGAGGTGAATCGAGTATTCGATAGTACCCAGAAGCTCGGGCGAGCCTACCAAATGCTCGCTTTGAAGTACTTCAACAACAGGATGTACGGCCCGGCTCTTAGGAGCTTCAAACAGGCAATCAACATCTATCCGACCAATCCGGTGCTTTCCTACATGGCCGGATTGTGTCAGGCCCAGTTGGCGAAGGTGGAGGTGAACCCTCAGGCACAGCAGGATATGTTCGATGAAGCTGCAACCTACTACAAGAACGCGTTGAGCATTAGCGGGAGTTACAAAGACGCCCTCTATGCGCTGTCCATACTCGATATCTTCGAGCTGAACAAACCCTCCGAGGCCGAACCTCACCTCAAGAAGCTGACATCCCTCGATCCGAAAGACACGGATGCGCTCTTCCTTCTGGCCCGCGTCTACGCATCGGAAGGACATCCCGAGGAAGCCGCGAAACTCTACGACAAGATATCGACGAGTGATGCGAGCGCGGAGCAGAAATCCAGGGCGCAAGAGAACAAGAAGAAGATACTGGAGGGCGCATTTGGGAAATAGCGACCTTCTCTTGCTCAGCATAGCCAGATTCGGTTTCCTCTCCACCAACGAGAAACTCACCCTCTATCGAAGCACGGCCTCTGAGAGTCAATTCGTTGTCTTGCGGCGCGAGGGGGTCGAGAGATTGCTCGGTCGTCGTTTGAATTGCAGGGATTTCGACCCTGCGGCAACGCTACGTGCCGCTGAAGGCGACAGAAAACTCTTGACCCGCAAGAAAATTGAGTACACATTTTACCAGGATACGGATTATCCTCCGCAGCTTCGTGAGATCTACAACCCACCGTTCCTTCTTTTCTATAGAGGGGAGCTGCCAGCCTACGACCGACCGTTGCTCGGAATTGTCGGCACGCGTCGCCCAACGGGGGCTGCCGGTGAGGCGGCCTTCCGGCTCGGCTATGACGCGGGGTGTGCAGGGATAGGCGTCGTTTCCGGCCTCGCGCGCGGGATTGACGGATTTGCTCACGAGGGAAATGTCGCGGGGGGCGGCGAGACAGTCGCGGTCTTGGGATGTGGTATCGACTTCATCTACCCGGCTCAGAACCGGGGACTTGGCGTGCGTATTCTCGCTTCCGGAGGGGCTATTGTCAGCGAGTACCCACCCGGCGAGCCGCCTCTGCGCTATCATTTCCCGGCACGCAACCGCATCCTGAGCGGACTGTGCAGAGGTGTCGTCGTCATCGAGGCGCCGGAACGATCCGGTGCGCTCATCACGGTCGATCATGCCCTGGATCAAGGGCGTGATCTCTTCGTACATCGCAGCGGTTTGCACGGTCTTACCGGCGTCGGTACACGAAAGTTGGCCGAGGACGGTGCGGCCGTAGTCGATGGGATCGGAGAGATCCTGGAAGAGTGGGGGTACAGCCAACCTTCTCCATTCGAGGAGCAGGGCGCGGCCGTGACGGCTGTTTCGCTCGCGGCGCGGATGCGAGACGAGCTGTCCGGGGAACTGGTGGTCCACCGAGGGAAGTACTTCAGGAGAGTTTTGCATGGCTGAAAAACCACATACGTTGCTGGTTGTCGAATCTCCGGCGAAAGCCAAGACGATCGAGCGCTATCTGGGAACGGGATACGCCGTGGCGGCTTCGATGGGGCACCTCATTGATCTGCCCAAATCCCGCGTCGCAGTCGACGTCGACAACGGCTTCGAGCCTGAATATATCACTGTTCGCGGAAAGGCGAAGATACTCAAAGATCTGCAGAGCAAGGCGAACAAGGCAGGGCGAGTGCTTCTCGCATCCGATAACGACCGCGAGGGTGAGGCGATCTCCTATCACCTCAAGAACGCTATGCTCAAGAAGAATCCGAAGCTCGATATTGGGCGGATAGTCTTTAATGAGATAACGCCGGAAGCGATTCGCAAGGCGGTCGAATCTCCTTCCGACATCGATAATCTCAAAGTCAACGCGCAGAAGGCGAGAAGGGTGCTCGATCGTCTCGTTGGATACAACCTTTCTCCTATTCTCTGGAAGAAGGTGAAAAACGGCCTCAGCGCGGGACGAGTACAGTCGGTTGCGCTGCGACTGATCTGCGAGCGAGAAAAAGAAGTCGAGAGTTTCATCCCAGAAGAGTACTGGACAATCGAGGCCGCGCTGAAGAAAGGCAAGAGCGCCTTCGTCGCTTCCATCGTGAAGCACGGCGACGGCAAGCTCACGATTCCAGACGAGGAAGCGGCACAGAAGATAGTCGAGACCCTGTCGGGAGTGGAGTTCATCGTCTCTTCGGTGAAGGAGAGCGAAAAGAACATCCGACCGCGGCCGCCGTTTACAACCTCCACCATGCAGCAAACAGCCGCGAATCGTCTCGGTTTTACCTCTCGCAAAACGATGCAGATAGCGCAACAACTCTACGAAGGGGTCGCGATCGGCGAAAACCGCATCGGTCTCATTACATATATGAGAACTGATTCGACAAGGATATCGAATCAGGCCCTTGGTGAGGTTCGGGAGTTCATCCACGCCAACTACGAAAAGGAGCTTCCAGAACAACCGAATTTCTACGCAGTCGGGAAGGGCGCTCAGGATGCCCACGAAGCAATTCGGCCGACCTACGTGAAGTATAGCCCCGACTCAGTCAGGCAATACCTCACGAAGGATCAGTATCGTCTCTATAGCATTATCTGGGAACGGTTCGTTTCCTCGCAGATGACGCAAGCGACGACGAAAACCACCTCCGTGGATATCGAAGCGGGAGAAGCGCTGTTCAGGGCGTCCGCGACCGTGACGGCCATCCCGGGCTTCCAGCGAGTCTTGAGTGTGCTCAAATCTCGTGAGAAGGACAGGAAGCTCCCTGCGCTCAGAGAGGGTGACTCGCTGGACCTCGAGGAGTTGATCCCTGAACAGCATTTCACCTCGGGCCCCGCGCGCTACACCGACGCGAGTATCGTCAAGACCCTGGAGGAAAAGGGAATCGGCAGACCTTCGACATACGCTCCGATCATCTCTGTCCTGCTCGATCGGTACTATGTTGTGCGGAAGAACAAGCAGTTGATGCCCACGACACTCGGTAGAATTATCAACGATATGCTGCTTGAGGCCTTTCCCGACATCGTCGAGGTCAACTTCACCGCCGACATGGAGCGACGCCTCGATGACGTCGAGGAAAGCAAGGAAGAATGGCATCGGATGATCCAAGATTTCTATGCGCCCTTCAAGTCGAGGGTTGATCACGTTATGGAGACGCTTGCGTCGGTGAAAGGCGCTCTCGACGAGGAAACCGACTTCGTTTGCGAGAAATGCGGCCGAAAGATGGTGAAGAAGCTCGGCCGTTTTGGGTTTTTCCTTGCCTGTTCCGGGTTCCCAGAGTGCATGAACACGAAATCGATCCCATTGGCTCCCTGCCCCCGTCCCGGCTGCGACGGACAGATCGTTGCCCGGAGGAAACAGGGGGGACGTGGGAAGGAGTTCTACGGGTGCACGAACTACCCCACCTGCGACTTCATCTCGCACTACAAGCCGACCTCGTCGAAGTGTCCTCAGTGTGGACAATTTCTTGTAGAGAAGTACGACAAGAAGAACGGGGTGCACAAGGCATGCATCAATCCGGGTTGTGATTTCTTGCACACCCAAGGCGACGAGCCGGAAGGGAGTGACGCAAGTGATTGAGGAGTTCTTGAGCTACCTTCAAAGCGTGAGAGGCCTTTCACCGAATACTGTCGCAGCCTATCGTAATGATCTCGGCCGCTTTGCGAAATACTGCTCGCTGAATGCAACCACCTCGGAGGCTGCAGACCGATCGATCGTTCGAGGGTTCCTCGCGGAGCTGTCGCGTGAAGGGCTGAAGGCCTCCTCGATCAATCGCGTCAGCTCCGCGCTCAAAGGTTTCTTCCATTATCTCGTTCGTCTTGACCGACGGGAAACGAATCCGATGATTGGGCTGCGTACGATGAAAATACTCAAGCCCTTGCCTTCGTTTCTCTCGGAATCGGAGGTGACGCAGATCCTGTCGAAACCAAACAATCGGTTCACAGGGGTTCGCGACAAACTCATCCTTGAGCTGCTCTACAGCACCGGCTGCCGCGTCGCAGAGCTGGTGGGGATGAACCTCTCCGACGTATCCATCTCCCAGCGGCGGGTGAAGGTCCTCGGAAAGGGCAACCGCGAGCGGCTGGTCTTTCTCGGAGATGAGGCGGTCGATTCGCTCGCGACGTGGATACCCGTTCGCGAGAACCGAATCGACCATGACGACCCCGATGCGGAGCGGGCATTGGTGCTCAACTCTCACGGACGTCGCATCACCGAGCGCGGCGTCTTTTACGTGATATCCCGGTACACGGACGACACCCAGGGAAGCGGTATCGGACCGCATACTTTTCGGCACAGTTTCGCCACCCATGTCCTCAACAGGGGGGCCGACTTGCGTGCAGTCCAGGAGCTCCTTGGTCACGCGAACTTGCGGACCACTCAGATTTACACTCATACCGGAATCGACAGGCTGGCTGCGGTCTACGCGAAGGCGCATCCGCATGCCGGACTCGGCAGACAGTCTGGCGCCGCCAATAGAGCCGGGGCGGCGCAGGCAATCAAGAACACGACCCACACAAATGCGGCCCACCCGAAGAAAGGCAATGAGGAACGATAGGATGAGAGACGGCGGCCAAGAGGAGAACGAACGATGAAATTTGAAGGCACAACGATAATAGCCGTCAAACGGGGTGATCAGGTTGCTATGGCCGGTGACGGTCAGGTCACCATCGGGAATACGATCATGAAAGGGCATGCCCGGAAAGTTCGCAGAATCTACGACGACAGGATCGTCGTTGGGTTTGCCGGAGCGACGGCAGACGCGTTCACGCTCTTCGAGCGCTTTGAGGGGAAGATCAAAGAGTTTAACGGTGACATTACGCGCGCCTCGGTCGACCTCGCCAAAGACTGGAGAACCGACCGAATGCTGCGAAGGCTCGAGGCAATGCTGCTTGTCGCCGATCGGAAGAAGATACTACTCATCTCCGGTACCGGTGACGTCATCGAGCCGGACGAAGATGTGCTTGCGATCGGCTCGGGAGGGATGTTTGCGTCTGCAGCCGCGCTTGCCTACTTGGACTCGAGCGACTTGTCCGCAAAGGAGATAGCAATGCGTGCGATGAAAATCGCGTCCAGCATCTGCATTTACACAAACGAAAATCTGATAGTAGAGGAACTCACATGAAACTCGAGCTCGACCAATTGACTCCCAAAGAAATCGTTGCGGAGCTCGACAAGTACATAATCGGCCAGGAGAAGGCAAAAAAGGCCGTTGCGATTGCTATTCGCAACCGCATGCGACGGCAGAATCTCCCGGAAGATCTGCGTGACGAAGTAGCACCGAAGAACATAATCATGATCGGGCCGACCGGCGTCGGAAAGACCGAGATTGCGCGCCGACTTTCCAAGTTGAGCGGTGCCCCGTTCATCAAGGTGGAGGCAACGAAGTACACGGAAGTCGGTTACGTCGGCCGGGACGTCGAATCGATGGTTCGCGATTTGATGTCCGTTTCGGTTTCCCTTGTAAAGTCCGATCTGCAGGAGGGGGTTCGCGAAGAGGCGGAGCGACGCACCGAGGATCAACTCCTCGACCTGCTCCTGCCCGGTCTCGAAGACAAACCGAGCCAAAATGAACCCCAGCGCAACGTTACTCCGGGGTTCACCTTCAGTCCGAGCGAGAGCGGCGGACAAGAATCGGGTGGCGCATCGAACGCATCTGCCGCCTCCTCGGCCACGCGAGAGAAGTTCAGGCAGATGCTTCGTGACGGAAAGCTCGAAGACAAGGTCATCGAAGTGAACATCACGAAGAGTGCATTCCCCTCGATCGAGATCTTTTCGGGAACGAGCTTCGAGGAGATGGATGTCAATCTTAGCAACCTGACAAACATGTTGGGCGGCAAAAAGAAAAAGAAACGAGTATCGGTTCGGCAGGCACGGGAGATACTTCTTGCCGAAGAGATGGAACGCCTGATTGACAACGACCGGGTGTCTGAGCTCGCGCGCGAACGGGTTGAGCAGATGGGGATCATCTTCGTCGACGAGATCGATAAGGTGGCATCACGTGAGGGCCGGGGGGGATCGGGCGGCCCCGACGTTTCGCGCGAAGGCGTTCAACGGGATATTCTACCGATCGTGGAAGGTAGCAAGGTCAACACGAAGTACGGGATGGTGGATACCTCACACATACTATTCATCGCGGCAGGAGCATTCCACATGACGAAGCCCTCCGACCTCATCCCGGAGCTTCAGGGACGGTTCCCACTGCGGGTAGAGCTCGACGACCTAACGGCCGAGGATTTCGCCAGGATACTCACGCAACCGCAGAATGCGCTGATTACTCAGTACACTGAGCTGCTGAAGACCGAGGGGGTCACCCTCGACTTCACTCCCGAGGCGACCCAGCGAATGTCTGAAATTGCTGCCGAGGTCAACTCCCGGACGGAGAATATCGGCGCGCGCAGACTTCACACCATTATGGAGTCGCTTTTGGAGGATGTGTCATTCAACGCCCCGGATCTGAACGGGCAAACCATCACGATAACGAAGGAGTACGTTGATGAGAGACTGTCGCAGATCGTCGAGGACCATGATCTGAGCCGGTACATCCTGTAGAAGAGGAGAGAAATCCCTTACCTCTCGAGAAAAAGGACCGAAACTAGTAGAGAGGAGAAAGGTAAAGCGAATGCTGTTTGCTAATAGTAGCTTTGGAAAGACGCTCGACATCATTCAGCGCGAGATGGACGTCTCGGTCCTTCGGCGAGAGGTTATTGCGAACAATATCGCGAACGCCGACACACCGAACTTCAAGCGAAGCGTGGTCAACTTCGAGTCGCAGCTCAAGAGGGCGCTCAATTCTGAGAAGCCGAATGGCAATCTCGAGGCAAAGATGACGAGCTCACGTCACATCCCCTTCTACCGACAGATCGACTACCGCACCGTCGGTCCGCGTCGAGTGCTGGACTATCTGTCGACGTCGGACAACAACGGAAACAATGTGGACCTCGAGCAGGAGATGATGAACTCTTTGAACAACCAGCTCGAGTATCAGCTCCTGACGCAGGCACTAACGAGCCAGTTCCAGCGCGTGAACCTGGTTTTGAAATAGGGACGGCATAAATGGGATTGTTTACGAGCATTGATACAGCAGGAACAGGGTTGACCGCTCAGAGAACGAGGCTCGACGTCATATCGAACAATATCGCAAACGTCGACACGACTCGGACTCCGCAGGGCGGGCCCTTCGTACGGAGCCGAGTGATATTTCGGCCGCGGGTCTCGGAACCTTATTGGCGCAGCCCGTTCCTCCCCGCGTCGCTCGACAACGGGATTGGAAAAGGCGTCAGGGTCGTATCTATCGAGAAAGATCGCGACGCAAAGCCGAAGCTGGTGTGGGATCCGACGCATCCGGATGCAATCAAGTCCGGACCGATGAAGGGATACGTCGAGATGCCCAATGTCAATATAGTCAACGAAATGGTGGACATGATCGACGCGTCACGGGCCTACGAGGCGAACGTCGCAGTGATCGACGGTTCGAAGAGCATGTTCCTCAAGGCACTTCAAATCGGGGGGTAACAGATGAGCTTGTTTGGACCGTCTCAGGTGAGCGGTGATGTCGTTCAGCTAAAGCGCACTGATCCTCTTCATCTCGATTCCGCAGGACAGGGCGGACCGATCGGTCAAGGTAAATCGAAGAACGACTTTCAAGACATGCTATTGACGGCAATCAATGGAGCGAATGACGTAACACAGAAGTCGCTTTCGCTTGAACAGCAGGCTATCGTGGACCCGCAGAGCGTGAATGCACACGATGTGATGATCGCGCTCGGTGAGTCTAATATGGCGATATCGTTGACGAAGGCGGTGGTCGACCGTGTGCTGCGGGCGTATCAGGACATCATCAACATACGGTAGAGCGGAAGGCAGCTTGAGTTAGACATCGTAGAGAGTCATTTCAACTGGGAGGGGAAATGAACGAATGGTTGAAACGGGCGCTTGATCAGATCAAGACGCTCTGGGGTAGATGGAGCACTACCCAGAAACTGATCCTTGGGGGCATTGTCGTTGCCGCCCTCGTAGGGCTCATCCTGCTCATATCGTTCAGCGCCGCGCCGAGCATGGTACCGGTGTTGACTGTTCCTGTCACCGACGCAAACCTGAGCCAGCAAATATCCACGACCCTGGACGAATCCAACATACCGCACACGGTCACCCCGCAGGGGATGATCTACGTCGGCGACAAACAGACGGCAATGCGCGCGCGCGATATACTCGTTCGTGACGACTTGGTGCCGAAAGGCACCTCTCCGTGGAACGTCTTTCAAATGAACCAGTGGACCACTACCGATTTCGAGCGCAACGTCAACCTGCAGCAGGCTATAACGAAGAGCCTTGAGCAACACATCGAGGCGCTGAAAGACGTCGATTCGGCTCAGGTTGAGCTTGTCATACCCAAGCCTGCTCTCTTCACCGCCGACCAGAATCCGGTTTCTGCGTCGATAATCGTCACCCCCTCGCCCGGCTCGGATATCACGACGAACGTGAAGAAAATCCAAGGCATTCAGAAGCTCGTGAAACTGGCCGTCGAAGGGCTAAAGGATCAAAACATCGTCATCACCGACAACCAGGGGAACATACTTAACGACTTCAGCGGGATGGAGGCGACCACTCGCCTTGATCTCGCACGCGCTCAGATACAGGAGAAGCTCAGGCTGGAGAACCAGTATCGTCAGGCAATCGAAACCACCCTTGGCCAGATCTTCTCACCTGACCGCGTGAAGGTTATGAAAGTCGATATCTCGCTCGACATGAGCAAGAAGACGATCGATACAAAGGAGCATTTCCCGATCACCATGACTCCTCAGAATCCGAACGTGCCTTACAACACGCGAGTCGTGGTTCCGAACATCGAGATATCGAAACAGACGAAAAACGAGACCTTCCAAGGCACAGGGTTCAATCCGCAGGGTCCTCCAGGACAGGAGGGGCAAACCCCGCCGGCTTACAAGGACTTGAGCAACCTGGTAGGGAAGTATTCCAATAGCACAAATACCGTCAACTTCGATGTCAACACTCGCAACATTCACGAAGAGGCTGCACCGTACGACATCAAACGAGTGTCGGTCGGGGTCGCGATTGACGGTACCTGGGAGAGGGTCTACGATAACAAAGGGAACCTGAGATTCAACCCCGACGGCAGCATCATGAGAAAGTACAATCCCGTCTCAGCGGCCGATCTCAAGAAAGCCTCGGCGCTCGTCAAAGACGCGATCGGGTTCAACGTCGACCGGGGCGACAGCGTGAGCGTGGAATCGATTCAATTCGACCGCTCGGCTCAATTCGCCAAGGAAGACCAGCAGATTCGCAACCAGCGTCGATTGCAGCAGGCCGTCATCTATTCGATTCTCGGCATCGCCGCGGTCCTCGTAGCGTTCATCATCTTCCGTCTGATATCCCGTGAAATGGAGCGCCGGCGCAGGCTGCGCGAAGAGGAGCTGTCGCGGCAGCATCAAGCCATGCGTGAGGCTGCATTACGGAGTGCCGAAGAAGAGGGAGTGGAGGTGCAGATGTCCGTCGAAGAGAGGGCACGCCTCGAGATGCAGGAGAATGCCATCAACATGGCACGGGAGCACCCGGAGGACGTCGCCCAGCTCATACGCACCTGGCTGGTAGAGGAGTAGCATATGGCGAAGACCCAGAGCGTCGGCGCCCAGACGCCGAGCCCACCGCCCAAACGATCGGGCAGCCGAAAGGAGCTCACCGGTCGGCAGAAGGCGGCCATATTCCTCGTGACCCTCGGCTCGGAGATCTCATCGGAGATCTTCAAGCACTTGCGCGAGGATGAAATCGAGGCATTGACCTTCGAGATCGCCAGGCTCGATACGATAGAGGCGGTGGATCGTGACGCCGTGCTGATGGAGTTCAAAGAGCTCATGATGGCTCAGGATTTCATCTCTACCGGCGGTATTGACTATGCCCGTGAGCTCTTGGAGAAGTCACTCGGATCGCAAAAGGCGGTCGATATAATCAACCGATTGACCTCCTCGCTGCAGGTCCGCCCTTTCGATTTCATACGTCGAACAGATCCTGCGCATTTGCTCAATTTCATCCAGCAGGAGCATCCCCAGACGATCGCGCTCATTCTGGCCTACCTTGAACCCCAGAAGGCTTCCGTCATACTCGGGAGCCTCCCGCACGAGATTCAGTCGGATGTGGCCAAGCGAATTGCCACGATGGACCGAACGGACCCGAATGTTCTGCGCGAGGTTGAGCGCGTCCTCGAGAAAAAGCTCTCGACTTTGAGCTCGGAGGACTATACGGCGGCCGGCGGGGTTGAAAACATCGTCGAGATTCTCAACATGGTGGACCGCTCCACGGAAAAAACCATCATCGAATCGCTCGAGGAAGAGGATCCGGAGCTCGCCGAGGAAATCAAGAAGCGTATGTTCGTATTTGAAGACATCGTCCTGCTCGACGACCGTGCAATCCAGAAGGTGCTCAGGGAGGTGGATACCGCTGAGCTCGCAAAGGCGCTTCGAGGAGTTGAGGCGGAGGTTCAGGACAAGATATTCCGCAATATGTCGAAACGCGCGGCCGCACTTCTCAAAGAAGAGATGGAGTACATGGGACCGGTGCGGCTGAAGGACGTAGAAGAGACTCAGCAGAAGATCGTATCGATCATAAGAAAGCTCGAGGACCAGGGAGAGATCGTCGTTGCTCGGTCCGGCGAGGACGAGATGGTCATATAGGAGGTCTTCGTGGCGAAGAACGTATTTCGATCCCAAGAGATCGTGAACCTTGGCACCTCGGTGATGATCGAGGCGCCCAAACCGGTCGAACCGGAAGTGGAGGCGATCGAGCCCATAGATGAATACACTGGGCCTACGGCGGACGATCTGCGGCGTGAGGCCGAAGCGTTCAAAGAGCAATGGGAACAGGAGAAGGCCGGGATGATCGCCAAGGCCCGAGAGGAAGCCGAGGAGATCGTCAAGAAGGCAGAACAAACGGCGTTCGACGAGGTGAAAACACAAACCGATCAGGCCCAGAAAATTCGGCAGGAGGCTCAGGACGAAGCGAAGCGCATCATCGACAAGGTCAATCATGAAGCCGAAGAGGAGCGCAAGAGCGTCGACGAGCATCGCGACCAGATTCTCGAGGAAGCACGCAAGGAGGGACTGTCGCAGGGGCGCGAAGAGGGATTCGAGTCGGGTAAGGCCGAGGCGGACAGGCTCGTGGAGTTGCTGCACACCATCATCAACACCGCGATCGCGAAGCGGACGGAAATCATCGAAGCGTCGGAGACCCAGCTTGTAAATCTCGTGTTGTTAATCGCCAAGAAGGTCATCAAGGTGATCTCCGAGAATCAGAAGAACGTCGTCATCAACAACGTGATCCAGGCGCTCCGAAAGATGAAGACCCGCGGCGACGTGGCAATCAAAGTCAATCTTGCGGACGTTAAGCTCACGTCGGAACACATCAAGGACTTCATGCGCATGGTTGAAAACGTGCGGTCGGTTACGGTCCTTGAAGACTCGACAGTCGATCCGGGCGGCTGCATCATCGAGACCGACTTCGGACAGATCGACGCCAGAATTTCGTCACAGCTGCAAGAGATTGAAGAGCGCATCCTCGAGCTGACGCCGATTCGCATCAAGGGAGAACAGTGATGAGCACGGAGATCGCCGAAGCTCCCGAGGTTGCCGTCGTCTTCTCGAAGTACAAGGAAGTGGTGAGCGAGACCGATCCGATCAAGTTCACGGGAATCGTCGAACGGGTCACCGGGCTCCTCATCGAGAGCAAAGGGCCGCAAGCGGTCATAGGCGAGCTCTGTCAGATCATGCTACCGGACCGTGACACGAGTGTTTGGGCCGAGGTCGTCGGCCTTGCCCACAATCTCGTTCAGTTGATGCCATACGACGACATGGAGGGCATCGAAGTTGGGTGCACGGTGGTGGCGACAGGACGGCCCCTTTCAGTTCCAGTTTCGAGCGGACTGTTGGGTCGGGTGCTCGACAGCATGGGCCGACCAATCGACGACCGCGGCTTCGCTCCGGCTGAAGAATATCGAAGGGCAACAGCGATTCCGCCGAGCGTTCTCAGACGGCGTCAAATCACGGAGCGAATCGCGACGGGCGTACGAGCGATCGACGCCATGACACCGGTCGGAAAGGGACAACGGCTCGGTATCTTCTCAGGGAGTGGAGTCGGTAAGTCGACGCTTCTCGGCATGATCGCCAGAAACACGAATGCGGACGTCAACGTGATCGCCCTTATTGGTGAGCGTGGACGCGAGGTGCGGGAGTTCATTGAAAACGACCTAGGACCGGAGGGACTGGCACGGTCGGTGATCGTCGTTTCGACCTCCGATACCCCGCCGCTGGCTCGCATCAAGGGCGCCTATGTGGCCACCACGATTGCCGAGTACTTTCGCGACGAAGGCAAGGATGTGATGTTGCTCTTCGACAGCGTGACACGCTTCGCGCGGGCTCAACGGGAAATCGGCTTGTCGGTCGGAGAGCCGCCGGCAACCCGCGGGTACACGCCGTCGGTGTTTTCCCTACTGCCGAAGCTGCTCGAACGGTGCGGAACCTCCGAACGGGGGACCATCACCGGGTTCTACACCATTCTCGTCGACGGCGATGATGTCGATGAGCCCATATCCGACAATGTGCGTGGTATTCTCGACGGGCACCTCATTCTGAGCAGACGGCTCGCGGCGGCCTATCAGTACCCTGCGGTGGACGTGCTCCAGTCCCTCTCGCGTCTTGCGCCCCGGGTAACGAACAAGGAAGAGCGTAGGGCCGTCGGGATCATCCACAAGCTGCTGGCGACCTACACCGAAGCGGAGGACCTCATCAACGTCGGCGCCTACGCGAAAGGTACGAACGCAGGAATCGATGAGGCGATCGAGAAAATCGACGAGATTCGAGGCTTCCTTGCCCAGGCGATCGAGGAACGGGCCGACCTACACGACACCCTGAAGCGAATGGAGCAGATCGTGGGCTTCAGCGTGCAAGAAGAGAAACCGGACGATGAGGCAGTATCAGTTTCGACTTGAACGACTCCTGTCCATTCGGAAGTACCGAGAAATGGAGTGGGAGCTCAAGCTCGCCGCGGTGAGCGGGGAGTGTGTACGGCTCCAAACCGAGATAGAGGACATGGATCAAGCCCGAAGGAGCACATTGGCAACGAGATTCTCCGTCCGCGGTTTGGACATGAACTACCTTACGGCGAGCGAGCTCTACATGCGCAGAATCGATGCGCAAACGAAGAGTGATCTCCAGGAGCTGGAGGCGAAGGAGCGTGAGCGCGAAGAGGTGCGAGAGGGATATCTCGCCGCCTCCAGAGATCGGAAGGTGCTCGATCGTCTGAAGGAGCGACGGATCGCTGCCTACCGTCGCGAGCAACTGAAGGAAGAGACTCTCCAGGTCGATGACATGAGCGGCTCATCGGCAGCCTGGAAGCGCTATCATACGTAGGGGGAAAATGTGGCCACATATGGAGGGGTAGGTGCTGCACCACGGATTCTCGTTCTGCTTCTACTGATCATCGCCTTGGCTTTTGGCGGCCTCGTGTGGTTCGACTATCTCGGCCTCGTCAACGTGAGGCAGACCCTTGCACCATTGCTCTCTCTCGTAGGTGTCGGTGCTCCCACGAAGCTTCCGAATGCCCAAGACCCGCTGCTGCTTGAGCGGCAAAGGCTCGCAAAGCAGACGGAGGCGCTCGACCTGCGCTCGCAGCAGCTCGACAAGCGCCAGGCGGACATCAAACAGCAGGACGAGCAGATCAAGCAGAAGATGGCGGCGCTCTCCGAACAGGAAAAGGCGCTTGCGGCTCGTGAAAAATCATTCAACCAAACCGTAAATCAGTACGACAATAGAAGTGCAAACCTAAGGGCGGTCGCAACGAACCTGCTGTCCATGCCGCCGCAGACTGCAGCCAAACAGCTTGCAGCGATGAGCGACCAGGATGTCATCGACATCCTCCGTGCTGCGGATGACATCGCCGCTACGAACGGACAGACTTCGATCGTGCCCTACTGGTTGTCGCTATTGCCTGCCGATCGCGCGGCTACAATCAGCAGGAAGATGCTGAAACAGCCCGCGTCAGTCACTTCGTCCCAGTAGCGAAGGGGCAGGCCGGGCGTTCCACACGCCCATGCGGAGGTGCTTTCTTTGAACGTGCTGCCGGTTCTTGTCGGCCTGTCGCAGTCCAAGCCATTCGATACATCAACGCAGGGAGTGGGCTCGTCGGTCGGCGAGTTTGCGCGCCTTCTCGATCGGACGCTCTCGGGAACCACCATGTCAGGCGGAATGCAGGACGGCGCCTCTCCGAGCAGTCCCTACGTCAGTCCGACTGCAGGGCCCCCCGACAACAGGCGGTCCTCGTCCGCTTCCAACCAGCAAGAGACCCGACAAGGGGAATACGGTTCCTCCATGGGCTCGAGCGACAGCGTTCGGGTCAGGGGGGACGCAAGCGACCGATCCGCACGCCCGCAGCATGCAGAGTCGCACGATCGAGCGTCGCCAAAGGGAGATCCTCCTCAGAAGAGGGATCCGGCGGCACCGGCCGGAGGAGAGAAATCTCACACTGACAAGGTGCAGTCCGATGCTGCAAAGGCCCAGAGCGACACGGCAGCGAGTGACGCCCGATCGGCTTCAGCCAAAGGAAACGGAGTCGCCGGGACCAAGAGCGACAAAAAGAAGAGCCACTCCACCAATAGTACGCTCATTCCGGGCTTCCCGGGAGCTTTCATCCTCGCCGGAGGCGGCAAGAATCTGAAACGTGCAATTGCCACGGCCGTGCGGAACGCCGCGCGCGAGCTTACAGGTTCCCATGAGAACGCCGCAAAAGACGCGGCTCAGTCGACGAGCGGGAAAAGCGGAAAATCGGAAAAGGCAGATCATCAAAGCAATGCCGCTTCAAGTGTAGAAGCGGCGGTGAAAGATCTGAAGAAGACTGGAAAGCAGCCCAAAGTCGGACGGACCGTTCAGGTCGAGCTCGCGGCCGCAGGCTCGAACACGCCAAGCTCACAGGCGCCGGGTGCGGCTAATGCAGTCAATACCGGGCCGGGTCTCTCCAACATTCAGCAACATCCGGCCAACGCCCACTCTACAGGCAACAGCGGTGCGGAGAACCAGAATGCGGCCGTTACGATTATCGATTTGCGACACCCAGGTGGGAACAACAACTCAAGCTCGAATCAATCGGCAAACCAGGGACAGTCGAACGATGGCGGCAACTTCAGACTCTTTC
>Ga0315535_1001537_pt1 | contig 15305 bp, 13 predicted proteins | sample SalMarSW160220MG_2_FD_203092 | JGI IMG/M metagenome (GOLD analysis project Ga0315535, IMG submission 203092) | Salt marsh sediment microbial communities from the Plum Island Ecosystem LTER, Massachusetts, United States - Salt Marsh Sediment SW1602-20 ...
GGTGGCGTTCTCGATCGGCACGATCCCGTCCACCGGCTCACTGCCCAACAAGAAACCGCCTGGATGGATCGAGAGATGGCGTGGAAAGTCGCGGACCTCGTTCGTGATCTCGGCGAGCAGCCGGGTGGTGCGGAGCTCGGGATCGATCCCCGCACCACGGAGGGCCGCTCCGATGTCGGCATCCCATCGGGTGAGGGTCTTCGCACAGCGGTCGAGAGCGACAGAGGAAATACCGAGAACCTTACCCACATCTCGCACCGCGGATTTCGCCCGGTAGCGGATGATGTTGGCTACCATGGCAGCCCGGTCCCGGCCGTACTTCTCGTACATGTGCTGGATGACCTCCTCGCGCCTGCGGTGCTCGATGTCGAGGTCGATGTCCGGCGGCTCGGCACGCTCTTTTGATAGGAAGCGCTCGAAGAGGAGATCCATCCGCACCGGATCGATCGCCGTTATGCCGAGACAAAAACAGACCGCCGAGTTCGCGGCCGAGCCGCGCCCCTGGCAGAGGATTCCATTTCTTCGACAGTATTCAACGATCTCCCACATTGTGAGGAAGTAGCCGCTATAGCCGAGCTCCTCGATAAGGACAAGCTCCTTCTCGAGCTGGGCCCCCACCTCCGGCGGAATCCTCCCTCCCTGTCCCACCCGGTAGCGTGATCGGGCGCCCTCGAAGGTGAGCTTCCACAGCCACTCCTCGGTGGTATACCCCTCGGGCACCCTTTCGGTGGGATAGCGATATTCGAGCATGTCGAGTGAGAAGCTGCAGCGCTCAGCGATCTCGAGGGTTCGGTCGATGAGCCGGGGCTCGTCATGGTAGAGCAGCGCGAGCTCTTGCGCCGATTTTAGGGTGTACTCGGCATTCGGCTCCAAACGCCGGCCCGCCTCCTCGAGGGTGATTCCTTTTCGGATGCAGGTGAGAACATCCTGGACCCTCCGGCGCGAGGGCTCATGATAGAGCACCTCCGGCGCGGCAACGAGCGCCACCTTCCTCCGGGCCGCCGCTGCCCGGAGGAGCCGCTCCCGATCGACTTCGTCGGCTCTGCGGTGGCGCGAGACTGCGACCGAAAGGCGCTCTCCATAGGCCTCAGCGAGCGATTCGAGGACCTCGTCGAGACTGCGTGCCTGCCGGTCCACCCACATCGCAGAGAGCCCGCCTGGATTCGCACAGACCTCTTCGATCGAAACCGAGGAGCTTCCCTTCTCGCTTCGAAGCCGTCCCTTCGAAATCAGCCGACAAAGGTTCCGGTACCCTGTGTGGTCCTCGGCAAGCAGAACGAGGTTCCCCCCCCCTGCAATCGTCAGCTCCGAGCCGACGATCAAATGCACCCCAAGACGGCGGGCTTCCGTGTGGGCGCGGACAATTCCATAGACGCCGTCTCGATCGGTCAAACCGAGCGCCGGCAGCCCAAAGGCATTACAAGTGCGAACGAGCTCTTCGGGATGGCTTGCCCCTTCGAGAAAGGAATAGTTGCTCTTGCACCACAGCGCTGCATAGCTGCCTGTCATAGTCGTCCGTCGCCCCGCTAATCGACCAGACCCTGGAGCGTCCAGCTGCCGGTTCGTGTATCTCGGTAGAGCCAAAGAAACTGCCCGCGGCCGCCATGGGCGAAGTAGTACTCGCGCTGCTCCTCGCTTGCCCACCACTTTCCCGTCAGAACAAAAGGCCCTGCCACGAGACGGAAGGAGGCAGGGACCGGGCCGGGCGGCGGCGGCTTCTTGAGTTGACGTCGGACGACCCGAAAACGGCGCTCCGAGTCCCCATCACCGCCCCTGCTCGAGGTCGGGAAGAGAGGTCCCGTCACCGCTTCCCACTCGTACTGCTCTTCGGGGAGGTGTTCGTCGCGGAGCACGGCGTGATTGACCGAATCGTTGCCGAACCGCGCCCGAATCAGCGCGATGGCGCGCTTTCCTGCCTCGGCCGCCTGCCTTCGCGGGGAGATAAAGAGATCGCCGTCGCGATGAATGGGATCGGTCTCCCCTGCACGCAAGGAGATGCGGTCGACAGCCCCTTCGTAGCGCTGCTCGGCCAGTCGAAGCCGACTCAGGTTCTTCAGCACCGAGCCCTCCCGCGTCGGAGCCGCCGGCCTGATCTCCTCCACGGCCCGTCTTTCCTCTCCCTCGAAGAGCTCTATCGTCATCGCGGCGACGAGCTTCCGCTTTGCGGCAACTTGCTGCATCAGCTCATCGATGAGCTCGTCTAGGTAAGCAGAAAGCACGACGAGATTCGTTATGGGATCGTCGAGACGTCGGTTGGCCTTCGCCTCCTTCTGGACCACAACAGGTTGAATCGGCAGGCGCTCTCGTTGCACCCATCGAAGGATCTCGTGAGCCTCGCGTCCGAAACGCTTTCGCACTCCATTCTCGGGAAGATCGAGAAAGGCCCCCACCGTTTCGATCCCCAAACGATGAAAGAGCGCAAGGGGCTCGGAAGAAAGAGGAAGCACTCGCAGCGGTGACTTGCGCAGGAGCCCCTCCTCCTGCCGTTCCGTCGAGACTACGATCGGCTTCCTGCGCGAACGGGCTATGATGTAGCTGCCGAAGCGGCTGAATCCCACGGCCACGACTGCGAGGAACCCCCTTTCCGCGAGGGCCCGGATCGCCTCGTTCGTCCAGATCGAGAGCGATGGATAGAGCATTGCGAGCCCTGAGGCATTGAGCCAAAAGCTCCCGACCTCCCCAGTTCCGACACGGGCAGGCTCCACCTCCGGTGTGAATGCATAGAGCGTCTCGACTATCTCCCGTTCCGCCTCCTCCATGTGCGCAGGTTCGACCGTCGCGGCCCGAAGGTCCCCTGCGAGCGATAACCCTTGACTGTAGGGGATGCCCGGCCGGACCCCCTTCGCGCGTGCCGCTTCGTTGATCGAAAGGATCCTGCCCGTTGCCTCGTTCCGATCGACGACCGCAGCAGGGAACCCCTTCCATTCCGGCCGGATGCGAAACAACACCTGAAGTGAGAAGAAAGGGATATCAACGCACGCCAACCGGCCCATCGTATACCCTCATAACCTTCCGTCCGGGAGTGCGGCGCTTGTCTTTGACGGTAGTGATCTCACAGACAAAGGATGGCTGCCGGGCACTTCCCTCGGGAAGCGGCCCGCGACGGCGGACCACCCCGCGAAGCGTTACGAGAGAGCTCAACGATGCAAACGAACCCCTCTTGATGGTCAAGAAAAGGAGCGTAGTGTGATGTCGGCGGGAAAGGTGAACCAGCCTCGCCATTGCCGCGTCGGTCAGCCGCTTCCCCTTCTCGAGATCGACGACGATGAACCCGAACGCCCCTGACCGGATGAGCAGATCGCCGGCCCACACGGCTTCCCGCTCGTCAGAGACCGAGACGACGGTAACGGCCGAAACGTCAATGCCGTTCTCGGCCAAGTCGGGGGGATAGAAGATGCTCGGCCGCGTTGAAATCCACCCCACCGGCTCGCCCAGCCGCTGCGCGGCCGCAATGAGCTCGCTCGTAAAGGTGAGCGCACCGAATGGAACTTCTTCTGACAATTCGATAAGCTGCCCTTTGAGATCGGCGAAATCCCACGTCTCTGAGATTTCACGATTCCTCCGCCCGGCGAGGAGCTGGGTGGCTTTAACGACCTTCTCGGTGCCGATGCTCATGAGATAAATACTATACCTTTGTTAAGTATTTTGCAAGATTTTTTCTGTTGACTCTGAGGGTATTCCCGCCATAATAAATGGAGAAAAGGAGCCAAAAATGACCCCTTCAAGAATCGCGCTCAACCGAATTATCTCGCCGAAGCTTTCACTGAGAGAGTTCTTCGCACTTGCGGCAGCAGTCGGTGCACCTGCCGTCGAGCTCCGAAACGACATGGAGGGCGTCGACACCGTCGATGAAATGAGCCCGACGGAAGTCGCCGATCTCGCCACCAAACACTCTCTGTCGATCCTCACCATCAACGCGCTTCAGCACTTCAACCTCGCCTCTCGGCGCACCGAGCTCGCAAGCGAGTTGCGCTCCCTCGTGAGGCTTGCGGCATCCATCAGCTGCCGCGCGATCGTCCTTGTCCCGCACAATTCGACCGACGACAACCGCGATGCGGAAACCCGCTACCGCGAAACGGTGGCTGCGCTCCGGGCCTTCGCTCCCTACTTCGAAGAAATGGGTGTTCTCGGATTCGTCGAGCCTCTCGGCTTCCCGGAATGCTCGCTCGGCTCGAAGCTCACCGCCCTCAAGGCTATTCGGGAAAGCGGCGGCGGCCCCTACCGCATCATCCACGACACCTTCCACCACGCGATCGGCCCCGACGATAACGATGCCCTCGCGACCACGATCCCGATCGAGGACATCGGGCTCGTTCACATCTCCGGTATGGAAGCAGGGCTGCCCCTGGAGAATGCGAAGGATGAGCACCGCCTTCTGGTGACGGAAGTCGACCGGCTGCAGAACTCGGATCAGATCACAATCCTCGAGAGGCGCGGCTACCGGGGCTACTACTCCTTCGAGCCGTTCTCCCCGGCGGTCCAGCAACTCTCCCGCGCCGATCTCGAGGAAGCCATCAGAGAAAGCGTCGCCACCCTTCCGGAAGGCTAGGGCCGGGAGCGCAGGATCGGGCGTCGGGGTCAGTTGGCCGCTCAATTCACCTGGATGTAGACGTAACCGGGGCCGCTTGCGGTCCCGCACCCAGACGTGGGGCCACCGCCAACCGCGTCACCCGCCGGGAGGACCGGGTCGCCGGCGTTGCCCGGAGTCCGGCCGTTGCCATTGGCGATCGTCGCCCCGTAATTACCGCCGCCGCCGCCGCCGTTCCAGCCTGCCGCGCCTCCGCCCCCCCAAAGCTTCACGACCAACTGTGTTGCGCCGTAGGGAACCGTCAAGGTGCCGTTCGAGGTGAACGGCACGGTCGGGACCGAAATGGCGAATGTGGCGACCGTCACCGTACTCTGCGTGTAGCCGGGAGCCGTCGCCATCGCCTCGAGGGTCTCGACAGTTCCGGAACCTGTGACCGAAATCGGCGTCGTCGATGAGTATACGTTCGAGCTCGTCGTAGGCGTTGTTCCCACGTAACCGGGGGTGGCCGTGTAGTAGATGGTGGTTCCCGAGGGTGGAGAGGGTACCGTGATGGTGATCCCGGTTTGATTGTTCAAGTAGAGACCCGGTGTCGGGCTGAATGACGGCGTGCTCACCTGGCTGTGGTTTATCTCGTAGCTCGCCGACACTACCGGGCTCGATACGTACCCCGGCTCCACCGTCACCGCCCGCACTGTCGTGGTTGATCCGTCAGTATTCGCGATTGGTATCGGTCCCGTGTAGAGCGTCCCGCTCGACGCCGTCGGCGTTGTGCCGTTCGTCGTGTAGTAGATCGACGCCCCGCTCGGCCCGCTCAGGCTCACGCCCCCCGTTGGGGCCGCCATGTACACCCCTGCGCCCGGACTGAAGCTCGGTGAGGCGAGTGCCGGTGTACCCCCGATCGAGTAATTGATCACATAGGTGGCCTGTACAACGCCGCTCGACTTTCCGCCGGAGACGGCGATCGCTTCGACGGTCTCGTTTGTGCCGTTCCCCGCCACCGGTATCGCTCCCGTATACTTCGCAGAGCTCATGGTGGGAGCCGTACCCGCCGGTCCATTCGTCACCGTGTAGTAGATCGTCGCTCCGGATACCGCGCCGCTCAAGGTGACCGTTTGGTCGGTGCCGTACACTCCGCCGGCCGGCGAGACCGACGGCGGCGTCACTGACGCCGACGTGAGCTTCAAGAGAGGGTTCACGCATGATGAAAGCAGTAGCATGGCAGCGATGATCGACAAGATCGGCAACATTCCGATGCGGTAGAACGCGCAAAGGCGGCGACCGGCATAAACGAGAGCTACACCAGTGAGATCGTGATTGTCATGTACATCGTTCCCCATTCCCTTGTTTCCCTCTATCCGCTGAATGTCATCGATGCGCTCACCGTCGTAGTTCCGTCGGTGACCGATACCGTGACCGTGTGTGATCCGGCCGTTGAAGTCCAGTTGATCTGGTTCAAGTCCGCTGTTGGCCCTGCGACGGTGCCGCCGTCAATCGACCAGGTGTAGGTCAGCGTGTCGCCGTCGGTGTCGGAGGCAGTGGCCGCGCAGAGAACACTCGTACCCGCGGTCGCGGGCTGCGGGGACACATTGATTTCAGTGATCACCGACGCCGGGTTCGCGGGCGCGCCCGTTACTTGCACCGCAACAACCTCGGAAGGGGTTCCGAACGAAAACCCATTGAGCGAGGTGGGTGCGACGATCAGATAGTAGGTGTCGCCGACGGTCAGGCCCGTGACAGTTGCGGAGTTCGAGGCGGATACGACGTTCAGAGTGTATTGCGTAGGCGAGACGGAGGAAGATGAGGACAAGAAGAGCTCATACCCGGTCGCACCCGCGACCGCCTTCCAACTCACCGACAAGGAGGTACCGTTCGGTGTTGCCGTTATCCCGCACACGGGGGGTAGCTCTCGGGAACATGAAAAGAGTGTCACCGTCGCGAGGAAGGAGACGACAATGGAGGCCCCTGCCGGCACGAGCTTACTGCGAGGCGACGATCGTCCGGCAGACCGGCAACCGGCCGGTTTCGAAATCACTTTTTTACGCATCGGTGTCTCCCCTCACCGGTCTCCGCTTGGACGGGGATCGGTGCTCTCAACCTCCCACGCGGACCCCTACATCTACGAACAGGGCGAGCGAGTCCAGGTTCGCGGATGCATAGAGAATACGATACCACGCCGCACCCGACTCGACAGTCATTCGCTTTCCAAGATCGAGCTCGGCGCACGCAGCGAGGCCGTAATAGAAGTCAAGAGATGTTTGCCGTGTCGTGCCGCTCGATGAGCTCCGCTCGAAATCACTGAGGCTCAAACCGTACCCCATCCTCACGACCCCATTGAGCGGGAAGTTGAAAGGCGTTCGGTAGTAGAGATCGATTCCCGGCCGCAGGAGCCCCAAGGTGCTCGTCGCTGTCGAAGAAGAAACAGCAGGAAAGCCGAATTGAGAATAGCCGAGCTCGACACCGATTCCGGCGTCACGAATACCGGGGACATGCGGGAAGAACTTCACTCCGGGGGGAAACACAGCAGACAGCTCTCCTCCGATCGCCGAAAGCGAAATCGAGTTGGCAAAGCTTTGGCTCAAGACGAGGACGTACGGATATCCGAGAAGCACACGTATGGTCGCAGGATGGAGAAACCGCGCCCGCGGCGTCGTGACCGTGATCCCTCCCGGCAGCGACGCCACCACCCTCCCCTGGTTTTTCACGAGTACCTGGTAGGTGCCGGGTGGATTGCCGCGAAAATCGATGTTCACGTTCATCTGATGCGGAGAGACGTAGCGGCTGACCAGGTCGCGCTGAACCGCGCCTCTCTTGAGCACCACGGTGAAGCCTTGTTGGAGATTCTCGCCCTCGAGAACGATATCCTTGCAGTCGAGGGTATCGAAGGCGCGCGTCAGGGAGGCGCCGGTAAGAGCAGGAATAGGCTCCGGGTTGACTTCGACAATTCCCGAAATCGACGTGTCGAGCGTCCGAGAGTTTGCGAGGACCAGATCGTAGGCACCCGGAGCAACGCCGGAGAGCTCGAGTTGGAATCTTCTTGGCGCACCATCCGCGGCGGACCCACCGCCTCCACTGCTGAGCTCCCGGGTCGGGATGAGGGTATCACCTCGTCGAAGGAAAACTTGAGCCTCGGGAATTAGGTTCTTCGCTCTGACCTCGAACTCTCCGCTGCTCTTTCCCTTCGTAAGTGTTTCCGGACTCATCGCTACGAACTCGGGTTTCTTGATATCTATGACTCTCACCGCGGCGCGAAGCCGGGCGGTTCTCCCCCCCGGATTAACTGCGATGAGGTCGTAGGAGCCGGGCTTCGCGCTTCCGAGATCAAGAGTGACCGACGCGATCGCGCCCGAACGGATCACCACGTCCGGAATCTCGACGCGTCGCTAACCGGCTTCCAGTAAGAAGGAGGTGCCGGCGATGAATCCCTGCCCGGTTATCCCCACGTCGCGGTAGGTTCGGTCGTCGTAGCCCTGCTTGAGCGCAATCGATACAAGCTCGGGTTGGACGCGAGGATGAACATCGACCGCGTTCGGTACCGTGAGCCCGAGGCGTTCGGGGTTGGCGAGTCGAAGATCATACGTGCCCGGCTTGACCCTATTCAGGTCGAAATCGATCACGAGCCGCCTGTCCATCACCGACACAACATGGGCGTCGGCAACCGCATCTCCATTGTGGATGATTGCGATGCGCGTCTCGGGGATGAAGTTCTTCCCCACCAGGGTTACCTTCACCGAGCTCGATCCGGAGTAGAGAACCGAAGGGACAATGCGTTTCACGATTGGTTTGAAGACTTGGATCACGTCCAGGTATCGCCATGGCGAGACCCCCGCCGCCTTGTGAAAGATGTTGAGGGTGATTACGCGAACCTGGTAGGTTCCCGGTTTCAGGGTGACCTTCAGATGGTTCATCGAGGTGAGCCTGTCGACGGCGACATCACTTCCAAGCGGTCGAACGAGGACTTCGTATCCGACAGCTCCTGCGACCTCGGCCCAAGAAATCACCACGTGACCCACGGGGGCCCTCTGTGTTGAGCTGCCCGCCCCGCCCTCAGAGCTCGGCGCAGAGGCCCCAGCTTGTGAGGTTTCCTGACCGAACAGGCTATTGCAGGCTACAAAGAAGAACAGAAAAAGGAGGCAAGGCGCCAAAGCGGCGAGACGACAATCCAACCGGAAGAGCGTGTATGTCTGCCCCCGTTGCCTGATGCCGGCGGGGCGATCGACGGGTTCTTCAGGAGGAGGCGTACGGATGAGATAGGGTGACATCTCGGGTGTCAAATTTCCCCAAACTCCGGCTGACTGCCGCAACCGGGAAGGTTCGGGTACTCGGTTCTCTGCTATCCACCATGCGAATCCTCACACGACGCCCACTCCTAGCTCGCCCAAGTATAGTTGTCACTAACATTACTGTCAACGTAAGGAATTAGGTGAAGATTCAGGCATCGTTCGAGAATCGGCTACTCCCAGGTACCGATCACGACCTGGTTGAAATCGATCACCGAGCCGGTCATCATTTCTGCGCGATCACTGAGGAGGTGCGCGACGAGGTATGCGGTATCTTCGGGTCTCAAAATCCGGCCGAAGGGTTGCTGCGACTCGGCCTTCTTCAACCAATCGTCGCCTTTCCCCATAGCCTTCTGGACGCGGTCTTCGTTCGGAGTCAAGGTCCACCCGATATTGAGGCCGTTGACCCGTATCCTGTCGAACCTCACCGCATTGGCGACATTTCTGGTAAGTGCTGCCAATGCCGCCTTGGAGGCCGAATAGGCCGTGAGGTACGGCGGGCCCCCGTGGCTGGTATCGCTGATGATGTTCACTATGCTCCCGCGGGATTTTGTACGCCGCATGAGGGATACCGCATCCTGAATGAGAATGAAGGGTGCCGTCACATTGAGCGCGAAGATCCGGTTCCACTGTCCGACGGTCGTATCCTCGATCCCCCCGCGCTCGGTTGTCCCTGCGGCGTTTACCAGACCGTCGAGCCTGCCGAACCGTTCATCGCAGCGACGAACGACCTGCCGGCAGTCGGCCTCGACGGTGAGGTCGGCTCGAACGAACTCACACTCGCAACCGGCAGCTTCAATCGCTCGCGCCACCTCTTCTCCCTTTTCGCTGCTGCGTCCACAAATGACAATCCCGGACGCTCCCGACTCCGCGAGGTAGAGGGCTACGGCGCGCCCGATACCCTGTGTTGCGCCCGTGACGACGCAAATCCTGCCCTCCGCCAGACTCTCACCCATATTCTTCCCCTCTACCACGACCGCACCTCCAGGTCTACCACCTTCCGTGCAGCTACCGCCTCGGTCGCGGCGCACGCCCACTCCACGGCGCGGTACCCGTCTTCGAGTGTTACGACGGGAGCCGTTTGTTCGCGAATGCTGTCACAAAAATGCTGCATCTCGTCGAGAAAGGTCGGCTCCCAGTACTCGAAAAACCAGTCGGCCGACCTCACCGACGTACCGCCGGAGTTCATGTAGGTGACGCGGTCTCTTGCCGGAGAGGTCCCGATGCGAATGCAGCCTTCACTCCCGTACACCTCCGTTTCGACGTGATATCCGTAGGCGCAGCTGCGGCTCGTTTCGATCTGACCGATGACGCCGTTTTCGAACTGCGTCAGCAGAGAGCAGTTGTCGATATCTCCTACATCGCGCAGCCCCTCGTAGACGAAGACGCCGCCGAGGCCGTAGACGGTCTTCGCCTCCGATCCGACGAGCCACCGCGCACAATCGTAGTCGTGCGTTAGCATATCCAGCACGAGACCGCCGCTCGTCGGGCTGAACTTGATGATGAAATCCGCCATTGCGGCGGGATCGCGGTTGATCATCCGGACCTGTATCGGCATGCCGATGAAGCCCTTGTCGATCTGCTCCTTCGCCCTCCGCAGAGATTTGTCGAATCGCCGGTTGTAGCCCACTTGAACGTGCATTCCGCGATTGGCGCCGACAGCTCGCTTGATCTCGTTGATCTCTGAAATGGTCATCCCGATCGGTTTTTCGGTATACACGTACCTCCGACCGACGCTCGCGGCATCACAGATCATCGCTGCGTGCTGCTGCGACGAGGAGGCGATGACGATGCCGTCCACGTAGTCACTCTGAAGAAGCTCTCGATAATCACTCGTAACGAGGCGAGGCCGCATTTCCGCAGCGATCGAAGTGAGCTCCTGCTGAACTACGCTGCACACGGCAGTCAATTCAACGTTGGGGATCCGGTAGTGGATGTTTTCAGCGTGCCTCCGCCCCAATCGACCGAGGCCTATTATTCCGAGTCTTACCTTCTCCATGCCCAAAGCCTATCATTGCATGTTGAGCATTACTTTGAAAGCGTTTTCTTTGTCGTGGGTGGCCACTTCGAAGGCCTTGTCGATATCTTCGAGTGGGAAGCGATGAGTGTTCAGCGCGGCGAAGTCGAAGTCTCCTCGAATGCGATCCATAAAACGAATGGTTCGCTGTGCGAAGTTCTTGGTGCCTCCGGCCCCGGTTATCGAGAGAGTCCGCCAGATCGTCTTTCCGATCTCCACTGGAATCGTTCTGCCAATGGAGTGTCCTACGAGGCGAATCCGAGCGCTGTGCCCGCCGATGTCGAACAATGAGGCTATCGCTCGATCGTTTCCCGAGCATTCTACAACCACCGTTCCCATTCGACCGTCCGTCAGCTCTTCGATCTGCTCGACCAGACGCTCAGTGGGGTCGACCACATGTTCGGCACCATAGCTCACTGCCCGCTCCCGACGCGACCCAACCGGATCTACCACTATGGTTTTCGCGCCAGAGCTCCGTACCACCATGCATGCCGACAAGCCGACCGGTCCTGCACCCATGATTACGGCGGCGTCCGAGGCGTCGATGTAGCCGTTATTTCCCCAGATGCCGAAATAGCCGATCGAAAAGGTCTCGACCCAGCCCGCATCTTCGAAGCTCCAGTCGTCCGGAACGCGATGAAGATACTGCTCCTCGATAACCATGTACTCCGCCATTCCGCCCGGAGAGTCCGGCCTGAAGCCGGCCTCTCGCATGTTTAGACAGGCCGAAGGCATCAATCCGTCCTGACAATTTCTGCACACGCCGCACTGCATTACACAATCCCCGGTAACCTTGTAGCCGGGCCGTATCGTGCGGACCTCCCTGCCCACCTCGACGACCTCGCCGCCGTATTCATGGCCGGGCGTGTAGGGACCGAGATCGTAGCGCCCTTCCTTCGAGCGACCCTCGAGACACTCCACGTCCGAGCCGCACACGCCGCACGCTCCCAGCTTCACTAGAACCTGATTCGGCATCAAGGCAGGCAGCTCAACCTCTTCGAGTCGGAGGTCGTGAGGTCCGTACATAAACGCGGTTTTCGATTTCATTGCGTTCCTCTTGCCTAACCCTTGACGGCTCCGAAGGACATCCCACGGACGAGGTATCTTTGTACGGCAAATGCGAAAGCGAGAACCGGCGCCATGGCGATTACCCCCGCGGCACTCATTTGGCCCCACAGAATCTGATACTGGCCTACCCGAGAGGCGACGAGGATCGGCAACGTAGCAGATTGCGTGGTCTGAGTCACTATGAGCGCAAAGAGAAACTCGTTCCATGAGAGAATCAACGTGAAGATCGCCGTGGCCGCGAGACCGGGGACGGCAAGCGGCAACGAAGTTCGGAGAAACGCTCCCATACGGGTGCAGCCCTCCACCATGGCCACCTCTTCGATGTCCCTCGGAATCTCTGCGAAGAAGCCGCGCATCATCCATACGACGAATGGCAGATTGAACGCCGTGTACGTAATGACCAATCCCAACCGGGTATTCACCAGCCCCATCACGCGAAGCATCTGAAAGAGGGGTATTATCGTCACGATCGGAGGGAACATTCTCGTCGAGAGCACCCAGAACGAAATTCGAGATGTCCAGGTTCCCGGCAGCTTGAAGCGCGCGAGCGAATAGGCAGCCAGGGTTCCAATGACGATCGAAACCAAACAGGTAGCGACTGCCACGATCGAGCTGTTGAGCAGATAGGCAAACAGACCGTTGTCGACGAGCCCGACATAGCTTTTTCCCGTGGGATGTGATGGAACGAGTATCGGTGGCATCGCGAAGATGTCGACATCATTCTTGATCGATGTGCTTATCAACCAGATGATCGGGAAAACTACGACGATCATCACCAGAATCAGGAACACATAACGTAGGATCTTCCCTGTCATTGGGTGAACACCTCCTCCGCACGCAGGCGGCTTACGAAGAAGTTGCCAATAGCAACGGTGATTATGAGCAGCACAAAAGACATGGCGGTCGCGGAGCCGACGTTCGAGAACCGGAACGCGGTCTGGTAGACATAGAGACTCATCGTCTCCGTGGCGTTCGCGGGCCCGCCCCCGGTCATGACGAATATGAGGTCGAAGATTCTCAGGGTATCCATGAGGCGCAGGAGCAGAGCGATTAGAATCGACGGCGTGAGAAGGGGAAAGGTGATGTGCCTGAATACCTGGAATGGACCCGCCCCATCGACGATGGCTGCCTCATAGGGATCTGAAGGCAGTGCTTGCAGGCCTGCAAGGAGAATGAGAAACATGAAGGGCGTCCATTCCCAAATATCGACGATGATGAGTGAAAATAGCGCCGTGCGCGAAGCCGATTCCCACAACATGCCGTGGATACCGATGAGGCCGAGCAACCAGTTCGAAATGCCGAAGTTCTGCATGAATACGATCTTGAAAATTACCGCAACGACAATGGGGGGCAGCATCATCGGTGCGAGCATCAAAGACCGAAATACGTCCCTCCCAGCGAAGCGTTCATTGAGGACGAGCGCAAGCGCCAGCCCGAGACCAAACTCGACGACCACCGCGACTCCGGTATAGATCCCGGTGTTCTTCATCGCGTTCCAGAAAAAGGGGTCGGTAAACATGTTGACGAAGTTCGATACTCCACCGAAGGAATATGTCGCGGTTCGTATGTTGAAGGTCTCGAAGCTCGCAATAATCGCAAAGAAGAGTGGGTAGACGGTCAGCACCAACAAAAGAACTATGGTCGGGGCGAGCAGGAGATACTTGAGATTCCTGTCACCCCATGTAGCCAATCGCTTTATATTCATAGTCCATCCTTGTAGAAAGACGAACAGGAGCGGACGGTCTTGTCCGTCCGCTCCGAATTGACGCTGCACTATTTGACGTAACCGGCCTTCTTCATGAGGGAGGTAACATCGTTCTGTGCTGAAGAAAGCGCATCTTTCGAAGACATGTCGCCTGCAACCGCCTTCGACAGGTAGATGCCGAACGTGTTCTCCACCTGGTTCCAGTTTGCGATTCGCGGCCGCGGGGTCGAGTTCTCAATCGCCTGCATGAGAACAGGGAAGTAGGAATACTTGGGCTGTGCGAGCAACGACGGATCGGTGAAGATCGACTTGCGGGTCGGCGGGGTGCCGAACTGCTCTACGAGCTTCTTCTGTGTCTCCTGGGAAGTCATCCAATGCACGAAGTCGAAGGCTTGCTGCTTGTTCTTCGAATCAGCGGGAATTGCCGCGAGCCAGTGCCCGATCTCGGACGAACCGACTGTCGCGGCCGATGGTATCGGCCCATACCCAATCTTGCCGACCACTTTCGACTGAGTGGGATCCTCGAAGGTCGACACGAATGCCGGCCAGTTGATCGTCGAGGCCGCCTGTCCCTGGAGCATGTAGGTGGCAAGCTGCTGGGCGTTGAAGCTCGCGGCTCCCGGTGGCGAAACGTCTCTGAGCTTGATGAAGAAGTTCAGGGCGTTCAGGGCCTGCGGTGTGTCTATGGTGACCTTGCTGAAATCGCTGGAGAACATGCGTCCACCGAAGCTCCAGAAGATCGGCATGAACTGGGCAACGACAGGATTGCCCTGCTGGCCGCGCAGGACATAGCCGTAGACTCCCGTTCCACTGTCACTGATCTTCTTCATGACGGAGTAGGCGTCATCCCAAGTCTTGGGAGCGCTGTTGAAACCGTACTGTGCGAAGAGGTCTTTGCGATAGAAGAACATCTGAGCATTTCCGACCGCGGGGAATGCGTAGATGAGGCCGGTCGCGTACGGGTACTTGCAGATTGCAGTGGACTTGTCGATAAAGTCGGAGGAGAGACCACCCTCGTTGATGGCCGTGAAGTAGGGCGTCAGGTTGGAAAGCCACTTGCTCTCGGCGAACTGCGTGAACCAGGGATCGTCGAGCATGATCACGTCGTAGAGCCCCGACCGTTGTGAGAGGTCAAGGACCTCTTTCTCGTAGAGATTGTTGTAGGGGGCCTCGACGACTTCGAACTTAATTCCTTTCATGGCGGCATATTGCTTGAGCGCCTCTGCCGCTCCCTTTCCCTCGGGAGCGTTGTTGGTTGCCAGGACAATCTTGCCGGTTCCTGTCTGAGCCACCTCATTGCCTGACTTGGGCTTCTCGGGGGAACCTCCTGCAAATACCGAGAGAGTGATTACCGCCCCGAAGGCGAGGACGGCTGCCGTTTGAACGATTCTTCTCATTTTTTCCTCCTGAACCATCTGAGTCATATTCTGCGGATACCGCCGGCTGAACGTCGGCATTCCGCGCGCTCCTGTCCGTGTCCCCGCGGCAGCTCAATTGTTCAGAAGTCTCGGTCTTGGAGACACACTAGTCGATCTCTGTTTCGGCAACACCTCCCTTCCGGCCCATATTCACGGCCGGAGCAATGGCCTGCCCATGACTGAGCCCCGAGTGGCGGGCTCACGTGACGAGAAGGTCGATGTTCGATCGAAGCCCGATATCCAATCGAGTGAAGAGGACGGAGTTGTCTGTCGGCGGCTTGTCGACGACGCA
>Ga0315535_1001539_pt1 | contig 15301 bp, 12 predicted proteins | sample SalMarSW160220MG_2_FD_203092 | JGI IMG/M metagenome (GOLD analysis project Ga0315535, IMG submission 203092) | Salt marsh sediment microbial communities from the Plum Island Ecosystem LTER, Massachusetts, United States - Salt Marsh Sediment SW1602-20 ...
CGTTTATGGATCCCTCGCAAAAGAGGAAAAAGAAAGCGTAATGGCTAAAAATTTATGCGTGTTATATCTTGGTATATTCACGGGAATCTTGGACGTGCTCGGAATTGAGGCTGACGGAAAAGAAATAGAGTGCATTTTAACGGGTGGTGAAAAATGTTCCTTTAAATTTGACTTCATCGGAGAAGAAATTGACGATAGCTTAGTTGATGAGGATCTTTCAGAAGAAACTGTAACCGAATTTTTAGCATCTCTCTAAATTAAACATCTAAAAAAATCTCTTTTTGATAATATTATTGTTCTTTTATTGAAATAATCTCCATTCCAAAACTTTTAGCTCGAAAGTGATAAGATTAAGAAAAATCTAATATAGCAATTCTTAGTTAATCCCGCATTTCCTTCACGTTTATATTACCCTTTCTATTTATAAAATAATTACTTGGTGTGAAGCTTCACACTTATTTTCTAAAAACAACATTGCTTTCCAGCTGTTAAAAGTAATTATAAAATTTAAAATATGAGTGTTAATAATTTCAATTATAGTAATTTAACATTATGAATATTAATTAATTATTAATTGAAAAATGTGAAAAAAAAATGAATGAAAAAGGCGTCAAACTAAAAGTTGACTCTTATTCAGGTCCACTAGGAAAGATCAAGGGATTCGAATTTACAGCGGGAAAACTTGTAAGTGAAGGCGATGAAACGGAATGGGAAGTGATGGGACCGACCCCAAAACCTCATATTCCTACTCTACGTCCCTGGTTCTTCAAATTAATGGAAAGATACAAACCTTATTATATGCCTATATGTGATATGTGTTGTTTGTGCACTTATGGTAAATGTAATCTTTCTAAAGGGAGAACTGGCGCATGTGGTATAAATATGGAGACTCAACAAGCAAGGATAGTCCAAATTGCATGTGCTATTGGAGCCGCATGTCATAGTGCTCACGGTGATCATCTACTACATTGGCTCAAAGAGAAATATGGCAACGTTCCAATTAATTTTGGAAATAATATTGCGGTAGAAATGCCACTTACGCGATTGCTTGTGGGAATGAAGCCAGAAACCTTAGAGGATTTGGAGACTGCTATGGAATGGGTTCATTATACAATCACCCACGTTTTAGCAGCTGGACATACAGGTCAAGAATCAAATTATATCGATTATGAAAATAAAAGTTTTGTTGCGGGATTAGCTGATGAGGTAGGCATGGAGATAGCTGATGCCGTTCAAATCGCAGCATATGGTTTCCCCATGGGTGAAGCAGATGTTCCAATTGTTGAGTTAGGCATGGGAACGATGGATGTAGAAAACAAAGCAACGGTATTGATGATTGGACATAATGTAGCACCTGGTATCGAACTTGTAGACTATATTAGAGAAAAAGGTTTAGAAGATAAACTTGATGTGGGAGCAATTTGTTGCACAGCACATGATTTAACAAGGTATTATGATGGTGCTAAAGTAATTGGTTCAATGTCAAGACAAATGCACTTTATCCGTTCAGGATTAGCTGATGTAGTTATGGTTGATGAACAATGTGTAAACCTCCGAAGTTTTGAACAAGCCCAACTTGTAGGATCTCCGTTTATTGCTACAAATGAGAAAAACATGGGGGGTTTACCCGATAGAACTAATGACCCCGCTGAAGAAATTATTGATGATTTAGTCAGTGGTAGAGTCCCGGGAGTTTTAATTTTAGATCCGATAAAAGCAGGCATTGTAGCTTCTGAAACTGCTGTTAAAATAAAACCAATTAGAAAGGGTAGAAGTGGAGTTCCAGATGAGCAAGGTTGTATTGATATGGCCTATAATTGCAATGGATGCGGTAATTGTCAACGAAACTGTCCTAATGATCTTCCTCTTGTAGAGGGAGTAAGACTTGTCAAGGAAGGCGATTTTTCCGTGCTAGCCGATGCGTTTGATCACTGTTTAGATTGTGGAAGGTGCGAGGCAGACTGCATGAAAAATGTTTCTCCATTAACACTTTTAATGTATGCTGGACGGGATAAGATAAGACATGAGACATTTAACATGAGAGTTGGAAGAGGACCCATACAAGATACAGAAATAAGAAATGTTGGGGCTCCGATTGTACTTGGAGAAATACCTGGAATTGTAGCAATAATTGGATGTGCAAGTTATGGCAAAGAAATCCAAGAATTATACAAGATGGCAGAAGAATTTCTTATACGAAATTACATTGTGGTAGTTTCTGGGTGTGGTGCAATGGATATCGGACTTGTTAAAGATGAAGATGGTAAAACATTGTATGATCGATTTCCGGGAGATTTTGATCGCGGAGGATTAGTGAATGTCGGATCTTGTGTTTCTAATCCACACATTACAGGTGCTGCTTGTAAGGTAGCAAATATTTTCGCAAGAAGACCTTTAAGAGGAAATTTTGAAGAAATCGCAGATTATATCTTGAATCGAGTAGGTGCTGTAGGTGTAGCGTGGGGCGCAATGTCTCAAAAAGCTGCAAGTATTGCATCGGGCGCTAATGGTTTGGGAATTCCTGCAGTTTGCGGACCTCATGCCGCAGAATATCGAAGAATGTACATTGGACGTTCTGATGATGACGAAACATGGAAAGTTTTTAATGCACGAGATGGAACACCAGATCAACTAGTAGGACCCGCACCTGAACATTTGCTTTGCACTGCTGAATCAATAGAACAAGCAATTTGCTTAGTTGCGAAATTAGCTATTAGACCCGCGGATAACTCAAAAGGCAGAATGATCAAACTTTCTCATTGGATAGACTTGGAAAGAAAATATAAAGGCGTTGATTTGCCAAACGACTTAGAGAAATATATCCGTGTTGAATCAGATATTCCAATCAATATGAAAGAAGAAATTCACGAATATCTAAAGCAAAAAGATTGGCAACCACGTGAGATAGTAGATCCAACTTTAATCAAGAGATTGTGTAGAGTTTAAACATTAATCCTTTTTTACAATATTTTTTATCTTTTTAATTTATCTTTATTTTAAACAAATAATTCTAATACAAAATCACAAAAAGTCTTGAATGGAATCATGCTAGACAAACAAAAGGAAAAATTGGCTAAATTGTGTGAACACTGGGCAAATCACAATGAATCTCACATGGAAAGTTTTGTAAAATGGCGGGATATAGCAAATGAGATGCAGTTAAAATCAGCGGTTGAAGATTTAAATAAAGCAATTGAATCAATGAAGGAGTGCAATAAACACTTGCTCTCTGTAATAGATGGCATTAAATAATAATAAGGTATAACCTTTTTTTTAGCGATCTTTTAGATGAACAAATTGATTAAGGGCAATAATTCTTTCTTGAAATAACCTATTTTATCATGCAATAATTGCGGATTTTCAGAAAGGAACCATAGATATACGGGGATATTTAATTCGGAATACTCAAATAGCTTTTCACCTCGAATCGTAAATCCATTCAATGGAAACTCGAGTGTCATGATACTTTCACGCATTAATCCCATGGATTGATGGAAATTTGAAAGGGTTTGCAACAATAGAGCAGTATTATTCAATATTGCTTCACCAATATCATCTGAAGTGTATGTGCCGAAAATTAAACCGTCCATCGAAATTAAGCTGGTGGATTTTCCTTTAATTGAACCAGTGAAATCCTCTAATATATTTTCAATAATTTCAGACGTTTCAGATACTTTCTTTAATGCTATGCTAAACATTTGCATGATGGTTTCTTTTTGATAAATGGTTGTATCAGCAAAATCGACTTTAAAGTTGCTAAATTCACTAGAAATTTGAGTGAATTTACTTTTAATGGCTTTAACATTGTTCTCCCACTCTAAGGTTCTTCGAAAATCTTGATCACTCTTGCTAAGAACCACAAATACTGGGGGATTTTCATTTAAATCGCGGAGTGCGTTTAATACTTGCCGATAATAATTAGCCGCTTCAGGAAATCGATCCGAATCTTTTGTATCTATAACATACAAGACTAAATCAGCATCGGTAAAAAATAGATCAGGTCTATTAAAGTACAATTTTTCCCGATATTGTACTTGCCCTCCTAAATCCCAAGAGATGATTGGATAACCAAAAAAATCTAGTTTCTCTCGTTTAACGCCTCTCGTTGGTAATAATGATTTGATAATCGAGAATTTATCTTGTAAAACTGCCAAGATGGAACTTTTTCCTCCAAAATCCAAGCCAATCATAAGGATTTTTTTGTGTGATTTCATTTGTTCTTTGATCGTTTTAACTACTACTTTGGCTATTTTAACCCATTTTGATAAAATTTGTGAAGGGATTTCCTTAATCTCTGGAAGATTATCTTCGGAAATTTTAGCCAGATCTTCGATTGATTTGATTTTATGCTCCTCTAATTTGTTAGAAGATATCTGATCAATTCCAATTAGAGTATCAGGCTTAAAATCTAATATTTCTTCAAGCTCGTTAATCAGGATCGAGCTCTTAAAGAAATCTTTTATTTTTACATTCTTCATCTCGTTATTTGACATGAAACATCGCACAAGATTTCAAATAAATAGTCATTTAATTTAAAATGGTTTTATTTAATATGAAACTTCTAATTTATAAAATTAATGGAAACAAAAAAACACCCTATCCAAAAAAAAATCCATAATTATTTATTCTTTTAATTAAATTATAAAATTAGAATCATTCATACACCGTAGATTATTTAAGGTTTAGGCTAGTGACTGAACGAGTTCCTGAAAATATTGTAGTTTGTATAGATACTTCTAGATCCATGTTTAGAACAGACTATAGGCCAAACAGACTAAAAGCCAGTGTAGATGCGTTGAAAAAATTGATTAGTGAAAGGTTAGCACTTGATTCTAATAGCTATTTTGCGATAGTGAAATTTTCATCGAAAGCAAAAAAAATAAGCGATTTTACCAATATTAAAGAGGATCTCTATGGAACTCTGAATAATATTAAGTTATCAGGAAAATCATCGATGGGTGAAGCGATCGGTTTATCAATTAAAATGATTATTGCTGAATTAAGGAAAATTGCTGCAAAAACTCCGCGCATCCTCCTTGTAACTGATGGGATGTATTCAAAAATGGCGGTGGATCCTTTAAAGATGGCTAGATTAGCTCAAGGATTGAAAATTAAAATTGATTCTATGCGCTTAGGAGAATTGTCAACCAATAATATATTGAAGAAAATTAGCGATATTACAGGAGGAAATTATTACTTTAATAATGATAGTGATACTTTACTTCGATCAGCCCATGATCTAGCAGAGTCAAATATCAAGACTTATGGTGGAGGTATAGGCACGTTTATACAAAATTCTGTTTTTCTGAGAAAAATAGCTGCCGATTTACTGAGAGTTCAAGATTTAACCAAAGATCAAGAGCAAAGATTATTACAAATAAGAGGATTAGCAGATTATAAAAAATGCTCAATTTGTTTCTCTGATACTAATCCTTATACTAAAAGTTCATTTTACGTGAGTGGTAGATATTGTCCCAGTTGCCAAACCCCGTATCATATTCATTGTTTAGCAGGGTGGGCAGAATCACAAAAAGATGCCAAAATGAAACGTGCTGGAACTGTGAGATGTCCACATTGTTTCTATTTATTGAAAATTCCTACAGAAGTCACACAAATTCAAAAATTTAAAACGCTAGCAAGACCAAGTATTCAATCTAGAGAGTTGCCTGAAGGTCCGCAACAATTTGACGCTAAAATAGTAAAATTTGATTCGGATGCAATGTTTATTTCATGTCCAGTATGTAATTTAATCTTTGATGATGGGCAAAAAATTGTAAAATGTGGAAGTTGTGGAACTCTTTATCATGAACATTGCTTTAAAGAATTAAAAAATGGGCAGTGCAAAATCTGTGAATCATTCTTAAAGCTTTAGACATTAATAATGGCGATAATAAACTATTTTTGTGAAAGGGTGAATATTAAATTCTCAAGTAATCAATATAACATCAAGGTTGTGAGGGAAAAGTCGTAATCATGCCAGATTTTTATGAATATGGAACTCTTAAATTGGGATATGGGAATTTTAAACGTCCTCCAATATTAATTGGAACCATGTTTTATCAAGGTCAAACACTCGTAGAACGTGATGATCCTTCTAAATTCAATATTGAAAAAGCAGAAAAACGGATATTAAAGCAAAAGTCCTTAGCAATGCAATATAAAATTCCAGATTTATTAGAAATTTCTGCTGATACTCCTAAAGCAATGTTGAAGTATCTAGATTTTTACCTTGATCATTTTGAGCCTCCATTTGTTCTTGGGGGTACTCTTGAAGCAAGATCTGCAGGACTTGAATATCTTAATGAACGAGGGATAAAACCGACTGAATTTATATACAATGCAATCTCGAATTTAAAAAATAAAGCTGAAATAGATCTTCTTAAGAGATTTAAAATTCAATCTGCAGTAATTTTGATTTTAGCTTCACCAGATATGACATCTACTCAACGATATGCTTATATCACGGAGAAAAGCCAACAAAATGATATTAATATAATAGATGGTTTGAAGAAATTGGGTATTGAGAGAATTTGGATTGATGGAGGTGTCATAAATCTAGAAAGTTTAGCACATATTATGGAAACACAACAAATGATATCAACATCACTTAAATTACCTGTCGGTACGGCTCCAAACCTCTTTCTATTCAAGTATTCGTCTCCTCGATTAAACGAGAAATTTCACACTAGATACAGAAGGGCCAGCATCATGTTCATCGCTACTTGGTACTCGAATTTTATATATTATGGTCCAATTGAAGATGCAACTGAGTGTTTTGCATCAGCATATCAATCTTATGAGTATAAAAAAATAGTATCTGAACATAATATCCGACTTATGGATAGTTAAATTATTAGAAAAAATAATGCTTAATTCATTAAATAAAGTATAAATAAAGCTATTTTCTATGAATAAATATAGTTAAAGTAATTCTGAAATTATTTGAATTATACTTGGAAAAGCTGAAAGAAATAAAAATAGAGAGATACTACTATCGTTGTTGGAGGTCATGAATAATGTTTAATCAAGATGATAAAGAAGAACAAGAAATTCAAGCAATAAAGCTTATAGATCAAGCAGAAGTGCTTGCTGATCGAGGAAAAGGAGAAGAAGCAATTAAAATATATGAACAAGCAGCACAAATATATTTAGATCTTGGAAGCTATTTAAAATTGGATGAACTATTCATCCGAATAACATCCATAATACTAAAATTTAAAAATCACATCCAGGCTACATACAGATTGAAATCAATCATTAGAAAAACGGAGGAATTAAAGCTATTTGAAATTTCTGCCAAATTATTAGTTAATTTAGGAAATATTGCTTTTAAAATGAATGATTGGGAGACTGCTGGTGAGAGTTGGAGTCAAGCTTCTGATTATTTATATACAGCAGATCCTGAAGAATTTCATAATTTAGCTTCGATCCTATTACTAAAAGCAGGACAATCTTATGAACGGGCATCGCAAACCAGAGAATTGGGAAAGAAACTTATTTTCAAAGCAGTAATGAGACATAACAAGTTTTTTGAACTTTACCAAGAAGAAGAAAAACAGGCTCAATTGTTAATAGCAAATAAAGATTTTGAAGCAGCATCTAGAAAATTCCTTGAAGTCTCCCATTATTTCAAGAAAACATTGGATAATTTAGGTGATCTTTTAAATGATGAGGAAGATAAAGATACCATGCTTAACGCAAAAGCAAGATTCATTCATTTTGTTGCAGAGTATCAAACAATATCGGCCATCTGCTTATTTGCAACAAATAATCCAGAAAATAACGAGCAGATACAAGATCTTGGAAGGAATTCCATTAATTTATTTAAGGATTCCATATCCTTACTTCAAGATTATTTATACTCCAAAAAGAAAGAATTTGATAAGGAGATAGTACTAAGAATAACCTTTGATACAATGTTATTAGCAATTATTCAAAGAATGTTGAATATTAAAGAAATCAACTGCATTGAAAATCTCTTAACCCCAATTGAAAGCAATAAAGCTATTGTCAAGGATATTAAGAAAAGTCCCTACTTTAAAATAACTCAACAAATTGAAGAAGTGGGAATAAATGATACTTTAAACAGTATTCTAAAAATAAATTTAGGACACTTCGAAAACATAAAAAATGCCCTGGTTACGCATTTTCTGAATCAAAATCCAATATAAACGCATTTAATGGAACTAAGATAAATCTATTTCATTTTTAAAATTGAATCAATAGCTTATTATATTTGAGCTTACTTATTTTTCGTACACCATGTTGTCCTGAACAATAGTTACACTCAATTAATCCTGCCTCCTTAAGCTTTTTAACTTGTGCTGAGATGTTTGCTTCTGTCATATCTAACTTAGAAGCAAGATCTGAAACATCGAGATTATCTTCACTGACTTGAATATGTCGCAAGATTTTACGACGAGTCTCTGATGAAAGTGCTTTAACTATTAAATCAATTTCATTATCGGAAACAATCGTACTAGAGTTATCCTTATCATTTACTAATCTTAATTCCAACTGCTCTTGAATTTCTGATCCTTCTGAAAAATTTGTTTCGGTCAATTCCATTTAGCTTATTCAACCCTTAATATAAAAAATATTAATGCATTCAACGGGATACATAAGTAATTTTATCTTAATAAGTGTAATCCCTTATTCGTATGTAATTCTAAAGTGCAATTGTAACACATCAATACTTTTGATATAATAAAAAACAAAAATATTTAATTAATTGAAATTAAACCTTCTTTTTCCCTTTTAGATTAAACACTTACTTTTGACTATTTTTATGAAAGCGAAATATTAAATGCGAATCAAATTTTAATGAAACATGTTTTATCCCCCACTATATTTAGTTAAAAGGTTGTTTATTTAATTTATAAGGATTTAAACCGAATTTAAAAATTCAATGAAATTAAAAGTAATGTTGGAAAATTTAGGATAATGATAATGAACTATTCTTTATCTTAAAAAGTATAATTCAAAATGGGAAAATAAAGTCAAATTTTCGCAGATAATCGTAATTATAATATAAATTCGAAAGCTAGTAAATTTTTTGAAATTTATTCATAATTATTTTAAAAAAAGAAAGTATTTAATTACAAATAAGAATAATTGTTACTTATATTACAAAAGAGTACATCTATTACTAATTAAAATGATGAGATTGAATAAAAATGAGCAGACTAACAAGTTCAGAAACAAGTGTTTTAACTATTAGAATAGATAAAGAATTAAATGAACATTTAGAAAAGATGAAAAATCGATTAGGCGTGTCTAAAGCAGATATTATTAGGAATTTTCTTGAATTATCCAAGGTTTTAATAAAACAGAAAAACTCATTGAAATCATTAAATGATCGCGATTTCATAATTGTTAAAAGAAGTTTCCTAAGAAAATTAATAGTCTCTTCTGATGAATCGGAACAAATTTTGCTCGGGGATAAATTAGCTCGATTTATAATTGATATTGCAAGAATCTCAGGAAATGTTGATGATATAAATTATAAATTAGATATGTGTGATAATTTAGGATTCTTTCCAAAATTCATTGATGAAGATAATTTTGTTTTGGTTACTAAAAAATTTGGTCCAACAAAATTTGCAGAAGCCTTCCTTTTTAGATTATTTAATCATAAAGAAATGGATAATGATTATACTGAAGAAAATCTCAAGGGAAACAAGAGTTTAACACAAAAATACAAGAATGATTTCAAGATCGTCCAGAGATCTGAATCTCATTATACATTTGAATTTACAAAGATTGATCAAAATGTGTAAAATTAAATGTTATCAATTATTTCTTTTAAACCCAAGATCGGAATTATGATATTATTAGGTCTATAAAGTAATTCATAATCGAGTTCATGAAGTGCTCTTTCAATGGTATAATATTTAATTAAAATGAAATGGAGTTTTAAACTCGGATTAAATATTTTGCTTACTAATTTTTTTTCCCAAGAATTCAGGAGATTTAATAATATCTCCAATATTTTTTGCTTTTTTGTAATCTTAGCAGATTTCCTGAAATACATGCTGAAAAGAAATTCTTCGGGTACTTCAAATTTTTGTTTGTCAATGATTTTTTCTCCTATGAAATTAATTAACGTATTAAATTTAATATAGCTTAGCGATCTCAAAAATGATCCAAGATCTTTTTCAATTGGAAATCGAGATTTCTTTTCTTCAATAGATAATTGTGGATCTCCTTCAAAATCAATGAAATAATACTTATAATGGCTATTTGCTTTATTAAATAGAATCTGTTGCATGTGCAAATCTTGATGAACGGGTTGAATCGTGATTTCCTTAGTATCAAACTCAGTTCGATATCGCTCGATAATATCTTGGATATCAATTAAAATTGAAATGATTTTTGGGGATGTATAAAAAGCACGATCTTGATTTTTTTTTATATTTTTTTGGATATTTAAGATCATATCATTCAGTTTATTCGTATAATTCAATAAATATTCCTCACTGTTAATGGTTTCTTTGAAATATTGGCTATCTCCATCTAATATCAATGCTTTATGTAAATTTTTAATTTGTATTCCGATTTCTTTCGAAACCTTCAATGATTCTCGGCAATAGTCTTTTAAAAGATCAGATATTACAACTTGATCAGTTAAATAAGAATAATTACCATCAATATCAAAAAATAATGATTTGACCATTTGATTTAATTCATTCCAATAAATATCTCCTAAATTTCCGATGTTAGGTACATTTTCAAGGATCCCTATGGTTTCTTTTCCATTGATTTCAACCATGCCATAAATTTTAGGAGCATTTGGGAAGTGATTCTTTACTAAGACGTACAAAGTGCGAGGTTCGACTCTTTCCGTATACTCCTTGTAAGATTTTAAAACAAACGTATCAGGCTTTTGATCTGGAACCTTTTTGTTATATATAAGAAGTAAGAATAGCACATTTGTGGTATTCCCTCCTCCTAATAATTGAAGTGAGAGATCATATCTATCAGGATATAATCCGGCTTCTATTAAGGTTCGTGCTTTTTTAAGATGTTTTTCGTTTTCAAATTGATCTTCATAGAGCTTGAGATCTAAATTCATGGAAGGAAACAATTCAGAGATCTTCTTGTTAAAAAGAAGTTTTTTCCAAAACTTCGCGCAAAATTCGGCTTCCAATAAATTCAAAGATAAAACATTATCAAAAATTTCATCCGAAGTATTTAAAGCTATAATTTTACTAAATGTTTTCTCCGTGAGTGTTACTATTAACTCACGATTATTTTCTTTTGGACCTAATACTTCTTGAATTTTCTCATATCGAACTAAGGGTAGAAAATATTCCTTGGAGTAATCTCTGGCAGTAATTCTGATGATTATTAAAAATATATCTTCTGATAATAGTTGAAAGTAAGTAATATTGACACTAAAATCTAAAGTGGATAAGGAAGATTTATCTCCAAACCATCTTTTTGAAATCAGCCATGCTTTAAATTCATTCGAATTAAAAACTTGCTGTAAAAGACTCTTATCTATCATGCTTGACATGCTCGTTAACCTCGAAAATAGAATTACATTGATGAGATCTCAGATATTCTACTATCTTACTTATTGAATTGTCGTTATCTTTAAAATTTATTTTAATTATGAAAAAAAAAAGATATAAACTTAAAAATGAATAATTCAATATATTTCTATTTTTAGATCAAAGAAAAAGAGGAGATAATTAGAAATGAGTCATCACTTTGACTATTCGATTGATCTTGAGGTTAAATTTAAATCTTTAGAGATTATAGACGTTTCAACTTTAATAGCAAACTGTTCAAAAAAGTGGCAAAATTTAACACTATGTAAAGTCAATGATTCTGTAATTAGACTAGCTATTATTGAAGGAGAATTTCACTGGCACAAACATGATAAGGATGATGAGTTCTTTTATGTAATTGAAGGATCACTTCTTATTGACTTAGAAGAAAAAACATTAAAATTAAAACCCAATCAAGGTATTATGGTTCCAATGGGTGTTTTACATCGAACGAGAGCTCCATCTCGTACTACAATTCTAATTATGGAAAAAATATCTACTAATCCTACAGGAGATTAAAAAAACCCAATTTACAAATCTTCATATTTATTACGGATATTTGAATCTAACATATCTACATCAAATTCTTTCTTTCCTGAGCGTAGATGATAATATATGATTTCACTTAAGGTGGCATAAGCTTTTGCAATATTCACATCATAGAGAGTGGATGTTTCAATATATCCTGCTAGCTTCGATTTTTTAGAATATTCCTTAACATCATTATTATTTATTTGCCGTTGATTTTCTAAATCGGATTTATTTCCTATTAATATTATTGGGATACCATTTACATGCCTTCTTATATCTGTTATATATTTTTTGGCAGTAGCATAACTCTCTAAATCATTAAGTGAAAATAAAACAAATGCTCCAAGTGCCCCTCTAAAGAAGAACGATTGGGATGAATAAAACTTTTTATCTGAAGCACAATTCCAACAGGCTAACGTCGCAAATTTACCGTCTGGGAGTAATTCTTCTTTTACATATATGTCTACTCCAATTGTTTCACGGAACCTATTAGAAAAACTATCGGAATATTTTGAACAAAATGAAGTTTTACCAGAATTAACAGATCCAAGTACTAAGATTTTTAATTTGAAAGAACTCTTAACTTTAGTTAAAGCTGATAAGCTCATGTTATCACATATCCTAATTCCAACTTAATATATATTTAGGTCACAATATGTTTTATATCTTTTTTTATTTAAAAAAGAATATTTTATTCTTCACCTATTTTAAAATAAAATTTTAATTATTCATTGTTTTAGTATATAATAATTATAACAAAAATTTAGAATTTTTGATATGAACATGGAAAATTCAGATATCTCAAGCATTTTTTTTGGTATGGTTTATCATATGCATCAACCCGTGGATAATTTTGAATTTGTTATTGAAGATGCTTTTAAGAAGGCATATAAACCATTAATTGATGAAATATTCAAAAATCCTGAAGTTAAAACCACACTCCACATATCAGGTAATTTATTAGAGTGGTTTCTGGAACATAAACCCGAATTTATCAAAAAATTGAAAAAAATGGCTAATCGAGGCCAAATAGAGATAATTGGTGGGGGATATTACGAGCCGATCTTTTCAATTATCCCTTATAGAGATAGAATAGCTCAAATAGAAAAACTATCCTCTCTTATAAAAAAAGAGTTTGGTCTAGATGTCAAGGGTGCTTGGCTATCTGAAAGAGTATGGGAACCGAATTATCCTTCCTTCCTTAACGATGCTGGATTGAAATATGTAATTGTTGATGATAACCATTTCCGTTCGACAGGTATTACGGAAAATGAAACGTTTTATACCTATATTACTGAGGATCAAGGAAAAACATTGCGAATCTTTCCAATTAACGAAAAAATTCGATATTTAACACCTTGGAAACCAACTTTTATGACATTTGATTATTTAAAAAGCATGATAGATGAGAAGGGAGATAAATTTGTTTTGATGATATCTGACGCTGAAAAAATGGGTGTATGGGGAACAACCCACCAAATTTGTTATATTGAAGGTAACGGGCATCTGGAGGGAGATAAAGGTAAGCCTTTTATTTCAGCGTTTTTCGAACAAATAATGAAGAATAAATGGATTAAGTCGATAACCTTATCAGATTACATGGAAAAAATCCCAGCTAAAGGGCTCGTTTATCTTCCAACTGCGAGCTATGATAAGATGGAAGAATGGGCTCTGCTCACACCAATTCGAAGAAAATTTGAAAAATTGAGAGAGGAATTGAAAGATAATCCCGAGAAAGAAGATGAATATTTATTTCTCAAAGGAGGTTATTGGAGATACTTTCTAGTTAAATATCCAGAATCTAATAACATGCATAAAAAGATGCTGCACGTTAGAAATAAACTTCTCTCTCTTGAAAATCAATCAATCCAAGGATTTAGTGCATTACCCTATAAAAAGCGAATTGATGACGCTTGGAATGAGATTTATAAAGCCCAGTGTAATGATTGCTATTGGCATGGTCTTTTTGGAGGGGTTTACCTTCAATTTTTACGCTTCGCAGTATATTCACATTTAATTAATGCGGAACGAATCATAGATTCATTGAATTCAGATGCTAAATTGGTGTCTGAAAACTACATCTCTATCTTGCCAATAGATTTTAATAAGGACAGTAAAACCGATATAATCATTGAATCTGATAAACTAAATGTTTATTTGGATCCTAGTAATGGTGGAACTATTTTTGAACTTGATTATAAACCAAAATCTTACAATTTATTAAATACTCTCACTAGATGGCTTGAAGCATATCATAAAGAAAGTGATATCGCATCAAATATCGTAAAGATTGATCGATATCGAAAGAGCATGCTACGTGCCAGGTTTTTTCGTCAAGATATTACATTAAGTCAATTGGAATGTGACCAATATGAAGAATTAGGAACTTTTATTGATGGGGATTTTGATATAGTGAGGAATGAAAAGGATGGTAAAACTGCCTTGATCAATTTAGAATATAACGGAGTAGTTAAAGTTCCAGAATCTACAGAGATTAATCCATGTAAATTGATTAAAGAAATTGTTGTCCAAGATTCGCAAATTGATATAACAATAAAGGGGCAATTAATTAAAGTCCCTGGAAAGGAAGAAAATCTAAAAAAAATAGTTAAAAACATTTTATTAGGCGTCGATTTGCCTTTCTTCTTTAATGGAGATCCGAATAAATTTCAATGGAAGAGCAATCAAGTATTATTTCTTGATGAAAGCAAGAAACCTCTATTAGAACCGTTTGAATTCAATGGATCTCACGTACTATTGTTTGATGAAACATATGATCTTCACGTGGAATTTCAAATATTCAATGAATCTAAGATTGAAAAGGAGACAATCAAGATTATCAAGTTTCCAATTATTACGTATGCATTCACGGATGAGGGATATAAAGAAATTTATCAAGGAATTACATTAATCTCTCTCTTTAAAATTAAAAAAGAATTTGAATATCATATCACACTTTCCATGTATTAAGAGATACTTTTTTTGTTGACACAACAACATTTTTCGTCGGTTTTAAAAATCTTTATATATATTAAATCCACAAGATCATCATATAAAAAAAATTATTTGGTTTGCTCTTATGGGAAACTACAATTATGTAAGAAAAAATGGGTATATGTACTCAAGCAAAACTATCAAGCAAAACATCGATAATGATGAATTTGTGAAAAAAATAAGAGCTAAACTGATGAAAGAGAAATTTAAAATTGATTTTT
>Ga0315535_1001541_pt1 | contig 15286 bp, 14 predicted proteins | sample SalMarSW160220MG_2_FD_203092 | JGI IMG/M metagenome (GOLD analysis project Ga0315535, IMG submission 203092) | Salt marsh sediment microbial communities from the Plum Island Ecosystem LTER, Massachusetts, United States - Salt Marsh Sediment SW1602-20 ...
TATTGTCCTGTTCTGTCCTGTTTTTGTAACGAACCTGGCGGCGCGAAGCGGGCCTGGAAGCTGGCGGGCTCGGCCGGCCGTTTCCCCTCTGGCGGCGCAAAGCCGCCGGGCGGATTTGGGGAACGGGCAGACCCCGGAAGGCCGGGGTCTGCATCGGCCGGGCCGGGTCAGCCGGCGTGGTGGGAGAGGATTTCGTCGATCTCACCCGGGGTGAAGTAGTTTAACTGCGTAATTCTGGCCTCGTGGCGAAACGCCGGAGGCAGGATGGACCGTGCCTCGTCTTTGTTTTCCACTTCGGCAACGAACCAGGCCTTGTGCTCGCCGTCGTAGCATCCCCAGTCGGCGTGGGTGAGGAAATGCGAGCCGGTGTTCAGGAAAATCTTAACGGTGCGAGCGCAGGCCATCCTTTCAGGTTCATGTGGAGCCTCGATAAGAAACCTTGGCATAATAAGCAGCCTCCTTATATTTGATTTTGTCCCGTTGTTTTGAAGTCCCGGTTCAGCGGGCGGATTTAGCCTGCCCACGGCAGGGTCTTGCGGACGAACCCCCATCGCCCCCGGGCCAGGTGATACATGAACGTCCCGGTGCAAAAGCTCGCGATGATTACCCCCAGCACGGCTGCCAGGAGGATGGCCTGGAGCACGCCGGCCGCAAGGGTGAATCCGGAGTGAATCAGCAGCGCGATGGCTAGCGCAAAAGCTCCGGCCTCCGTTTCTGCGGCGCGCCGCGGGGTGGGCGCAGGGCCAAGACGAAACGCTCCCGGCCGCCTGCCGATGGTCCGGTTGTAGAGCGCGCTGATCGGATTCAGTTTCGGAAACAGGGCACTCCACCACAGAACGACGCCGAGGGCCGCGAAGACGTCCGGCGACTGGAAAAAGATTCCGGCAACCACCGCGACGAGCACGATTTTGGGCTGAAAAACCAGCGCAGAATACTGGCGCGCGCGGACCGCGGGAGCAGGAACTTCGAATCCCTGTTGAAGAATAAAGTTGCGCTTTGCCGTCTCGCGCCAGCTTGCGGGCGTGACGCCGGCCGAAATGCCGGCAGCGCCCGGCTGACGGGCAACCGGGCTTGCTATGACCGCCTGATTTTTTTCCATTCTGTAATTCATTTCGTTCTCCTCTTGTCACCCCGCCGTTCCTGACGCCCCAGCAGGGTTAATACAGGCGAGTTTGGCCGAAGATTCCAGTTGACACAATGTCCGGTGCTCTGAGATTCTTGTCCGAGGCTCCAGAACAGCGCAGAGCAGTAAAGCCTTGCAGGTGAATGTGATGGACGTGCTATCCGACGTCTTGAGGGTTGTCCGCCTGTCCGGGGCGGTGTTTTTTGTTGCCGAATTTTCCTCTCCGTGGGCGATTGAATCCCCACCCTCGAAAAGCCTTGCGTCCGTGATTATGCCGAGCGCCGAGTGCTTCACCATTTTTCATGTGCTCGTGGAAGGCGCCTGCTGGGTGAAGGTGAAGGGTGAGCCGCCCATGCGGATGGACGCTGGCGACGTGGTTGTCGTTCCCCAGGGCGACGAGCATCTGATGGGCAGCGACCTGGCGCTGAAGCCGACGCCGATGAGGGTGCTTGTTCCGGAAGTCCCCCGGCCGGGAATGCCGCCGGTGAGGGGCGGAGGCGGAGGGGAAGTGGCGCGCTTCGTGTGCGGTTACCTGCACTGCGACCAGAGATTCAAGCCGCTCTTCAGCGCCCTTCCAAGATTAATGTGCATTCGGAACCGCCAGGGCCGCGTGGTCTTTGAGTCGGCCGGCGCGGCGAATCCGTCTTCAGATCGGGCGGTTCCTTTCCATGCCGGAATGTGGCTGAATACTACGCTTTATTATCTCGCCAGGGAGGCGCAGACAGAAAGCTCGAGCAGCCAGCTGATGCTGGGCCGGCTGACGGAGTTGATGTTCGTGGAGGTCCTGCGGCGCTACATGCAGGAACTCGCCCCGGGCCAGAAAGGCTGGCTGGCCGCCCTGAAAGATCCCCAAGTCAGTCTCGCTATCCATCTGCTGCACGCGCAACCCGCCCGGGCGTGGACCGTCGAAAACCTGGCGCGCGACGCGGGCGTTTCACGTTCAGCACTGGCCGGCCGGTTTACCGACCTGATCGGGGAGTCGCCCATGCGCTATCTGACCAACTGGCGCATCCACCTTGCCAAACAACTGCTCTCGGAGGGCCGGCACAACATGGCGGAAGTGGCCGGGCGCGTTGGCTATGAGTCCGAGTACGCCTTCAACCGTGCCTTCAAACGCCAGGTGGGTGAACCTCCCGCGGCCTGGCGGAAGAGAGGCTCCGCCCTGCAAACCGGACAATAAAAATCCTGGCATGCCCCGAAAGTTCTCTGCTCGAGACGTGCGCCCTCACCCGGCCGCGATGCGCGTCCACCATCTTTCCTCGGAGAGGGCGTGGATATTTGTTTGGGATGTCTGCGGCGTGCGCGATTTTGCCTGCTGACTCCGGGAAACACCCTAGAGAGAATCGGGTGTCTGTAGATTGATTTTCCTGTTCCCGCCTGATTTCTTTTTTTTGGGGCGAACGTATGATAGTAGGTGCCAGAAGGTGGAGTCTGTTCCGCCAGAAGACGACGCCCTGGGCTTTCCGAGTGCTGGGACGCGCACAAGGCCTGCAGTAACGAGCCTTAAGGAAAAACCCCAGGTGCGCAGGTTTGAGGGTTCGATGATCGCCGGGCTGTTGCGTGGTGCGGAGCGCGTGGAAGGCGCTCCGAAGACCGGCTTGTACCGGCGGAGGTTCCACGCCTTGATGAGAATGTTGATGCAGGATGGATCGCAACCGCACGTGGAAGGGGAGGGTGGAAATGGCGATACGACTGGAAAGATCGGGTGGACTGATATTGATTCGCGGCACTAGGGATGAGCCAGAAGAGCCAAGAAAATGGATCAAATACCTCCAGCTGGGTTTGTGGCTGGCTCTGATCATGCTGGCGAGCGGAGTGCTCTTCATGGGGCCGCACGCGTTGCTGGACTGGGCAACAGTCAGCCATGCGTTCAGGTCTGTTCTGACGGCAATCTGGTAAGAGGGCCGTCACCCGGGCGGAGCAATTTGAAGACGCTCCGAAGATCGGCCCGTGCCCGTAGAGGGTCCACAACCTGGATGCAAAGACCCTGAGAATTCGCCAGGGACGACATGAAGACGTGGAGGGGAACGATGTCGATACGACTGGAAAAATCGGGCGAATTGATGTTGATACGTGGCATTCAGGATGATTTGGACGACCAAAAGGAATGGAACACGAGACGCCGCAAACTGAGCGTGTTTGTGGTTGCGATTGCAGCGGTGTCGGCGATGGTGTTCTTTGGCCCGCACGTGCCGGGCTACGAGATTATCAGCAACGCATTCAAGTCAGTTGTGGCAGCGATCTGGTAGGTGGACCTTGCCGGCCCGTAAAATGCATGCCTGAACCGGGGCGCGATGAAACGCCGGCATGACAAGACGATGGGATTCGCCACCCATCCACCATGGGTTCACTTCAGCGGCTGAAGCCGCCGGGGGCAGGTGTTGTTAGGGCGTGGCTGAAACCACGCTCCCCTGAAAGGAAAAATGCCGGGATGAAGCCCGGCGCTACGAAAAGACCCCTCACCCACCGTCGTATCCCGCAAGGCGGGACACCCTTCTGAACCGCGCGCGTCGTACAAGTCTCGACGCAGGCTCCAGCTTGGCCGCTTTGATCTGCGGTCCGTCCTTTCCGGATGACAAGCCTCAAAGTTGCAGCACTGTCCTGCGCCGCCCGTTCCCGCAGGCGACGAAGGCAAAATCGTGATAGATTGACCTTTTTGCTTCAGTTGAGGGGGAACTGCCCCTTATTTCATCAGCGGAGAAGTGACTGTGAAATCTTTCATTCTAAGAATTGTTGCTGTCGCATTTATTGTTCCTTTACTGCTGCCTGCTGCAGCCCGTGCCCAGGTGAAAGTGGAGAAGCCGGCCGAAAAGGCAGAGACGGCGAAGTCCGAAGCGTTCAAGCCGCAGCAAAAAGAGACCCAGGGCTCGGTGACGGTGGGCGGCCACGTGATCAATTACGACGCCTACGCCGGCACCCTGGTCGTTCATCCCAAAAAGCCGGGCGAGGCAGCGGAAGAAGCAGACGAATCCGCCAAAGATGACCCGGCCGAAGCCAGCATGTTCTACGTGGCCTATTTCAAGTCTGGTGAAAAGAGCGATGCCCGTCCGCTGACCTTTCTTTATAACGGCGGGCCGGGCTCTTCCTCGGTTTGGCTGCACATGGGCGCTTTCGGGCCCAGGCGCGTGGTGACCTCGGACGATTCGCACACGCCGCCGGCGCCCTATCGCGTGGTGAACAACGATTCCAGCCTGCTGGACGTGAGCGACCTGGTTTTTGTGGACGCGCCGGGGACCGGCTTCAGCCGCGTCCAGGGCAAGAATGCGAAGAAGGCTTTTTATGGAGTTGACCAGGACGCGGACGCCTTTGCCGACTTCATCGTGCAGTTCCTCTCAAAGTACGGCAGGTGGAACTCGCCCAAGTACCTGTTTGGCGAAAGCTACGGCACCACGCGGTCGGCGGTGCTGGCCAACCTGCTTGAAACCGATCACGATATCGACCTGAACGGCGTGATTCTGCTGTCGCAGATCCTGAACTTTGACCTCAGCCCCGATGGCCCACAGTTCAACCCCGGCATCGATCTGCCTTATGAGCTGGCGCTGCCCACCTATGCCGCCACAGCCTGGTATCACCACAAACTGCCAAACCCGCCCGGGGAATTGCAGCCGCTGCTGGAAGAAGTGGAGCGCTTTGCCATGACCGATTACGCCGAGGCGCTGGAACAAGGCTCCTCGCTTCCAGCCGCTCAAAAGCACGCCATCGCCGAAAAGCTGCACCAGTACACCGGCCTGCCCGTGGCCTACATCGAAAAGGCGGACCTGCGCATCAACGGCGGCGAGTTTGAGAAAAACCTTCAGGACTCGGACGACCTGACAACCGGCCGGCTTGATACGCGCTTCTCCGGCACCACGTTCGATCCGCTGAGCAAGGAGGCCGAGTACGATCCGCAATCGGCGGCCATCAGCGCCGCCTACGTGGCCGCGTTCAACAACTATGTGCGGAAAGAGTTGAAGTACGGAGAAGGCAAGCAGTACAAACCTGAGATCGAAATCTGGAACACCTGGAACTTCCTCCACAAGCCTCCCGGCGCGCCTATCCCTGTGCCGCAGGCCGCCAACGTGATGACGGACCTCGCACAGGCCATGAAGTATAATCCCGACCTCAAAGTGATGTTGAACTCCGGCTATTTTGACCTGGCCACCCCCTTCTTTGAAGGCGTCTATGAAATGCGCCAGCTGCCCATGCCGGTCCGGCTGCAGAAGAACATCGAAATCAAGCACTATCAATCCGGACACATGGTCTACGCCCACCTGCCGTCACTGAAAGCACTGCACGACAACGTGGCCGCCTTTATCCAAAAGGGCGAACACCACAAGCCCTGAAGCCCACATCGAATGAGCCGCAATGGATGTGCCGGCCGGGATAGGATGTGATGTATGGCTGCTATTTCTTCTGAAGAAGGATTGCCCAATCGCCGCTGTCCGGGGCTGTTGGGGAGGTCCACGAAGGACCCTCGGCGTCGGGCAGCGGAGTTTTCTTTCCCGTGCGAGGATTGAACCACTCGGCCTGGTAAGTGCCCGGCTCAAGTTTCACCTTCACCGAGCCCGCCATGGGCAGATAGACCACATAAATCTTTCCGGGATCTGCAAGGCAGAAGTCGCCGTGGGTCACGAGCGAATTGTCGGGATTGGTCTTCCACCAGTCAAAGCTGGTGAAGAAATCGACCATGTGAGCGTAGCCGCGCAGCATCACCATGCTGCTGTCGCCGCGGCCGTTTACCCAGCCGCCTCCGGTGTCCGGCCAGACGCCCGTGCCGCGCTTGGCCGTTTCTCCGGTGGACTGGTAGGTGCCTGCCATTGAGAACTCCCACCCCGCGCGTCGAAGGGCCTCAGCCGATTGGCCGTCGGGAAAGTTCGGGCTCCAGTTCGGATAATGATCTTCATACCCGTACTCTTCGTCCACCTGCGGAATGATGCGTCCGGTCGCCGCCTGCAACTTTCGCTGGTTCAGCATCCAGGGATAATAAGGCTGGTGCCATTCCTGAAAAGAAGTAAATCCGAACCATTTTGCGGTACGGTCCTGCTGAGTGTTGTCCACCGGATGATCGGTCCCAAGATGATGATAGGGGTCCAGCTTTTCCACCAGCAGCGCTCCCATTTCATGCGACCAGCCCAGGCTGCGAAATGAACTGATGTCGTCTCCCAGGTCCCAGGTAATATTTGAAAACGCGCTGAAGCGGGCTGCCGCGTAACTGAAATAACGTTTTTCATCTTCACTGAGGGCGGCAGGATGCACCTCGGAGTCGTTCCATTCCATGATCACCGAGACCGTCATGTCCTTGGAACGCGCGTACTTCAGCATTCGGTCCCACCTCTGGAAATACTTTATGTTGAACCGCCTGTAGTCGAAACCCGGGTTGTCAATGCTGGTGGGCCTGGCGGCGGCCCAGACGTTCAGAAAGGGCTGAAACTCACCGGTCGGGACGATGGGCTCGCCCCAGAAACTATGCGCGGCCCGTCCGGAAAGCAGCACGCGGATGCGATTAATCTCAAGCGAGGACAGGCGGTCAATGATGCCGCGTACCACGCTGTCGTCCCTCCAGCCCATCATCAGGAACGCTGTCGTGCCGTTCCAGAAATAGTGCTGCCCCGTTCCTTCCCAGACGAAGTGCCAGGGGTATTTCGGGTCGACCCGCAGAATCCCTTTGAGATGCCCATCGGTCGCGCGAAAGTTTCCCTGGTGGGACTTCGTGAAATCGCCTTGCTGATACGTCACCGTGTAGGTGTACTCGCCCGGTTTGTTCGGCATGAAGCGAATGCGAAACACGCTGCCGTCTGAGGAATCACAAAAGCCATTAACCTGCGTCGGCGCCTGCCCGGCAGCCGCAAATTGCCCGGTCACGCTTGCTTGGATAAATGGATTCCGGGCGTCCGGTGATGTGACATGGACGGTGACTTCCACAAAATTGTAGGCGCTGATGGACGCGGCGGATTGCGAAAAAGAAACCCCGCCCGGCGCCGCCTGGAGAATTCCGGGTGCGGCGCTTAACACCACAATCAGCGAGATGATGGTCGCGGCCCGTCGTGCCGCGCGCCGGAAGTCTGGCAGGGACGGAGACATTCTGCGGACGGCCTGAAATCGATCCCGGCCGGCCCCGGCGTTTTTCGAATGAGCATTCATGAGCGTTTCCTCTTGAGTGATGAATCCCGGTTTTCGGCCTCCGCATGAACGGCCTGATTTCAGCAATCTAATCGACAACCAGTTCCCATCCGAAGCCCGGGCGGTCGGGGGGTCGCATGTAGATGCCTTCGGGGCCGCGCGTGATCTGGTTTTCTTCTTCGAAGCGCTGGTAGACTTCCGGCGGGCCACCCGGAGGCGGCAGGAACATTTCGCACCAGGGGCTGTTGGTGGTGGCCATGATAAAGTGCGCTCCGCCGTGCGACCATCCGGCATGCGGAATCACGGGAATGTTGTAAGCGCCGGCCAGCGCGGCGATGTGGCGCAACTCGGTGAGCCCGCCGCACCAGGTGATGTCGGGCTGCCAGATGTCAACGGCGTTATATTCCAGCAGCAGCCGGAAGCCCCAGCGCGTGTACTCGTGCTCGCCGGTGGCCAGCTTGGTGGTCCGGATGCGCGAATGGAGCCGCTTGAAGCCGTCGTAATCGTCGGGAGGCAGGACCTCTTCCATCCAGTAAACGCGGTAGGGTGCCACCCTCTCCGCGAATTCAATGGTGTACTCTTCGGTGAGGGCCATCCAGCAATCCAGCATGATGTCGCCGTCGGGCCCCAGAGCATCTCTCGTTTGCTTCACCAGTTCAGCGTTCTTCTTCAGCCCCTCGCGGCCGTCGGCCGGCCCGTAAGGAACCGCCAGCTTCAGCCTCTTGTACCCGAACTTGATGTGTTGCTCGATGTCGTTGCCCGTGCAGTAGGCGGGAATCCGGGGCTTGGTTTCTCCACCCAGCAGTTTGTAGACGGGCATGCCCAGGGCCTTGCCGATGATGTCCCACAGCGCCAGGTCCACCGCGCTGATGGCGTTGATGACGAGCCCCTTTCGCCCGTAGTAGAGCGTGGAGCGCCACATGATGTCCCAAAGCTCTTCCACGTTAAAAGGGTCTTCGCCCATCAGCAATTTGGTGAGGTGCCGCTCGATCACAAAGCTGCAGCCCGGCCCGCCGAAGCCGATGCCTTTGATGCCCTTGTCGGTTGAAATCTCGACGGCGCCCGGTCCCAGGTCATCGGCCATAAAGGATGTTCGCTTTGCCTTATATCTGGGATAAATGGACATGGGATTTGCTACCACCGCGCCACCCGTGCTCCAGGAACCCGGAGCGGGCTTGTAGGCAGGCAAAGGTTTTGCGGGCCTGGGGCGGACCATGCGTACGCCGGTGATTTTCAATTTGCTGGGCTCGTCGCGAAAAGCAAGGGGAGCGGGTGAAGGCGCGGGCGCAGCCGAGCCGCGTTCCGGCGTGACTGCCCCGGCAAAGGCTCCCAGGGACAATGCCGTGCCGGCTTCCATGAATTTTCTGCGGTCCATGTCAATCCTCCTGACACTGGAATGGACAAACACTGTTGCAGCGTGTTGAGGACGCTTTTTGTGGTTGCAGACTTTGCGTGACTACCGGCGCGAGGGTGGCGGAGCCATAGGCCGCACAGCAGACCCGCCGCTCGCCCTGACCGGTCGAACGGGTGTTCGCGTTCGATCCCGGCGCACAGACTACCACGCGGCGACCGGATGAGTCTACGCCTCGATCGCCAGCCGAAGCCCGGCGAGACTCATGGAGAAGGGAAGGCGAAGCTGCGGCGATGGAGACGACGGCGCTGCACGAGGGGCCCGGAGCACTCCCCTGCAAAAACAAACGTGATGCTGGTCACAGCGTTGAGGGCTTTGTGCGTCTAGGCTTACTCCCAGCAGGAGATGCGAGATGAAAAACAAAGTCTCCAATGGGCAAGAGGCGGCAGGCCGCCCGAAAAATGAAGACGCCGGCAAGAAAGGGCTCGACCGGCGAGAGGCGCTCAGCCGCCTGCTGGGCGTGGCCACGGCCGCAACCGCCGCGGGGTGGCTGCCCCGTCGCGCGGCGGCAGCAGGACCGGCTTTGCAGCACGAGCCCAGCCATTGGGCCGGGGCCACGGTTTCAGGGTTTTTCACGGACCAGCAGAAATTCACCGTCTCCGCGCTGGCCCAGACGATGATCCCCGACGATGCTGTTGCGCCCGGCGCTTACGCCGCCCAGGTGAAGGACTATCTCGAATTTGTCATGACCCATGCGGAACCCGCCGAGCAGCGGGCCTGGACGGAGGGCCTGAAGGCTCTGGACCAGACCTGCAGTGAGCGGTTCGGGAAAGCCTTTGCCGCTATTTCATTGCCCCAGCGAACCGAACTGCTGACGAGCCTGGCCGCGCATGAGGCGGAGCCGAAGACACCGGCCGAGAAGTTCTTTGTCCAGTCGAAACAATCCGTGGCGACGGGCTATTACACGTCAAAGATCGGTCTGATGGACGACTTGAAGTACAAGGGCAACCGGCCGAATGACGGCGTGATGCCTACCTGCGATGAACTGACCGGGAAAACAGCGGCCCTGCCATCGCACGGCGCAAGCGCGCCCGCGATGAAACATGAAGCGGTGCCGGACGAGGGTCCGCCGAACGAGGTTGCATCCTCCAACTACCGAATCGTTCCCGCCGCGTTTGTTTCGCGGGGCCAGTCCATCGGAAAGCAGGACCTGGACGCGATCACCAAAGAGACCTATGACGTCTGCATAGTGGGCTCCGGAGCTTCCGGGGGCATCGCGGCCAAAGAACTGACGGAAAAAGGGCTGCGGGTGGTGGTGCTGGAAGCCGGTACCTGGGTTTCGCCGGCGCGCTTCAAGACCCATATTCCCCCGTGGGAATTGCCCTTCCGCGGGCGCTGGAAGTCGCATGGCGAGAACGATTACACCGGGTTCCTCTATGTGAAAAACCCGGTGGTCTGTCCCGAAGAGCCCATCGACTACGCCCTGCTGCCGGCCGTGGGCGGCAAGACGCTGACCTGGGCGCGCATCTCGTGGCGCTTTGGCGAGAAGGACTTCAAGAACCGCGGCATCGGCGACGACTGGCCGTTCGGATACCAGGAACTGGCTCCCTATTACGACCGCGCGGAAACCTTTATGGGCGTGGCCGGCGCGAAAGATGGGCTGGCCGCCGTGCCGGACGGACACTTCATCAAGCCGCTCGAACTGCGCTGCGGCGAGAAGATGATTCGGGAAGCGTGCCGGACGAAGATGGGCGCTGACTACCACGTGATCGCCTTGCGCAAGGCGGTCAACACGGTGACCTATGGCGGCCGTCCCCCGTGCCACTATTGCGGCTACTGCATGCGGGGCTGCGACATCAACGCTGCCTATTCCTCGGCCAACGCGGCCATTCCCGCGGCCGAGAAGACGGGACGGCTGACCCTGGTGCGCGACGCCATCGTGCGCGAGCTTGAAGTGGACGCCACCGGCAAGCGCTGCAGCGGCGCAGTGTTTATTGACCGCCACAGCAAGAAGGAATTTCGGGTGCGCGCCCGCGCCTACGCGCTGGCCTGCGGCGGCGTGGAAGACGTGCGCATCCTGCTGATGTCAAAATCCAAAGACTACCCGCAGGGCCTCGCGAACTCGAGCGGCTGGGTGGGCAGGAACTTGGTGAGCGAACACTACGACGGCGCTGTGGGATACATCGAACGCCTGCTGGGCGCCAAAGTGATGAACGAAGATGGCGCCGATGAGCACGGCGAAATTCCCAACTTTTATTACGAGCGCCCCAGCAAGAATTTTGCGCGCGGATACATGATTGACCTGCGCAGCGGGCCGGTGCAGATCCCCAGCTTTGCGGCGGACGTTCCGGGGTTTGGCGAGAAGTATCGCGAGGAGGTGCGGCGCATTTATCCGGCGATGGTCTACCTGGGCGCCCACGGTGAAATGCTGGCCAACGAAAAGAGCTACGTTGACCTCGACCCTGTAGCCCGCGATCAGTTCGGACTGCCCAAGGCGCGCATGCACCTGGAGTGGGGCGAAAACGAGCTGGCCATGGTGCGCGACGAAAGGGAGAAATGCAGGGCCATCATCGAGGCGGCGGGCGGCAAGGTGCTCGCCATGCGCAGTGACAACATGAAGCCGCACTTCGACGGCGAAAACCTGGTGGGTACCGTGCGCATGGGCAGCGATCCCAAACGCTCCGTGCTGGGCCCCACCAACCGCTCGCACGATGTGAAAAACCTGTGGGTGCTCGACGGCGCAAGCTTTACGTCCTACTCCGAGAAGAACCCCACGCTCACCGTGGTGGCCGTCGCCATCCGCGCCTCAGACCACCTGGCCGAGGCCCTGAGGACGATGGAGACGTAGATGTAGTCCCGCCACCCCAGGCCGCGGCATCCGGCGCGATGCAGAACAGAACGCCACTCTTCCTCAATTTGTGAACCCATCAGACGGGCCGGGACGTCCAAAAGAGTATCCCCTTCAGGAGGTTGGTTGCCATGATTGCGATTGTGGGCGCGAGCGGGAACACCGGAGGTGTGGTTGCCGGGAAACTGTTGGACGCCGGCGAAAAAATCCGGGTGATCGGGCGGAATGCCGGCCGCCTGGAACCCTTGACGCAACGCGGCGCTGAAGCCTTTGTCGCCGACGTCACGGACGCCGCTGCGCTGGCGAAAGCTTTTGAGGGAGCCGAGGCTGTTTATGCCATGGTGCCGCCAAACATTTCGGCTCCGGACGTGCCGGCCTATCAGGCGCAGGTTTCAGACGCTTTGACGGCTGCCCTCAAGCAAGCCGGAGTTCCGAAGGCGGTGGTGCTCAGCAGCGTTGGCGCGGATAAACCCGGCAAGACAGGGCCGGTGACCGGGATTCATCACCTGGAAGAGAAGCTGAATGGCGTGGCGGGACTGGCCGCCGTGTATCTGCGCGCAGGCTATTTTATGGAGAACCTTCTGCCCCAGATCGGGGCGGTCCGGCATTTCGGCGTGGTCGCCGGAGTGCTGCGGGCCGACCTGCCCCTGCCCATGATCGCCACGCGCGACATTGGCGCCGCCGCCGCGGAGCTGCTGCTGGCACCCGGCTTCACCGGCAAGCAGGCGCGGGAACTGTTGGGCCAGCGCGACGTGAGCTACGCTGAAATTGCTTCACTGATCGGTACCGCGGTCGGTAAACCCGGCCTCAGATATCAGAAGGTTCCGGCGATGATGCTGCGCCCGGCGATGAAGCAAGCGGGGATGTCCGGAAGCATGGCGGACGGCCTCCTGGAAATGTCGGAGGCGTTGAACAGCGGTTACATGGTGGCGCTCGAACCGCGCTCCGAGAGCAATACCACGCCCACTTCCATCGAAACTTTCATCGCCGAGGAATTCGTGCCGCGCTTCCAGGCGAGGTAATGCAGGGCAACGGCTGCCTCCGGCGCCCCTTTGCAGAGATAGCGTCAGCGAAAAAAAAGCAAGAACCGCAGGCCGCAAGGGCCTGCGCTACTCGCCGAGGCCCTGAGGACGATGGAGACGTAACTTTCTCCGCACAACTGCGCGTCGCGTCCGGCTGATAAATCCTTCCTTCCAAATCCCCAAGAAAGGAAAGCACTGTCTGAGGCTGCCTGTCTGCGATATACTCCAGAACAGCGCAAGTTTCTTTCGGCAAAGCTCTGGTTCCTGGGTTGCGAGACGACTGAGGGTTGCATCATACAGTGACGAGTCTTCGTAGCGCCGGCGTCTTGCCGGCCTTGAACATTGCCGCCGGGACGGCAGCGCTACAATTATTTTGAAAACATCTGTTATTGGTTTCAGCTTTTCATACCGGGAAGAGTCATCAGGCGGGCCCGACGGCTTCTTAGTAAATTCTTGAGAACCTTCTCAGTTGCAAGGAGGCGGTATGAGGCGACGAACATTTTTCGGAAGCGCATTTGCCGGGCTGGCGGCCACGGCTGCTGGTGCGCGGCCTCCCAAGGCCAAGGCGGGCGGCATTCCGCAGCGCACCTTTGGCAAGACGGGCGTGAAGGTGACGGTGATCGGGCAGGCCGGCGGACGGTTTCCGCTGATTTCGTTTGAAGAAGCCAAAGCCATCACGCTGCGCGCCTACGACCTGGGCATCAACTATTTTGACACTTCCATCGACTACTGGAACGGCCGCTCCGAGGAAGTTTATGGAGCGGTGCTGCCGCAATTCCGCAAGCATATCTTCCTCACCACCAAGGCCAACCGGCGTGACCGCGCAGGCGCAGAAAAGGAGCTGGAAACCTCCCTCCGTCGGCTGCGCACCGATTACGTGGATCTCTGGCAGATGCACGCCCTGAACGAAAAGGAAGAGGTGGACCAGATTTTCGGTCCCGGCGGCGCCATCGAGGCTTTTGTAGCCGCGAAGAAAGCCGGCAAGTGCCGCTTTATCGGTTTCACGGGCCACCACGATCCGCACGTGCACCTGGCCATGCTCGCGGCCTATAAGAAGTTCGATTCCATCCTGATGCCGCTCAACATTGCGGACGCCCACTACCTGAGTTTCCAGAACCTGACGCTGCCCGTCGCCGCCGAGCGTGGCATGGGCATCCAGGGCATGAAGAACTTCGGCAACTCCAAGCTCATGCAATCGTTCAGCGCGCGGGAATGCCTGAGCTACGTGCTCAGCCTGCCCGTCAGTTGCACGGCCATCGGCTGCACCACCATCGGCCAGCTTGAGGATGACGTCCGCATCGCCCAGCAGTTCAAGCCGCTCGCGACCGACGAAATGCAGGGCCTGCGGAAGCGCGCCCAGCGCATCGCCGGACCTCATCTGGAAGACTGGAAACGTGACATGCAAAGCCGCGCCGGCGAAGACGTACGGCCGAGAGAAGTGCACGGGTAAGGCCGCGCGCTCGGCGGCGAATGCCGCGCCGTGGGTTCCTCATGCGTTTGCTCGCAAAGGCCAGGGTACAAAACTGATGCCGTGCTGGCTTCTTACCCGCCCGGCCCACTCCACTGGACTTGCCGCCGGGAGCCGTCCGGTTATCGGCCCAGGCCCTGGTCCTTCATCAGCTTTGCGACGCCGGAGATGGCGGAGTCGGCGCTCGATTCGAGTGACTGGATCACGCGGGCCTGATCAGCCCGGGGTCGGTTCTGGCTGAGCTTGAATTTTGCTTCCAGGCGTTCGACCGCGATTTCAAAACCCACAATCTGGCTGAGCATTTTGGCGCGGTAATTTTCATTCAGGCCGCGCCACTGGTCGAGGTACGCCTGTTCGAAAAGGGCAATCGTTTCGAGCAGGACGTCCGTGAGCGGTTCCGCTTCATGGAAAATACGAGCGCGGCCGTAAGCGTGGACCGCGGCGTAGTTCCATGTGGGAACGCTTTCGCGCGAGCCGTAAAGGCCCGGTGAGATGTAGGCGTGCGGGCCGTGGAAGATGGCGAGCGTTTCCCGCTCCTGTTCCAGCATGTTCCAGTGCGGGTTGGCCCGTGCCACGTGCCCCCGCAACACGATTCCGCCCGCCGATTCAGCGACCAGTATGGGGATGTGGGTTGCGAACGGCGGTCCCTCGCCGGCGGAAATCACGATCGCAAACGGGTTGGCGCGCATGAAGCGGAGAGCCACCGCGGTGTCTTCGAGACGATTCAATTCGGGTATATACAATTTGGAACCTCGATGTTAGTGGCGCAGCCAGTTGTTGTTGTGCGACCGCACACAACGCAAAAAAGCGCACCGTGTGCTCCACCCACGTACCCCACGGTTCGGCCGGTGCCCCTGGGTGCTCTTCATTGAATCACAGTCGGTGAGGGAGCATCAATGGCATGGTCGCACACAGCGCAAAACGCCGCGATATGTGGACCATCCCTTTCCGGTATGATTCGGGGCCACACTCTCTGAACCGACGGCCTGTTCGTGGCGTATATTCGAATAGAAGGAGCACCCCCCTCATGCTTCGGTGGATCTTGATTCTGGCGCTTGTGCCTTGTCCCGCTATTTCCGAGGGGCAAGCGCAGCCGTCGGCGCAGGAGATCATGGCTCGCGTGGCCGCCAACCAGGACCGGGCGGTAAAGCAGCGCGCCGAGTACATTTACCAGCAGCGGATCCGCATTATCAGCCGCAAGACGAACGGCAAGATGATGCGCGACGAGATCACGGACTATCTGGCGACACCCACGCCCGGCGGAACAAAGAAGGAGTTGAAACGAATTGCAGGCCGGGCGTGGGTCAAGGGCCGGTACGTCGAGTTCGACAAGGAGCCGGGGCCCAAGCCGGACAGCCTGGACGGAGACCTGGTC
>Ga0315535_1001542_pt1 | contig 15277 bp, 7 predicted proteins | sample SalMarSW160220MG_2_FD_203092 | JGI IMG/M metagenome (GOLD analysis project Ga0315535, IMG submission 203092) | Salt marsh sediment microbial communities from the Plum Island Ecosystem LTER, Massachusetts, United States - Salt Marsh Sediment SW1602-20 ...
ATATCGCAGGGCTCGCGGCGCTGCTGCTCGAGAAACACCCGGACTACACTCCAGACGCGATCAAGTCGATCTTGAGCTACCGCGGAAACCGTGACTCTTTCGTGGGCCCGGCGCCAGGATACACCTGGGGCTACGGCAAGGCCCAGGCCACAGACGCGCTGGCCCAGGCCACAAGTGACTTACCGCACTGCGACTCGGCCGAGTTGCAGCCGGCATCGAGCGCCGCGCCGGGCGATACGCTAGTGGCGCTGGGAGCCGGGTACACGCCCCAGGGCAGCGCGCCCGAGCGTTATCTCTACCAGTGGCAAAAATTCAACGGCAGCTACTGGGAGAACATCACAGGCGCGCACTATAAGCGCCTCGAGCCCCAGCTATTCTCCTCGGGCGATCAGATCCGGGCGGTGGTCACGCCCTACCAGCAGATCGACGGAACACTCGGTTACACCGGCCTGCTGCTCGGCGCCTCGCAAACGTCGACCCAGACCATCGGTTCTTCATCCTCGCTCGCTTCTCATACGGGCTCTCTGAGTTGGTGCATGATAAGCTTCCCGACCGCCAACCATTCGGCGGGCTCGAGCAGCTTCACCGAGCCTTTCTACGAGTGGGACGAGGAGGGCCAGCATTACCAGGAGGCATCCGTAATCGCACAGGGGCGCGGTTACTGGATCGAGGTCGGAGCGGGCGAGGGTGCGATCGACTCGGGCGGCGACCCTTACAGCGGCGGCGACTTCACCACAGGCCAGCTTGGCTACACATCGTCGGGCTCGTCTCCCGGCCGGCACCTGCTCGGCAACCCCTTCAACAAGCCGATCTATTGGCAAAACATACTGGTCTCCGCCCAGCCGGACAGCGGCTTCGTGCCGGTGACGTCCGCGACCAGTCTTGTCTACAACGTCTTCTATGCCTCCTACGACAACACGGCCGCGGCATATCACTACTATGATCCGGCCGACTTCGAGGAACGCGACGGCAAGATCTTCCCCTGGGAGGGATTCTGGGTAAAGGTCAAGCAGCCGGTCTACATCCGTATTCCCTCAACCCAGCCGCAACCTTCATCCTTGGCGACGACCTTACCCTATCCGCTATACCCGCGCGCCACCGAAAGCAGGCCGACAAAGTCCCCGGTCGCGGGCGTCAGTTTTACACCAAACCCGAGGCCGACAGCGACGGGCGCCTGGCGTGTAAAGCTCTCGGCCTTCTCCGGGCAGCTGCGCGACGACTACAACTACATCGGAATCGATCCGGCAAGTAAAGACGGTTACGATTGGCTGGACATCCCGGATGCCGGCAACATGAATTCACTGCATCACATCAGTCTGTACGCAGCGCATGCCGACTGGGGCCGGGAGGCGGGCAACTACTGCGTGGACATGCTGGCGGGCGCGAGCATGCCCGATATCCATCGCAAAAAACCGATTGGCACGCCGCCCGAGCGCGAATGGCGGCTGGTTCTCGAGGCCCGCGGAACCGATCAACCGGTGACGCTGACCTGGCACTCGCTTCCTTCGGGCTGGAAGCTCAGTTTGCGTGACGTTGCGGCGAATGTCCGGCAGGGAATGATCCCGGGCGGCAGATACAGCTACCTGCCGGCTACGAACGACGAAAAGCGGGCTTTTATTATCAGTGCCCAAAGACCTCTAAAATAACTTCGCAGGAAACACTCAACAACCCAGCAGATCGCGCACGCTTTTTACTGCCTCGTCCGCATGGCCATAGTCGAGACTGTAGGCCGGGACATTCTCAGCTAACTTGGCGATCGACTCGAAGCCGCGCTGCATATTGTCGGATAAATTCTGCGCCCGGCGAGCGAGAAGCACAGCGGTAAGGCTTCCCGGCAACGGGCGCAGTCTGGTTCGTTTTCCGGGCTTGTAGGTCGGAAAGACGACACAAGACGGCTCGACCGGCTCTTTGGTTATTTGCGAAGCCGGCGGCAAGGCGTAGCGTGCCGGGTAGTCATTTGATGCGTCATCGTAAGAGGCGAACCGAAACTCGCCCAGAGCAGGTAGCAGAGACGCGTCCTTGATATGCAGGGCACGCGGCAGTGGGACGAGCTTGCCGTTCTCGAACGAGAGTGCCGTCGTATCGTCTGCCAGATAAGAAAAACCATCTTGAACCAAACAGGCTGTCAGGGTCGTCTTTCCGCAACCCTTGTCGCCGGACAGCACAACTCCGCGCTCGCGACAGGCTGCGGCGCCTGCGTGCAACAGCAGGTGCCGGCTTTCCCTGCTGATCAACTCTTCGAAGATGCGGTATTCCAGACAGGCCGTGAAGTAGGCCGGACAGTCGGTCTCGATCAAGACCCGGTTGTCTTTGAATAACCCAAGCGATCCGTCACGCACGCAAACCTCGAAGTCCGTATGACCCACGGCCCCACTCAGCTCGACCGGAAAGTAGCGAAAAAGATCCCTCAGCGTTCCGAGCAGGCGGCCCAAGGGACAGGCGACGGTCAGCTCGACCGACAAGATGCCGACATGCATTACCACGGCGCCTGCGGCCTTGCCGGGACTCATCTGCGTTTGATTTCCGTCCCGTCGCGGGTAACCCGCGCCCCGAGCGGGGGAGGGGGAGGCGACCCACGAGTGCCCCGGGCCCTGGCGTTGAGGTTGAGCGAGTAGGTTACGATCACAGGAGCGATGTAAGAAATCTTTTTCAGAAACCCGCGCCGGTCTTCTTTCTTTATCGCCTCGGGCTTTCGAAACTCGAGGTGCTTTTTCAACACGGTTCCTTTCACCACCACCCTGCCGACAGACTACCATCGATGGCGGCAGCTTCCAATACTATTGGCAATTAAAGGGCCTTTCAGCGCGCGGCCAGGATCCTGATGCCGTGCGGGGGAACTTCGATATCGGCGCAGCCCTCGTCCGGGCCGGCCGCGCAGCCGGTCGTCTCTACCTGGAACTGGTAGTCCGCGTCCAGCAGGTCGAAAAGCTGCGTACCCGGGGCAAAGCCGACCCGCATATCGGCGCCGGGGACGGAGGTGCGGCTGGCCTGATCCGCGCCCAGGTTCATGACTATCAAGATCGTCTCGTCCGCCTGCGCGCGCTCGAAGGCGTAGATGCCGTGATCGCTGCCTCCGCTGCCGCGGGTGCTCCAGCGCGTCTTTAGCGTCCCGCGGCGCAGCGCGATGTGCTCCCGGCGCAAAGCCGTCAACTTGGCGATGTAGCTGAAAGTCGGGTTGCCGGTGTCGTAGGGCAGCCAGAGGGTGTCGTCGGCGCCGTCGCCGTCGGCGTCGTAGGTCTTCTGCGACAACTGCGTGTGGTTGTCTTTCCAGACTTTCGTCTTGTAGTTTTCGTTGTCCCACAGGGTCTCGCGGTTGGCCGGGTCGTTGCCGCCCTCGAACTCCTGCTCGACCCCGTAGTACAGACACGGAATTCCCTCGCTGGTGAAAAGATAGCCCAGCGCCAGCTGCAGAAGCTTGCGCTTTTCGCTCTGCGGCCAGTCTTTCGGCATGAAGTAGAGCAGCCGGCCGACGTCGTGGTTTGACATGAAATTGACCACCAGCTCGCGCGAATTCAGAAGGCGGCCGTCTTCGGCGGTCGGGCCGCCGGTCTTGCCGGTATCGTCGTAGAGAGCGTCTTCCAGTTGCCCCTCTCCGCAAGGATCGTGATCGCAGCCCGATCGACGGCAGTGCAGGCGCTCGATCTCGCAGGTGCGGTCGCCCGATCCGAGCAGCGCGCCTCTGAAGAAGGTGAAGTACTGCGAGAAGTAAAAGACCGAATCGACTCCCTGGCCCTGGGTGTAACTGCCGAGCAGGTTATCGTCGCCGTCGAAGGCCTCGCCGAACATGAAAAAGTTGTGCTTGCCGGCCTGGGCCGCGTGCTCGCGGATGCGCGGGCAGAAATCCTCCCAGAAACCTTGTTCGACGTGCTTGAGCGTGTCGATCCTGAAGCCGTCGAAGTCGCCGATGTCGATCCAGCGGGCGAACACGTCATACAGCGTATCGCGCACGTCCTGACGCCAGGTGGCCAGGTCTTTCAGCCCGCCCGGGAAGTCGCCCAAGACTTCCTGCTCGCGGCGGCAGGGGTCGTCCCAGGCGCAGCCCCACTCGGGGCAGCCGCACACTTCGGGCTTTGTCCAGACGGTTACCCGGCCCTTGAGGTTGTAGGCGTAGTCGTGAGCGAACAGATCGGGCACGGGCGGCAGGCGGTTGACGCTCGGGTCGCGGGCGAAGACAACCGGCGCCTTGCCCGAGGGGCCCAGCGAAGTCCAGGCCTGGATGCCGTCGCGGTTGAAATCCGGATCCCACTCGAGGATGCGGGTCAGGTCGCTTGGCGAGCCGGCCTCACCGATGGGCACTATCCGCCCGCCCTGGCCGATGAAAAACTCGTCAGGCTGCCCGTTTTTGTTGATGTCGTAGTAGAACACCTGCCCGACGTGGTTGGTGACGATATCCAGAATTACCTTGAAGCCGTGCGCGTGGGCCGCGTCGGTCAGTTGGCGCAAGGCGCTCAGATCTCCGAAGTGGGGATTGGGACGGGTGAAGTCCTGTGTCCAGTAACCGTGGTAAGAGGCGAAACCCGCGTCCTGTTCGACGTTCTTGACCACCGGGCTTATCCACAGGGTGGTGACGCCCAGTGCCTCGAGGTAGTCGAGGTGATCGATGATCCCGCGCCAGTCGCCGCCGTGATAGGCGGACGGATCGTGGGTGTCGACGTTGTAATCGTTCGAGCGATCCCCGTCGGCGAAGCGGTCGGTCATGATCTGGTAGACGACTTCGTCGCGCCAGTCGGTGACGTTGTCGGTCAGCGCCTTGGAGCCGGGCTCGGGTGGAGCGACGCAACCCGAAAGGGCCGCGGAAAGAAGCAGGGCTTGCAGGTATGATTTGCGCATGGCGTTACTCCTGATAGCGGGAACTGTGGAACCACCACTCAACGCTGACTCCCAGGTAGTGTCTGAGCGCGTGTGCGCGCTGAGGATCGTCCGGCGCGAAGGTGCGCAGGGCTGCGTCGTTGAGCATTGTGAGCGCGTAAACCAGGCGCAGTTGGGGACGGGCGTAGCTGCCCTTGCCCAAAGAGAGGCTGGGCATCAGGCCCAGTTCGAACGCCAGCGGGCATTCCTGGCTGCCCGTCTCGGGCGACAATCCGTTAGGCCGGAGGAATTGCAGGTTGGCCTCGCCGATCAAGTGAAAGTGCCGTGTTATGTACCAGGCCGGGCGAAAGGCAATTCCGGTCTCCCAGGCGTCGTCGCGATCGTAGACCTCGGGGTCGGCGTCCTTGAAGTAGCGCACATAGGCGCCGAGCAACAAACCGACAGTCTTACGCAATTCGTAGTTTGCAGACAGGCCCATGACGAACTCGCCTGCGCCGCTGGTCTTCTTGTCGTTGTTGAATTCTAGCGGCACGGCCAGCTCGTCGTAGGCCGCAAGTCCCGAGCCGTAACGGGCGAAGAGATTTACGTGGTTGTACTCGCCGAAGCCGTACAGGCTGGCCTCGGCCCCGGCCAGCCAGCCGAAATCGGCCGGCAACTTCTCATCGCGGTCGTCTGCAGTGCGGCGCGTGCCGGGTGAAAGGCTGTGCGCCTCACCGTAGATCACCGCTTTCAGCCGCAGGTCGGCGCCCAGCGAAAAGTTGTGCTCGCCGCGCAGCGAAAAGATGGCCCGTTGGCGATCCATGAAAAGCACCTCGCGGGTACCGATCTCCTCGTCCGGCACGACGATGGTCTGGGTCATGAACTCGTCGTCCAGGCGGTTCAGGCCGGCCTGAAACCTGATGTTGCTTGCGCCCGCAAAGTAGGCCGCCCCGCCGCCGATCGTGTTCTGCTCGTCTAAGGGCCAGAAGTCCAGCAGGTAGATATCGTCTCCGCGATACATTCGCGAGCCGGCCCAGATGTTCAAACCGGGCAGCAGCGCATTCTGCACCTCGAGGTACAGGTTGCGTATGGCCAGGTCAGCGGCGAAGTCGCCGTTGAAATGGAACATCTTCTCACCAAAGGCCATGGTGAACTGGGTGTGAAAGGTGGCGCCGCTGGATTTAACATTGTGATCGTAAGAAAGATCGACCTCGGCATATGAAGCCTCGAGCAGGCGCGGGGGATGCGCCACCAGACGCACCTGGCGCCCGGTTCCGCCGCGCAGGTCAGAGCCGACCGAGACCCGCCCGTAGGAGCCGAACTGGAAATGCTCGAGAATATCCGAGCCGTCTTCGCCGGCGGCGGCGACGGCCGGGAACAAGAGGCATACAAAAACAACGAGGCGTATTACTAATCCAGGACGCATTTCAGACCCTCCAGGTGATAGCCATCCGCGCAGCGATCACACAGCTCGCCGGCATAGCCGGCCTGACAATCACAGAAAAACCCGCCGTCTCGCGGACGACAGGTTCCAAAGACGCAGGGGCCCTCGCGGCAGGCATCCTGGGGCACGCAGCTCAACCCGTCTGCAACGTAGCCCAAAGCGCAGGCATCGCACAACAGCCCGGCGTAGCCCGTATCGCAAAGACAATGGTCGGAGCCGCTTGATGCGAAGATGCACTCACCGTGGATACAAGGATCGTTGTCGCAGTTGATGACGGGTTCGGGACAATCTTCGCCGTAGCCGTAAGAACAGTTTCCCGCCGGCTTCTCACCCGGATCCCAGAAGTCGGGCGGGTGCAGGTCGGCGTCGTCATAGTGGCCGCCGTCGGGATTGTCATCCGGCAGGCCGCCGCAGGCGGCGTTTGCGAGAAACAGGCAGGCGCAGAACAGCAAGGCTAACCTTTTCATGGCGCACTCTCCAGACAGGTGCTCTCGGCCAACAATACGGCAGAGCCGCGTGGCGCAAGCGACAACTCGATTGATCTTCCCGTGGCCGAGACCGTGGCGCCGAACAGATCGGCGAATGCGGCTTGTGAGTCGAGTGAAATATCATCGGGCAGCATGATTGTAAGCGCCCTGGGAACGCTGGCCCGCGACATGACGACCACGGCCGGAAAACCGTCGCCGGCATCGCGAGCGTAGATGTAAAGGTTGTCGTTGACCAGCAGTGTCCGGCGCAGACCGCGCCTGAGGGCTTTCGAACAGGTCCGGGCTTGGCCCAGGCGCCTGACGTGCTCGAGCACGGCGGATTCACGCGCGCTAAGATCGGAATCGAAGTGCATCTCGCGCCGGTTGTCGGGGTCGCTGGCTCCGGGCAGCCCGATCTCGTCGCCGTAGTAGATCACCGGTGCCCCGGGCTGGGTGAGTAAAAAGGTCCAGGCGATTTTCAATAGATCGTAAGGCTTGTCACGATCCGGCACGGGCGCAGGTCTTGTGCGTGGCTGCCAGAGTTGATCGCCGTTCATGTCCGAGACAAAGCGGGCGACATCGTGATTGCCCAATATCGGCGCCATGACCGCGCCCGAACCTTCCCAGGCGGCCGCCGAGGCGCGCACCTCGTCGTCCAACTCGCGCATGGAAATGCGACCGGCCAGGCCGTCGCGCAGCGCCCACATGACCGGAAAGTCGAATTGGCCCGAGAGTCCGTTGGGACCGAGGTAGTAACGGATAATCGGCTGCCCGCCGCGTTCGGTGTAGGTCTCGCCCAGCAGAAAGATGCTGGTCGGTCCGGCTTCCGGTCCGCGCCCTAGGGCTGCGCGCAACTGGCGGATCACCAGGCGCGGCATCATCGGCACCGCGTCGATTCGCAGGCCGTCGAGATCGAAGCGATCGATCCAGAAGAGCAGGTCGTCGACGACCTGCTCGACCTCTTCAGTTCCGGCGAACGACAAGTCGGGCAGGAAAGAGGTGAACCAGCACTCTTCGATCGACGTGCTCCAGGGGCAGCTCATGCCGCAGATGCAGTCGCCGTCGGGATGGTTGAACCAGCCGTCCGCCTGGTGCTGCTTCCAGTATGGATGCTGGTCACACACGTGGTTGGGCACGGCGTCGGCCAGCAACCTTATGCCTCGCGCGTGGGCCGCAGACACAAGTCTTTCAAGCGCCTCGGCTCCGCCGAAGCGGCTTTCTACGCTGCGCGGCTCGGAGGGCCAGTAGCCGTGATAGGCATGTGAAGGATAACCGTCACGGCCCATAAATTCGCCCTCGGGATTTTCATAAAGCGGCGAGAGCCACAGGACGTTGACGCCCAACTTTTCGAAGTAGCCACTCTCGATCGCCTCGCGCAGGCCGTCGAGATCCCCGCCGTGGAAGTCGGCGATGCCGGCCTGGTGATCCAGATCGCCGCCCGCGCGGCGAAAACGATCGATCATTACCTGGTAGATGACGGCGTCGTGCCAATCGAAAAGAGTATCCTCGATCCAGAAGGGCACACTGAGATCATCGGCAGCAGAGCCCAACCTGTCGCTCGCGGATATAATCAGGCGATGCTTTCCGGAGCTCAGGCTTGAAGCGCTGATCGAGATATCGCCGGGAGAATTGTCGGCCTGAATATCCAGCGCGAGGCCGTCTTCGCATCTTGCCGAAACTGAGCCGATATCCATGGCGGCACTCGAGCCGGCACGCAAAAAACGCGCAGCGGCTAGCAGGCTTCCGTCCGGGTTGGTTTCAAGAGTGTCGAGTTGCAAGGCCGGCTTTGTGCAGTCGGGGATCAGCACGGCAGAGTTCTCGCGCCCGCCGGCATCGAAGAGCGTCAGCGGATTGAACTTGTCCAGATAAGTCTCGCTATCGGCCTGGATGCGGTACTGGTGAAAACCGTAAGAGGTCTCGATTACGGCGCTGTAGATCCCGTCCCCGTCCTCGTCGGAAAGCGGCAGCTCGCCTGGCGTCCAGTCGTTGAAGTCTCCGACCACAAAAGCAGGAGCGGAGATCTCACCGGGTTCCCAGAAGACGATCGCCCGGCAGTCACGGTTGTAGCCGGGAGGAATTGTCGGCCGTGAACAGGCGCAAAGCAGCATTACGCCGAGCGCCAGTGCCGCCGATGATTTCATTGCGACTCCCATGAGCCGCAGGCGGGATCGACAGGCCGCGGCGACTGGCGATCGAGCAGCGCCATCATGTAGGCCCCGGCGCCGAATCCCACCATGGGTATCTCGCCCAGGTAGTCGCCGCTGGTCGGATCGTGCAGCTCGGCGATCAGCCCGTGGTTGAAAAGCGCCTGGGCCGTGATCCAGTCGAGCAGCCTGTCGGCCGCCTGGGTTCTTCCGGCCAGCCTGAAGCCCGAAGCGGCCCGCAGATCGGTAAAGACCCATTCCTGGCTGTCGTACCAGCCGCCGTCGTCGTTGCGGAAAAACCCGAACCCATCGGCCACTCTGAGATCGGCGTCGAACATGTCCAGAGTCGCCGCGGCCGTGGCCGCCGACGGATCGAACAGACGAAAGTTGAGCGCCTCGACCACGGCCATGTCGTGATAGCCGCCGCCGCTTGTGAGTTCTTCATAAGAGCTCGCCAAGACATGCCCGCCGTCGGTTACATTGGCGGCCAAAGCGTCGCGGATCGATACGGCCGCGTTCCGATAGGTGTCGGCCAGCGCGTCATCTCCTCTGTCGTGCGCCATGGCTGAGGCCCGGCACAACCCGCTCGCCGCGGCCAACGAGCTGAAACTGTAACGTTTCTGGTTGCCGTTCCAGTGAACCTCCCAGATCGACGAGTCGGCCGAAATCAGGCCGCTGGCCGGATCGACCAGTGACACTAGCGCGCCGGCGATGCGATCGCGGATCGTGATCCAGTTGTCGTCGACTAGCCCGCTGTCGCCGGAGGCCGCGACGTACTCTCCGAGCGCCCACAAGAAAAGCCCGAAACCGTCGAACTCTATGTTGGGTCCGTCAGCGTTTGAGTCGCTCTCTTCCTTGCCGCGGCCGAAGTAGCGCGTGACACTGACCTGGTAGGGCACCCCGACGTAGTCCTGGTAGTACCCCGAGTCGGCGGCCAGCACGAAACTCAGCGCGGCGCGCGCCTCCGAAAGGTGCCCGCTGCGCACCAGGGCCACTATGGAGTAGGCCATGTCGCGCACCCAGCAGATGTTCCAGGCGCCCGGCGGCAGGCTGGCGACAATCTGCCCGCGCGCGAGTTCGCTCGTCTCCCATACCTGGCCCTGGCGCAGAATGGCCTCCGACTGGCGCCAGGCCAGAAGCTCGGCCGCGGAAAGACCTGCGGGCGGATCGTTGCGCCAGTCTTCCCAGGCGCCGACGGCGGCTGTCAGAGCTTCCTCGGCGGTTGTGTTCTGATAGGCCTGCTCGACCTCGGAAAGCAACCCGTATTGATCGCCCGAGCCGTCAAAAGCGCTTACTACTCCGAACCAACCTGTCTGGCCGGGCGCCAGCTGGAAATCCTTCTGGAAGCCGGCCACTCGATCGTCGCCGACACCGCTGTCCGCATCGTCCGAAAGATCCAAGCCCGCCTGCAGGGCTTGCCAGGGATTGTCGGGCGTGCAGCCGTGATGAGTGACCGTGCCGAGCGGCCGGTGCACGACCAGCCCGGCCGGTCCGCTCTCGAGGTAGGCTCCGCTGGTCGACTGGTACACTATGCGTTCGCCGTCGAAGCCGGGATTGACCGGATCGGCGCCGCTGGTCGAACCCAGGTGGTAGTTGTGCAGGCTGTAGAGCGAGACGTTGGCGGAACTGTCGCCCGTGTTGGTAACCCGTCCGACAAGTACCATGGCGGGCCGGGATAGTTTCCAGGGGGCATACAGGTAACTGTCGACTGTGAAGGTCGAGAGTTGTTGCACTATGTGGATGATGCCGCTCTCGTCCAGGTATTCAGCGCGCACAACCTCGATCTGGTCTAGCCATGAATTCTGGCCGGCTGTACGCATGCCGAGGTACGAGTCGTAGAGCAGGTTGCGGGTGCTTTTGTTCTCGTCGAAGTTGCGGTAGAGATGTTCCGTGAATGTATTTGCCTTTGCGGCGCTCAGATCATAGGCAACGGCCCCGTGGCCGTTGGCCGAGACAAGCGTGAAATTCGATGCGTGAGCCGCCCCGCATAAATCGCTGTCGAGTTCGCAATCGGGCAGGCAGGCGCCGCCGTCATCGTGGTAGTTGGAATCACAGTCACAGACGTAGGAATCGCCCGCGGCAGCGCATTGCGTGCGGTGCGCGGCATTGCACGGGTTGGGATCACAGGGGTCGGGCTGGTCCGGGAGACACTGCCCGGCCTGGTCGTGGTAGCCGGGATCACATCCGCAGACATAGGAATCGCCCGCGAGCGAGCACTGCGTCCGGTGCGCGGCATTGCACGGGTTGGGATTGCAGGGGTCGGGCTGGTCGTGCAGGCAGACGAGACCCTCGGGATGATAGCCGTCCGCGCACCCGTCGCAAAGAGCGCCCGCGTAGCCTGCGTCGCAGTCGCAACTCTCTGTTCCAGCCGTTACCCGGCAGACTCCGTGGACACAGGGATCCGAGTCGCAGGGCTGGTCCGGCAGGCAGGCTCCGTTGTCGCTGTGGTAGCCGGCGGCGCAAGTGTTGCACAACTCGCCGTCCCAGCCGGCTTGGCAGCGGCAGGCTCCCAACTCTGCGTTCTGGATGCAGTCGCCGTTGAGGCAGGCGAGACCGGCGCACCAGTCGGCGTGACAAACAAGGCCAAGCGCCACGAAACCCTGATCACATTCACAGACCGCCGCTCCACTTTCGACCCGGCAGCTCCCGTGTAGCGAGCAATCGACGCCGATACACGCATCGTCTGCCTGTGCATCACAGCCCGAGCAGCCGCTGCCCAGCAGTGCGACAGCCAAACAAAAGATCGCCGCCTGTCGGTATGCCATTTCCTACTCCATGACAAAGACGGCCGAGTCGTGGCCGGCCAAAGTAACACTTATTGCGCCGCTGTTTGCGGCAGCGGTCGTTTCGTGAATCACATCCCTGAGATTGGTGCCGTCGCTTATTCCGGCTGCACCCGTCGGGACCGATATCAACTGGCTGCCGGCGCGCCGGTTGAATACCACGACAGCCTTGTCGGCACCGTCCGTGAGCGCGTAGGCCCAGACCAGTCCGTCGGGTTCTAGCAGTAGTTGACTGCGTGTGCCGTGGCGGAAACAACTGTGGGCGCGCCTGGCGCTTGTCAGCTTCTCGACCAGCGCCAGCGTGTCCTGCTGGTACTGGTTCAGTTCGGCGCCGAAGCGCATGAACCTGCGGTTGTCGGGATCTCCCGCTCCGGGCAAGCCGAACTCGTCACCGTAGTAAATCAGCGGGATGCCGGGAATTGTCATCAGGAATGTCCAGGCCAGTCGCAGGCGCTGGTAGGGACCGGGGGAGGCCGGCAGGGCGGGAGGGTTGCTCCAGCCCTGCTCCTTGGATCCGTTGCCCCACATGTCGGCTATGTCGCCGGCGGCGTGCGACAGCGCCCGGCAGACGTCGTGGTTGCCCAAGAAGTTGGACATGATCGCGAAGTCGCCGTAGTAGCTCTCGTCCCACTGCAGCATGCTCTCAAGGCTGCGGAAATCCTGCTCCTCGCGCAGGAAGGTCTTGATTACCTGCCAGTAGAGCGGAAAGTCGAACTGGCCGTCGAGCATCTCCGGGCGCAGGTAGTGCTTGATCAGGTCGGCGCTGGCCTGGTCCTCGCCGACGAAGGTCTCGCCGACTATATAGAAGCGCAGGCCGCCCTCCGAGACGCTCTCGTCGATGCGGGCGCGCAAGGCGAAAGAGAAATCGTCGATCATGTGCTTGACCGCGTCGAGGCGGAAGCCGTCGATGTCGGTCTCCTGGATCAGCCAGATTGCATGCTCGACCACGCTGTCGAGCACTGCCAGGTTGCGATAGTCGAAGTCGGGCAGGTAGTCGGCGAACCAGCAGTTGATCGGCTGATCCCAGCCGCAGATATACTTGTCGTGGAACCAGGGCGGGTCGTCCTGTGAGTGTTGCTGCCAGAGCGGACTGTCCTGGTGGACATGGTTGGCAACCAGGTCGACCAGCACGCGGATGCCGTGCTGGTGGGCTGTGCGCACGAGCTGTTTGAAATCGGAAAGCGTGCCGAAGTGGGGATCGACGGGCAGAACGCCGGGCAACTGGTTGTCTTCGCGCCATCCCGTGGAGATCGGCCAGTAGGAGTGGTAGGCCGAGTACATGCGCCCGTCGGTACCCAGGCCGGCGCCGGCGGTGTTGCTGCTGACCGACGAGACCCACAGGGCGTTGACGCCCAGTTGATCGAAATAGCCCGCCTCGATTTTTGAGGTTATCCCGGCGATGTCTCCGCCCTGCCAGTTGGCCTTGGGATCGACGCCGGCTACCGGCTGGTCGTTTGTTGCATCGCCGTTTGCGAAGCGATCGGTCAGGACGAAGTACAGTATTGCATCGGTCCATGAGAAGGGTTGGCTCTCTACCCATAGGGGCACGTAGAGCAGATCGGCCGCGCGGCCCTGGATGTCGGCCGCCTTGAAGCGGTAGCTATACTTGTCGAACGTGAGTCCGCTATCGTCGATCGTGAAAAGGCCGCTTACAGGGTCGTAGACCGGGTTGATGAGCGCGTCGTTGCGCGTGACACTCACGCTGGCCGGGTCGAGGCCGGCTGCCTGGGCTCCGTCGATATAGCGCACCTGAAAAAATATGTGTCCGCCCGTGACCTGGGGTGGGCCGGCCAGCCGTAGCACGGGCCGGTCGCAGTCGGCAACGTGCAGGCGCGAGTTGCGTAGCCCATCGACCCATTTGAAGTATGGATCCGTCGGATTTTCGAACCAGTTGTCTCGGCCCTGGTCGTAGAGCTTGTAGGCGTAGTCACCGGGCGGCAAGTCGAGGCCAATCGAGAAAGTGCCGTTAGCGTTACGGGTGAACTGGTTCGAGAGATCCCAGTCGTTGAACTCGCCGCGAATGTAGAGAGCCGTGATCGTCTCTCCCTGTGGGTCGTAATCGACCAGTGTCGTGCACGATCGCAAGCCGACGCAGGCCGCTTCGCCCGAGACATCGCTGCAACTGAGTTCACCGCAGTCGAGCCCGGAGGTCTGGCAAGTATGCAGGCAGCTGTTGTTTTGATCGTTGTCCTGGTAGCCGGGGTCGCATGTGCATACCGCCTGGTTGGCCTCGACGGCGCACTGCCCGTGTCCCGAGCAGGTCACTCCTTCACAAGGACCGCCGACACACCAGGCAGTGCCCGACGAATCGTCGCAGTCGGCCGCCTGGCAATCTATAAGACTCTGGGCCGTGGCCGTCTGGCAGTCGGCCAGGCAGGTGTTGTTGGAGTCGTTGTCCTGGTAGCCTGCCTCGCACAGGCAGGTGTAGCCGTAGAGCCCCCCGGCCTGGCAGCCGGCCTGGTGATCTTGCGTGCAAGGATCGGGATCGCAGGACGTATCGGCGACGCAGGCGCCGTCTCGATCGTGGTAGCCGGAATCACAGGCGCAGCTGTAACTGTCGCCCGTGACCGTGCAGAGTGTGCGATGTTCGTCGTTGCAGGGATTGGGGTCGCACGGCCCGGAAACGTCCGGCACGCAAAAAAGCCCCTCTTCGTGGTAGCCCGTGGCGCACTGTTCGCAGGTTTCGCCGCTGTAGCCGGCTTCACAACTGCAAATCGCCTGCGAGCCCGACTGGCTGCAGCTGCCGTGGACGCAGGGATCCGGATCGCACAGGCTGTCGGTTACGCAGCGCAGATCGGCAGGATGATAACCCGGCACGCAGGCGTCGCACACGGAACCCGAATAGCCCTGGTAGCAATCGCATTGCGGCAGGCCGCCGACCGAGCGGCACACTCCGTAGACACAAGGATCTCCCTGGCAGGCTGAGCCGGGAACGCACTGCAGGCCCTCGAGGCGGTAGCCCGGAGCGCAACTGTCGCACAGGTTGTCTGCGTAACCCGGCTGACAGTCGCAGACGGCGTTTTTACCCGAGGCCCGGCAACTGCCGTGAACACACGGAGACGAGGCGCAGGGATCTTCGATGCAATCGAGGCCGTCAGTCACGTATCCCGGGTCGCACAAACAGGTGGCTTCTGAGTCTGCAACCACGCACGAGCCGTGCGCGCCGCAGTCGACCGAGGCGCAGGCCGTGCTCTCCCCGTTCGAACAGCCGGTCGCAACCAGCGAGCCTGCGACAAAAACCATCAGACTCATGCGATAGACGAATGATTGATTCATTTTTTTCCTCCGTCATCTACATAAACATGCGAAAGCGGCGAGCGCGACGGGTTGCCTTGGGAGTCTGTAGCCGAGACGTAGTAGTCTATTAGCTTGCCGCCCTGGCCTAAAAGCTGAGCCGTGAACTGTTCGGCCTGGTAGACCGGTAGCGGATCCGCCTGCGAGGGGATCGGCTCACCGGTCATGTCTATCTCATGCCAATCGCCGCCCGAGTAGATCTCGTTGGCGTCATCGCGCTGGCCGTCGGCGTCCAGCCTGTAGTGCAGCTTGACCGATGACAGTCCGGACACGTCGTATACCAGCGTCCAGACCTCGAAGTCGGGCGACGCCCCGTCCAGCCCGGGGTTGTAGGGTTCGCGCTGCTGCGGGTAAATC
>Ga0315535_1001543_pt1 | contig 15273 bp, 12 predicted proteins | sample SalMarSW160220MG_2_FD_203092 | JGI IMG/M metagenome (GOLD analysis project Ga0315535, IMG submission 203092) | Salt marsh sediment microbial communities from the Plum Island Ecosystem LTER, Massachusetts, United States - Salt Marsh Sediment SW1602-20 ...
GCCGCGCGCCCTGGCGTCGAGCGCCTCGCTGCGGCGAAGGCTCGAGATCGATGGGCCGGTCCTGTCCCGCAGCCGGAAGCTCGTCACGGACGCGCTGGCAGGCGGTCACGCCCTCACACGCGGCGCGATCTACCGGCTCCTCGAGGGTGCCGGCATCCAGACGGGAGGAGGACGAGGGCTCCACATCCTCTTCCACCTCGCGCACGATGGCCTCCTCTGCCTCGGGGCACGCGCCGGCAAGCAGCACACCGTCGTTCTTCTCGACGAGTGGACGCCCGCCTCACGGGCGCATCGGCCGTCGCGAGAGGAGGCGCTCGCCACGCTCGCGAGGCGGTACTTGGGCGCCCACGGCCCCGCCACGGCCAAGGATTTCGCGTGGTGGACCGGCATGAGGCTCGCGGAGGCTCGTGAGGCGATCGCGCTGGTGCGCTCGGAGCTCGGCCGCGTCACCGCCGAAGGCGTCGAGCTGTGGTCCCGTGACGGCGCAGAGCGAGCGCGCGGAGATGGTGGCGCGGCAGCGAGTGGGCCCGTCGCCGCGGCCTCGGAGCCCCGCGCGTTCCTTCTCCCCAACTATGACGAGTACGTGGTGGGCTATACCGACCGCAGCTTGATAGCCGTCGAGACGCATCGGGCGAAGCTCGACGGCCGGGGCAACATCCTCTTCATGAATACCGTGGTCCTCGATGGCCGCATCGTCGGGACCTGGAGGAAGACGCCCCGCCGTGACGGCATCGACATCTCGACCAGTCTGTTCGCAACGCTCGACGGGGCGGCTCGCCGTGAGATCGACCGTGCCGCGGAGCGCTACCTCGCCTTCGCGTCGAGCTGAGCGCCCGCCCTGCAGGGCCGTGCCGACCGCCCCACGGCCTGCGTCGGGGCCCGCACCCATCGCGGACCCCGACGCGCTCGGCAGGTCGCTTGTGAGGACGCCACGTCGGCCGCCTCGAGCCGGCGCTACCGAGCCGCCTGGAGCGAGCGCAACCGCTGAAGACGCGCCTCGTGCGCGCGCGCCAGCGCCTTGAGCTCCCGCATCTCCTCCGCCGGCGTCCATACGCGCTGTGACGTCTCGACGGCGCGCATGTGCGCCACGGCGGCAAGCTTGACGTCCCGCATCTCGTCGACCGCCGTAGTCCCCGCACGACTCAGGCTCTCGAGCTCCCGCATGTGCGCCACAGCCGCAAGCTTGACGTCCCGCATCTCGCTCGCGGGCGACGCCGCCACCGCCAGCAACGCGGACGACCAGCCGGCCACCGCGAGCACGACCGCAGCCAATCCCTTGATCGAACGACGTCCTTGCATCGCCATCGCACGCTCCCTCCCAGGTCCGCCCGCGAGACGCTCGCTCGCGTGCGTCGACCTACCTGATTGGAGCGCCTGACACGGCCCGCCTGGTCTCACGAAGCGCTACCGCAACCGAGACAGCAACCGCCACCGCCCGTGCCACCGCGCGTCGAGCGCGCCCGGCCCGCCGCCACGCGCGATGCTGCCAGATCCCCGGCGGTGCCGGTGGTAGACTGGCGGCCAACCTCCTTCTGCTTCGGCGACAGACGCACCGCACACCTCAGGGGGAACACGCGTGGACTCGTCGCACGAAGACCGCCTGTTCGGCCTGTGGCTGCGCAGACGCCGTCGAGCACTCGACTTGACCCAGAAGCGCCTTGCCTCGCTTCTCGGGTGCAGTGTGGCCACCATTCGCAAACTCGAGCGCGAAGAGCGCCGCCCATCACGAGGCCTGGCCGCCGCCATCGCCAGGACCCTCGGCGTCCCACAGGACGACCTCGCCTCCTTCGTGCGATTCGCGCGGACAGGATGGGCCGACGCGCCCCCATCGGCAGCCGACCCCGAACTCGAGCGTCCCTGGGCAGGAACGACCCCGCCACGATTCCTCTCCGACCGCGACACCGGCGAGGGCCTCAAGGCTCCGATCCACGACCACGACGCTCCGGATGCGCCCCGACCGGAACCCCTTGCCACCGTGGTTGGACGCGACCCGGAGCTCGCGCACCTCGACGAAGCCCTCCGATCCGCACTGCAAGGCAGCGGTCGGGTCGTGCTGGTGTCCGGCGAGGCCGGCCAGGGCAAGACCGCGCTGCTCGCATCCTTCGCCGCGCGGGCCCAGCGCGCCCATCCCGAGCTGCTGGTGGCAGCGGGCAACTGCAACGCGTTCTCCGGCCTGGGCGACCCCTTCCTACCCTTCCGAGAGGTCCTGAGACAACTCACGGGGACCGCGAGCACGGCGCCGAACCCCATCGCAGCCGACCCGCTCGTTTCCGAGCGTCTCGACCACTTCGCGCAGCAGGGTGCCGCCATCGTCCTGGAACACGGCCCGCGACTGCTGGGCACGCTGCTGGACGCGAGCGCGCTGCGCGCGCCGCCGGCCAGTACCGGGCTGGTCGACGGCGCGCCCGAGAATGGAAGCCGCGAAGGCTATCGCATGCAGCTGGAGCTCGGTTCCGGCGGCGTCCAGCAGCAAGCGCTCCGAAGCGAGACCGTGGAGGTCCTGGAGCGCGTGACGGACACGGCGCCGCTGCTGCTCGCCTTGGACGACCTCCAGTGGGCAGACACGAGCTCGCTCGAGCTCCTGCTGCAACTCGCCGGCGTCGCCACGCGACACCGGCTCCTGGTGACGGGCGCGCTCCGGCCAACGGCGAAGGTCGCCGCGGGCGGAGGGAACGACCCGATGGCCGCCAGCCTCCACGAGCTCGAGCGCAGGCTGGGGGACATCGTCCTGGACCTCGACCGCTCGGACGGCCGCGCCTTCCTTCGCGCCTGGCTCGACCGCGAGCCCAACCGGCTCGACGACGCCTTCCGCGACGCACTCTACGGCCAGACCCACGGCCACCCACTCTTCACCATCGAGCTCCTGCGAGCCATGCAAGAGCGCGGCGACCTCGCCAAGGACACCGAAGGCCGCTGGTCGGCACCCAGCACACTCCACTGGGACGCACTCCCGGCGCGCATCGCGGGAGCCCTGGCCGAGCGCGTGGACCGACTCGATGAGGGTGCACGGCGTGTCCTGCAAGTAGCCAGCGTCGAAGGCGAGACCTTCACCGCCGAGGTCGTCGCTCGGGTCCTGGGACGAGACCCCCGCACCACCGTGCAGAGCGTCGCAGCTGACCTCGCAAGCCATCACCACCTGGTCGAATCCAGCGGCGTGCAGCGCACCGGCACGGGGCTACTCAGCCAATACCGCTTCCGCCACAACCTGATCCAGCGCTTCGTCTACGAACGACTCGACGAGGGCCAGCGCACCTACCTGCACGAAGCCGTCGCCGACGCTCTCGCCGAGCTCAATGCCGGCGCGACGGACCCCGCAGCCCTGGCCCTGCACTACACGGAGGCCAGAGCCCCGGACCGTGCCGCGCCCTTCCAGCGCCGAGCTGGGGATCGGTCGAGGGCCTCGGGTGCGCTCCCGGAGGCCATCCGTTACTACCAGGCTGCGCTGGACGGCTGGGATCCGAGCGACAGCGGCGGACTCACCGAGCTCAGGGGCGCCCTCGGCGAGTGCCTCCAGATCCGCGGCGAGCGGGATCGGGCCAAATCCCTCCTCGAGCAAGCCAGGGAGGGATTTCTAGGGGCCGGAGACCGGCGCAGGGCGGCCCTGGCTCAAGTCGAGATCGCTCGCGCGACCCACGACTTCGGGGAACCTCAGGCTGCCCTCGCGGCCTGCCGCGACGCCCTCGACCTGGTGCAAGACGAGCCCGAATGCTGGGAGCGAGCGCACGTCATGAGCGCCATGTGCATGTTCCATGGTTTCGCGTACGATCACGACAGTGCCATCGCTTGGGGGCAGCGCGCCTTGGCGATGGCACGGCGGGTCCAGGCCCAGGTCATCGAGGCAATCGCCTTGAACAGGGTGGGCAGCATCCTGGCCCACTTCCGTCCACGGCGACGCAACGAGGGTCTCGAGATGCTTGCGAGTGGACAGCGCTTGGTCGAGCTCCTCGATGCCCGGGAGCTCGCCGGGGTCATGTTCAACCTGGCCGACGCGCTGCAGGGGCTTGGACATCCCGTCTCTGCGCTGCGCCGGTACGACTACTACCTGGCTTACACCGAGCGGCTCTACGCCGAGAAGGACACCGACACCCGGTTGCAACGGTGGCGCCTCGAGTGGAGGCTGGGGCGGTGGGCAACGGCCGTGGACCATCTCAGCTACCTCAAGGGCCGTGCGAGCAGCACGGAAGGCTGGCTCCAGTACCGCTCGCCCTACGCCATCGCGTCCGCGGAGCTCGATCTGGGTAGGCCAACGTCTGCACGGGCCGCCATGGAACGCCACGAGTCCGCACTACCTGTGAAGCTGCTCCTGCCACTACGCGCCGCCGCACATCGCGAGCTCCTGCGCGCAGCCGAATGCCTCCATCCTGAGCGTGCCGACCGCTACGCCGCCGCCCTGATCGACAGCATGACCGAGGCCTCGGAGTACTTCTACGATGTGATAACGCCGGTGCTCACGGCCCTGGAGTGGCTGGTGCGCCGCCCCTCGCCCGGGACCACCTGGCGCATCTCACTCGGCCTGAAGGTGCTGGAGCAGGTGGAGCATCAGTACGGCTCGGCCGAATCGCGAGCCGCCATCAACCAGGCGCACGCGGCGCGGGCCGCGGCCTCAGGAGCGTGTGCCGCGGCCGCCTGCGCCTACCTCAGGAGCGCAGAGGCTTGGAAGGATGCCAGCTTCCCGCTCGACGAGGCGCGTGCCCGAAGCGCCGCAGGCCGCGCGCTCCTCCACGCAGGCGACCGCCGGCGCGGCCGTGCGGCTCTGGCGCGCGCGGATCGACTGATGACCACGCTGGCCCACCAGCTCCCATCCGACGGCCTCGCCGAGGCGTTCGATCGCGTTCGGAGAGCGATGCTGCGACAGGCGCGGGCGCCCGGATGGGAGGCCGCGCCGGGTACACTCGAACCGTGAGCGACTCCAGGGGCCGTGGCAGCTCGCCGCCAGGACGCGGCGCCGGCAGCATCGCGGCGCCGGAGACATGCGGCGACGGTCTCGTCGCGCCGCCGCCCGATCGCCCCATCGTCACCGAAGCCGTGCGTCAGCTCAAGGGGTTCGCGGACGAGACCCGCCTGCTCCTACTCAGCCTCCTGCGCGAGGGTCCCGTGTGCGTCCACGACCTGGTGGACGCCGTCGAGCTGTCGCAATCCGCGGTGAGCCACCAGCTGCGTGTGCTGCGCGATGCACGCCTGGTCACCTCGGTGAAGCGCGGCCGCCACGTCTACTACTCGCTCGCCGACCGGCACGTCGAGCGCATGCTCGACAACGCTTTGTCACACGGTGCCGAGACGCCCTAGCGCCGAGGCGCCGTAGCGCAATCGCGCGCGGCGGATCAGCCGGCGCGAGCGATCGCCGCGTTCGCGGATCGTCCGGAAGCGCCGGCGGCCCGGGGCTCGCGGTAGCCCAGCAGGCGCAGGGCATTGACCACCACCGCCACCGTGCTGCCCTCGTGGAACACCACGGCGACGGCGATACCCACCATGCCCGCCAGCGAGGCGACCACCAGCACCGCGATCACGCCCAGACTCACCAGCAGGTTCTGCACGATCATGTGCCGGCTCGCGCGCGACAGTGCGATGGCATACGGAAGCCGTCCCAGGTCGTCCGCCATGAGCGCGATGTCGGCGGTCTCCAGCGCCACGTCGGTGCCGGCGCCGCCCATGGCGATGCCCACCGTCGCCGTCGCCATCGCCGGGGCGTCGTTGACGCCATCGCCCACCATGGCCACGGGCCCGTGCAGGCGCCGCAGCTCCTCCACCGCCTCCAGCTTCTCGTCCGGCATCAACCCGGCCCGCACCTCGTCGATCCCCACCTCGGACGCGATGGCGCGCGCGACGTCCGGGTGATCGCCCGTCAGCATCACCGTGCGCGTCACGCCCAACCGCCTGAGCGCATGGATCGCCGCCCGCGCCGCCTCGCGGGGCTGGTCGCGTACGGCCACCAGACCCAGCACTCGCTCGCCGCGCGCGACGAACATCACGGTCTTCCCTGCCTCGCGGAGGCTCGCCGCCTGCGCCACCGCTGCGTCGGGCCGCGGCACGCCGGAGCCTTGCAGCAGCGCCTCGGTACCGACCCGGATCGTCTCGCCGTCCGCCGCGCCGACCACCCCCAGGCCCTGCCGGGCGGTCACGTCGTCGGCGACACGCGCCGCCAGGCCGAGCCGGTCCCGCTCTTCGACCACCGCCCGCGCCAGCGGATGCGAGCTCCCCGACTCCACCGCCGCCGCCAGCGACAGCACCTCGCGCTCGTCGACGCCGCCCGGCAAGGCCCACACGTCGGTCACCTCGGGCCGGCCCGTCGTCAACGTCCCGGTCTTGTCGAACGCCACCACCCGTGCGATGCCGGCGTTCTCCAGGTGGACGCCCCCCTTGACCAGCACGCCGCTGCGCGCCGCCCGCGCGATGCCCGCCAGCACCGCCGACGGCGTCGCCAACGCGAGCGCGCACGGGCTCGCGGCCACCAACAGCGTCATCGCCTGCATGAAGCTCGCCCCGAACGGCACCCCCAGCAGAGGCGGCACCACGATCACCAGCGCTGTCACCACCAGGATCACCGGAACGAACACCCGCTCGAAGCGCTCGGTGAACCGTTGCGTCGGGCTCTTCGCGGACTGCGCCCGCTCCACCAGCGCGATCACCCGGGCAAGCGTGGTATCGGTCGCCAGGCGCGTGGCACGGACCAGCAGGGTGCCGTCGCCGTTGATGGTGCCCGCGAACACCTGCGCGCCCGGGCCCTTCCACACCGGCATCGACTCGCCCGTGATCGGCGCCTGGTCCACCCCGCTCTCGCCGTCCACGACCTCACCGTCGCTCGGCAGCCGCTCGCCGCCGCGCACCACCACCACGTCCCCGACCGCCAGCGCCTCGACCGGAACCTCGCGCTCGCGCTCTCCCTCGCGCACGCGCGCCGTGCGTGGCGCCAGGTCCGCCAGCGCCCGGATCGCGCGGCGTGCCCGGTCCATGGCGAAGCGCTCCAGGGCGTGCCCCAGGCTGAACAGGAACAGCAGCAGCGAGCCTTCCGGCCACGCCCCCACGATCGCCGCCCCCGTCGCCGCCACCAGCATCAGCACGTCCACGTCGAAGCGTCCCCGGCGCGCCGCCTGGAAGCCGTGCTGCGCCGTCCTCCAGCCGCCCGCCAGGTATGCCAGTGCGTAGAAGCCGACCCGCAGGGCCGGGGGCGCACCCAACGCCCATCCCGATACCCACCCGGCCAGGAGCGCCAGCCCGGCGCCGAGCGACAGCGCCAGACCCAACGGCATGCCGAGCACGCGGCGGGCGCCACCGGGGCCGACATCACTGGCGCTGGCGTCACCGGGGCTGGTGTCGCTGCGCTCACGCGCAGACACCTCGGCCTGCGCCTGGCCGCGGCCTCCGCCGGATGACACGGTGGACGGGTCCGTCACGGGCGCGCCCAGCGCCCGCGCCTCATACCCGAGAGCGCGCACGGTCCGTATGAGCGATTCTGCCTTGCCGCCTGCCCCCACGTCCAGCACCACATCGAGGCGCTCCGACCCGTAGCTCGCGTGCGCTTCTGCCACGCCCTCGAGACCGCCCACCTCCGACTCGATCGACGCCGCGCAGTCGGCGCAGTGAAGCCTCCCCAGACGAAACGATAGGTGACGGTACGCATCCCTCACCCCCGCCGCTGCGTCCCGCACCAGCCGATGCACCTCGCCCGCGTCCGCCATCGCGCCATCGTGCTCGACCTCCAGGCGCACGCCACCGGGCGCCGGCGAGAGCGACGCCAGCTGCACGCCGGGCCGCTGCGCCACCTCCGCGCGGAGGCGCTCCAGGCACGCGTCGAGAACTGGCGGATGCCCCGGAAGTAGCTCCCTCACGTCGAAGTTCGTAACCATCAGATCCTCGCGTTCACGCCGCGACGTCCCGTCTCGGCGCACATAAGAAGCATATATGAGCAAGCATGCATGCGTCAACCACGCACCCGCCGGCCCTCCTCGGAGTGCCCGCTCGATGCCCGTGTCGCACACGCCGGGCGCCCCTAGCGACGGGCCGCCACCACCACCTCCGACGCCACCCCGTAGGCGCTGACCACCGTCCCGAACCGCAGCTCCCAGCGCGGCGGCCCCAGGTCGTCGCGCATGCGCAGCGGCCTGCACCCCCCTGTCAGTCCCGGACGCAGCCGGAAGGCTCGCGTCCACAGCGCCGACACCCACCGGGCGGCGCCCCTCTCGCCGGGGGTCAGGCCCGCGATGCCGATCAGCCCGCCCGGGGCCAGCACCCTATGCGCTTCGAGCAACATCGCAGCGATATCCTCCGCCCCCAGCAGATCGAAGACGTAGGTGGCCACGAAGCGATCCGCCGACCCCGTCTCGACCGGCAACACCGGCGCGCCGTCGGTCTGCACGATGCTCGCGCGGGCCCCGAACGGCTCCGTGCGCTGCCTGGCCGACCGCACCATCACGCCGCTCGCGTCCAGCCCCGTGTAGCGCGCCGACGCCGGCAGGGACGACGCCAGCAGCTCGGCCGCCAGCTTCCCGGTGCCGCATCCCAGCTCGACCACATGCGTCGCCCGGGCCAGCTCTGCATGCGAGCAGAGTTGCGCCACGGCCTCCCGCTCGTAGAACGCCTGGGTATCCTGCGCCCTCCCCACGCGATCGTAGAAGCGCCTCGCCTCCTCGTGCGTCAGGGTTCTGCCTTCGTGCGATGCGTCCGCCATGGGTACCGCCGACCGTACCACCGACCCGGCGGCCGCGATGGGCCGCGGGAACCCCCGTCAGCTCGCGACGACCTCCACCTCGTCGTGTGCTGTGAAACGCGCCAGAGCCTCGGCCTCGCGCTCGATCGCCCGGGTGACCTTCTTCGGAAGCCGCCCGAAGGGTGCCACCTTCAGCAGCAGGCGCCGCCCCTTGCCTTCCTGCGACCAGGTGCCCCGCACCCGCCCGTCAACGAGCAGGACGGGCGCCACCCACCCCTGCTTGCGGTACACGTCGTGCATGTGCTCCGGGGGCACGATGGCACGCCGGTCCGCGTGGCCCAGCACGTACCCGTCGAAGTAGGGCAGCAAGCGAACGCTGGGCCGCGTGAGCTCCGCCTCGAGCAGCGCCTCGCGGTCCTCTGCGACGATCCAGCCGGTCCAGCCGTCCACGCCGACGGCTAGCAGCTCCGGGCGGGACCGCTCCCAAACGGCTTGCGCGTCCGACGCGCGCATGCCCGTCCAGGCGACGAAGTCCCTCAGCGTGGCGGGACCGAAGGCCCGGAGGTAGCGCCGCAGGAGCCGATCCTCGGCGCGGTCCCGGGGCAGGTCCTGCCAGCCCTCCAGCCAGGCGTCCGCCCGCACGAACGTCGGCTGGTTGCCACGCCGCGGGCCGTGGCAGACGACCCCCTCCGCACCCGCGAGATCCAGCAGGTACGACGAGGGCGTGTCGATCGGTCCGACCGGCACGCAGGGGATCTTGCGAGAGCTTCCCCAGCCGCCGCCCGCCCGCCAGCGAAGCGGCCGAGCGAGCGCCTCACCGACCCGTTCTGCCAGCTCCAGCCGCGTCAACGGGCGGTCGAGCACGGCCAAGGTGGCCTCCAGGGCCTGACGAAGGTCGGGCGCCGCAACCCCCCGATTCCGCATCCAGCGAATCTCCTTGTCCGCGCGCCCGGCCGTGCCACGGACGAACATGGCCAGGTCGTCGGAGGGCAGCAGATGCAACGTCCTGCGCATGGCCGCGGCCTTGGCCACGCGCCGCGTCTGCCACACCGCCGCAGCCACCGCTGCCGCGTCCAGTCCCGTGACGCGCGCCGCCAACGCCGCGCCGGCCGCCGACTCGATCTGCGCCTGCGCGCCCGCCATCGCCGACAGCACCCGCACCAGCGACCCCCGAGGCGCACGCCGGTGGAGCCCCTGCCGCTGCACACGGAAGGCCAGGACCCGGCGTTCCGTCACGGGCTCCGGCGACGCCCCCGTTCCCCCACGCGACGCGCTGTTGCTCACGGGTCGAAGTATCGGGCCCGGCGGCGCGCGCCGTCAACCGGGAGTGCGCCCCAGCCGATGCTCCCCTCACCGGGGCAGAGCGGGCGGACCGGCCAGACCGGCGAGGATGGCGTCCTGCTGGAGCCGTGCCGCATCGTCCGCCAGCGCTTCCGGGAGCTCGGGATTCGTGGCGCAGAGCGTGGCAACGCCGTGGACGGCGGCCCACAGCGCGAGCGCTACCACCACCGGCTCTTCTCGCCGCAGAAGGCCGGCCTCCATGGCGTCGGTCACGTCGGCGACGAGCGCGTCGAGGGCTGGCCCGGGAGCGGCACGCTCGGCCGCCGCCGGGGGCGACAGCGTGCCGCTCAGGAACAGCGCCCTGAACAGAGAAGGGTGCCGGCGGGCGAAGCTCAGGTAGGCCCGGCCGCGGCTGCGGATGCGCTGGAGCGGACTGCCGGCCGCCTCGACCGGCGGCTGCTGACTCCTGCGGAACTGCTCCCAGCCGCGAGCGCTGGCCTCCCGCAGGAGCGCCTCCCGGGTAGCCCAGTAGTGGTAGAGCGAGGGCGGGGTGCACCTCGCCGCAGCCACGACCCGTGCGATGGTGACGGCTGCGGGGTCCTCGGCCCGCTCCAGGAGCCGCAGCGTAACGCTCAGCAAGGTCTCCCGAAGGTCCCGCCCTCCGGGGGGCCTTCCAACGGGCCGCCGATGTCGAGCCTTCGCAGATGCCGCCAAGACGAATGTCCCTTCGTGCCGCCGCAATAATATAGTAGCACTATATCAGGAGGTTGCAGATGGTGTCCACGCCCGCTCGCATCCCATCGCGCAGTTCGAAGGTCCCGCGCTGGCGGCGGGCGCTCGCCCGCCATCCGCTGGCCGCTTTCGTGGGTCTCGCGTATGCCCTCTCGTGGTCCTGGTGGATCCCCCTCGCGGCTTCCGGCGCGACGATCCGGGCTGGCGTCGGCTGGCCCACGCACATGATGGGGCTCACCGGCCCCCTGCTGGCGGCCGTCATCGTCACCTGGCTGGTGGACGGACGGACCGGCCTCCGCGAGCTGTGGCGCGGCGCGGTGGCGTGGCGCGTCGGCTGGTGGTGGCTCGCCGTGCTCGTTCCGCTCATCGTCGGCGTGGTATGCCTGGCGCTCAACGCCGGGGCCGCAGGGGTCGCCGCCTTCGCCAGCTACCCAGGCGTGGGGCTCGGGCTCGGGGCCGCGGCAACCTTCGCCTACGTCGCCCTGGTGAACGGCCTGGGCGAGGAGGTGGGGTGGCGAGGATTCGCCACGAAGCGCCTGCTGTCGAAGTATTCGCTCACCACTAGCTCCCTCCTGGTAGCGCTGATGTGGGCGCCTTGGCACCTGCCGCTGTTCCTCACCCTGGCGCCGTTCGAAGCGCTCGCCGCCGGTCAGGTCGCCGGCTGGCTGGTCGGCATCGTCGCCGGCTCGATCGTGCTCACCTGGCTGTTCCGGGGGTCGGGCGGCAGCATCCTCCTCGTGGCCGTGTGGCACGCGGTCTTCGACTTCACGTCCGCGGCCGGCCCCACCGTGGCCGGGCCCGCCGCGGCCATCGTCACCACCCTGGTGATCCTGGCCGCCGTCGCCATCGTGGCGGCCGACGCGCGCGCCCGAACGGCCCGGCGACGCCTGAGCGGACACGCGGGCGAGGAAGCAGCAGGGGACCGGCTGGATCCGATGCGCTGACGGCCAGATACGGCTCATGGCTCGGCCGCCCTTGCCAGCGGCGAGCCGCAGGTGAGCGCGGGTGCGAGCTCTGGGCACAGGAGGTCAGCCTCGCGGGCCGGCGCGCCGAACCGGTGCCGACATCACCCAACGCATCGTTCGCGCGCGACCCGCCGGACGGTCCGCACGCCTGGCGGCCGACGCTATCGAGCTTCCGTAGCCGCAGGGCCGTCGCCGCCGTCCCTGCGAAGGCCGTCTCCAAGGCACCGAGCTCGCAGCGTGTAGCGACCGGCTCCCCTTGCGCCAAGCAGTAGGGCGAGTGCGCAGTGCAAACGACCGGGGCGATTGCCCCGGATGCAGGCACGCGATGACCCCTCCAGCGAAGGAGCATGGACGCGATGTGCGGCGGCGCCTTCTGGCCGCCGGGTCGTGTCGATGGCGTGCCAGCGCTCCGCGCCTTCCGTAGCTGCGTGCCGATGCGACACCTGGACCGGCGGGGCGCGACGAAGCCCTGCGGCGCTTCATGAATCATGCGCCGCGGTACACGATCTTGCCGGGCCGGACGTGGGCGACACGGTGCGCGGGGCCGCGGCGGCCCGGCGGCTCACGTGAGTTCTCAGACGCACACGCAGGAAGCTCACATGGAACGTCCCTAGCCTTGACCGAGCGTGGCCGTTGCGCACGACCCGCTCTGCTCGCGTTCACAGTCCAAGCGCACCGCTCTCAAGCTCGGAGACCCTCACGGCGCCCGCCGGGCGGAGTTCAGTCGAGACGGAAAGGTGGTACGTCTGATGGCACCGACTACGATTCTGGTCCGCGAAGGTCACGACGAGCCGTCGAGTCCGGCAGCGATGGCCGAGGCCGGGAGCGCGTGCCTGGGCGCCCGCACGGCGCCGCCGTCCGGAGACCGCAGGCGTGGGACCCACGTCACGGCGACGGGCGTCATGTCGTCCGGGCCGAAGCTTCTCCACGAACACTTCGAGGCCCAGGCGGACCTTCGTCCGGGCGCCACTGCTGCGGTCGTCGCAAACGAGCCGGTGAGCTATGGAGCGCTGGAATGCCGAGCGAACCGCCTCGCCCGCCACCTTCGCGCCTACGGTGTGGGCCGCGCGACGCGAGTGGCCATGCTGCTGCCGCGGTCGGTGAACACCTACGTGGCGGTGCTTGCCGTTCTCAAGGCAGGTGCGGCGTACGTTGCCCTGGATCCCGAAGCCGACCGGGACGGGTTGCGCCAGATGGTAGCGGCCTCGGGCGCGGCAGCGCTGGTGAGCACGGCGGCACTGGCAGCGCGCCTCCGGTCGTTCGACGGCCCGGTGATCCGGCTCGACGTGGACGGCCCCGCGGTCGCGCGGCTCTCTGCGCGACGCCTCCGACCCTCCACGACAGGAGTGGGGCCAACTGACGCGTGCTGCGTCGTCTATCCCGCCACCGCGGCGGCAGATGCCCAGGGGGTGCTGGTGGTGCACCGTCGGGCGAGCCAGGTCGTCGCCTCTGCGGCCCGCGTGTTCCGGCTGACGGCAGACGACCGGGTGTTCCAGGGCGCACCGTTGCGCTTCAATGCCTCCATGTTGGAGATCTGGCTCGCCCTCCACTGCGGCGCGACGCTGGTCGGAACGAGCGAGGCAATCGCGTGGGCCGGACCCGACCTGGGCCGCATGCTGACGGCCGCGAGGGTGACGGTGCTGCCGTGCACACCGTCGCAGCTCGCGATGTCGGGCGACGACATGCCCACAGTGCGGCTGCTGCTCCTGCGAGATGAAGGGTGCCCGGAGCGACTGTTGCGGCACTGGATACGGCCCAGGCATCGAGAAGTGCAGGGCTACCAGGGCACGGAGCCGCGCGGCGGCGCATCCCGGCCCGCGGCCCGGGCCGGTGGGGGCCATCTCCCGCCACAACGGCTTCGTGCGAGGCAGGAGGCCGGCGACGCCGAGGCCGACCGCGGAAGCTGACAGACGGGCTACGCCCGCCCGCCAGCCCGCCCTCTCGCGTGAGGGCGAGCGGGTCCGGAGCACATCTAGGCGAAATCACTGGGAGGAACCACCATGGGGCCACACCACGACGCTGTCTTCGACGCCCTGCTGCGCTGCCACCTGGACGACCTCCAAGCGCAGGTGCACCGTCTCCGGATGGTGCGGCTTGGCCAAGCGGGGAGAGCGTCGCGGCGCCAAGGCCGGCAGCGCCGGTCCAACGAGGTGCGCTGCCATCTCGCTCGTACCCTCGTCGCGCTGGCGCGGCGGCTCGACCCTGACGCTGGAATGCTTCCTCGTCCGGGCGGAACGCCAGGCCGAGCCTGAGCTGTTGCCATCCGCCGCACCGGGGCCGCCCGGGCTGCCTCGCGCTTCCCTGAACGGGCACGAGGATCGCTGTGGGGCGGTGCTCACGTCGGATCTGGTGTGTATGTCGTTGCCGGTTGCTGGGAAAGCGCAGCCTGGAGGCTGCCGCCTTCGCGAGTCCCGCGGGACTGGCAGAAGGGAGGTACCAGGATGAACAGGACGCTTCGTTTGGCCGGACTGGTTGCGGGGTTGGCATTGCCGCTGGCCGGCTGTGCGGTCACCGTGCGACCTGGCGAAACGGCCGCAAGCGTACAGGGCCAGGGGGTCATCGTCTGGGGCCACCTCGGCATGCGCTTCGAGTTCCCTGGGCTGGTCGTCATCGACCGCGGCTCGAGGCCGCATCACTTCTACGCGGTGTTCCAGAGCGACGCATCCCTGTATGACGTGTACCTCGACGTGGACCGGCGCATGTTCGAGCACGGCTGGTTCAGGCGCTCCTTCGACGAGAGCTTCGACACGATCCACGCGATCTACACGCGCGGCCGTGATCGAGCCTATGTGGTCATCCGGCAAGAGAGCTCCGGCGCTCGGTACCGGCTCACGATCGACGACTGACCACCAACCCCCCGGAATCCGACCGTTCCCGGCGCTGCCGAAGGGTGTCGCGTGAGAGAAAAGGCCCGTGGTGAGGCAGCTCGAGCACGGCTCGACACCGGAGACGGTGCCGTCCGATCAGTGTAGCGGGCAGGGGGACCGGCGTCCGTGGGCCCTGTCGGTAGCTGAGACCTGGCCGCGTGCCCGCCGGCGGCACCATCGCGGGCCCGCCGGGGCCTGGGTCGACCGGCTGCCGCGTAGGCCCGTCCTCATCGTGTGCGACGGCGGCCGCGCGATCCTTCCGGCCGCCATCCCCTGCTGGTCCTGTCGGGCTCGGCTTCAGCAAATCGGTGGCCCGCCTCGTCGAACCCTGCCCGGCCGGCATCCTCATCGCTGCCGTCACCGGTCCGCTCAGCGTTCTCCTCGACGCCGGTTACGCGCTGTCCTTGGGTCTCATCGCACGGGCGCGGTTCCCCGACCCACCACCGTCCCCCGCGCGCACGAACGGGCCTCGGCGGCTGGCCTCCGCCGTCGGTCGGGGCCTCACGTGCGTCGCAGGCCACCCGTATCTGCGGACCCTCGGCACGACCACGCGAACGTTCAACCTCTTCACGAGCATGACGTTCGCCATAGGGCTGCTCTACGTCGTGCGCGTGCTCCACCTCTCCGCCCCGACCGCCGGCCGGGTCCTCGCGGCTGAAGGCGCGGGCGCACGCCTCGGGGCACCCGTCACCGCCCGCACACAACTTGCCGTCGGCATCGGACCATCGATCTCCGACGCCCTCCTGCTTCACGCCTGCGGCCTGCTCCCGTACCCCTTGGGCCA
>Ga0315535_1001544_pt1 | contig 15269 bp, 11 predicted proteins | sample SalMarSW160220MG_2_FD_203092 | JGI IMG/M metagenome (GOLD analysis project Ga0315535, IMG submission 203092) | Salt marsh sediment microbial communities from the Plum Island Ecosystem LTER, Massachusetts, United States - Salt Marsh Sediment SW1602-20 ...
GATGTGGTAGAGCGGGGGGTAAAACGCGATTTCAACCAGCGGTATTTTTCCAGTTTTTAAGAATAGGTTGGTGCGTTCTATGTGGACGGCGGGGTCATTTCCTAAAACAAGACCGTTCATTGACAAGAGAGCAAAAAATAGGACTAAAATTAATGCCGAAAAAACGATCAAAAAGACGGTGTCAAAGATTTTCTCTCTTTCAAGTAGCTGCATCGAGATAGTTTTCCCCAAGTTGATTGACGCTTCTCTTCACAATAAATATGGCTACGTCATCATTAATAAACACCAAACTAAAGGCGGGGTCGTCTGCAAATTTTGGGATTACATCAGTTTCGCGTAAGGCGATGTAGGATATGTTCCAATCGCTGATTGCTTTATGGTAGTCGAAGACGTCGAGGGGCGCATCGGAGACCCTTGATTGAAATGAGTTGAGGTTGTCGGTTATGATTTTGTTGAAGTAATCTGCTTTGATTGCTGGGTCTTGGTAAATTCTTGGATTATCTGTAACTGAATAAGCGCTCACTGAAAGCTGGATGTCCCCTTTCGATTTGCCCTGCAGGTTGTAAACCAGTTCTAAGATGCAAGGGTACACTTCATTAACAATTTTTACTTCTGGTTGTTTCTTGTTGAAAATTAATTGACCAAAAACTTTCGTGTTTTCCTCCAGTAAACCAACTGTTTCATTTTGCATTTGTATCACTTGGCCCTTGCTGTCCACAAGGAACTGGATCCAATCTATGGAGACATCAACTGTGCTTTCTAACGTTATAGACATGTTAGCAAACCGTGCTCCCTTGTAAACTGTCGTTAACTGGGTGTAGTTGAAGAAGTCATTGCCTTTCGTAACAACGATTGTGGCTTGTTCCGTGTCATTTTCCATTCGCATTTCTTTTACAGGAAGCTGGTTCAAATATGCAGATTGCACGCTGTCGCCTATTCGGTATTGGATTTTCGTTTTGCTGTTGTCAAAGTTCACGAAGGGGTAAGGGAAATAGGTCCAGTTAAGTTTAGCCAGAAACATGGGGTTATGCCTTCCGATGTAGCCGCCGTCCTCTCTGACCTGAATCAAACCGTTATCTACAAGGTAATCTGTGTCAAGCAGGCTTTTGGCAACCTTGGCGGGTTCAAACTCGCGGGCAAGCGCCAAAAATTCAGGGTCAACAGCGCTTAAGGTGGGTCGCTCTGCGAAACCTGAAAACCACCATCCGTAGAGGGCATCAGAAACAAAAACTGAGCCTACGGGAGTGTTTTGTCGAGCCCATTGGATTGCCTCATACAGGGGGTCGGTCATGGTTTGGTAAAAACTTTGTATGGTCACGCCTTGAGAGGGCGTCAGGAAAATGGGCACAGCCAAAAACGAAAAAAGCAAGAAGCTCAGAGTAAAGACGCCGTATATGTTTTTACGAGACAGATGCGGTGAAAGTCTGGAGCTTATTTTGTTTATCCTTTTTTTGGTTTGGGCTGCTTTCTTTGTCAAAGACCGGTATGTGTCTGCTATATGTGCGAAGAAACCTGCTGTGTGATCAATCCCAAGCGCGATTAGCATTAATACTGGCAAGAGGACGAAGTACAAAAACCGGTTATAATCGGTGTAAAGTCCCACTAGAAATGCTTGAGTAAAGACCATGGGGACCAGAACCCATAAGGTGAGAAGTAACCCTTGAACAGTGAGAAAGCGGCCTCGGTACTTTTTGGAGAAAAAAAAGAAGAAAATCACGCAACCGAAAAGCGGTATTACCCATCCCAGAGGAAGCACCCTAGTTGAGAGGATTGCTTGCTGAATATCTGATACGCCGCCCGTGAATGTTTCTGAGTTTGCACCTAAATATGCAGGCGCAGCTTCTGCTAAAAACGGAGAAACTATCAGCGCTCCGAGGAAAATTGGCACAAGCCAAGTGAGAAGATGCTTTTTCGATACGTCGAGTCTTTTGGAAAAAATCGCCGCTATAATTACAGTGGAAAATGTTATGGCTACGAACATGACTGCACTGAGGGAGTGAGTTAGGAATATGGCTCCAGCTAAAAGCGTTGCAGTAGCAAGGAAGGGAACCGTAGAGAATCTGTCGCTTTCCAGGTAAAGATAAAAAATCACGGGAATCAGCATCAACGTTACTACGTTGGGGTAACCACCCCACATCAGCATCTCTATGTCAAACCGCGAAATCGCCACTAAAAACGCAACGATGAAGCCAGCTGATTCTCCCCAAACCCTTCGCCCTATCAAGAACGCGCATAAAACAATAAACGAAGAAAAAAACGCGGCAACCAAGGAGTGAGCCAGATAATCAGGTACTCCAGTCATGAATATTATGTACGAGACGAATATGTGGTATCCTGGAAAAGTTAGAGAGAGACCACCACCCATCTGATAATTGTTCCACATGAAATCTGTGTTGCCCGACCCGGTGATTGAATCAATTACGCTCTCGTGTAAACCGATGTCGGCTCCTGGCGGGTAAGTTGCCCAGAGCATGAGCAACATGCGGTATACGAATGCAAATGCCAAAACAAGGAACAGTAAGAGATACTTGTTTTTTGTTTTGAACATTTTGTCCTCCCAAGCATGTTTTTTGCTTCTTGAGCGAATAGTAGAGTAGCGGAGTCAAAGTTTAAATATGGAATTCGGATATAAAAGCGAGAGTATAAAAAAACTAAAGGGAAGTAATGTTAAATGTCATGGCTTAAATCTATGATGGAGAAAGAGCCTCCAGAACCAGAGAACCCAATCGGCACAGTTGTTATAGGCAACATTGAACCCGACATGCACGACACAGCTAAAGAAGCAGTTAGGAGAGCACTGAAGAGAGCTGGATTCAAAACCGTTGACGCAGGCAAAAGCGTTGCCCCGCAAGTTTTCGCGGATAAAGTGAAAGAGTCTAATGCTGACATACTAGCGATTTCCGTTAACACGGTGCCTGCAAAGAACAACATTGCAAAACTCGACGAGGCGCTGAAAGCAGGCGGACTTAAGGAAAAGTTGATAATCATCATGGGCGGTGCTGCGGTCAAAAAGGAAGACGCGGAAGCGATCGGAGCGATCTTCGGCAAGAACAAAGAAGAAGGCGTAGAAATCGCCAAGAAAGCAATGGCAGGAAAGAAGTAAAAACTACAATCCAGATGAGGCAACATGCACAAATTCAATACGCCACAAAATATCTACGACGTAGGGAAAGTGAAAGTAGGCGGTCAGCCTGGAGAGCTACCTACTTTTCTGATAGGCTCAATTTTTTGGCTAGGCCAGAAAATGGTGAAAGACGCAAATCAAGGAATATTTGACGCTGAACAAGCTGAAAACCTAATCAACAAAATGGACACCTTAAGCGATTTAACGGGTGTTCCTTTTGCTTTTGACATAGTTGGAACCACAGACACAGCTTTCGAAAAATACATTGATTTCGTGGCCAAACACAGCGAAGCTCCATTAATGCTTGACGCAATGAGTCCAAGAACCCGTATGAAAGCGGCAGAACTAGCCAAGAACATGGGACTTCAAGACAGGTGCTTATACAACTCAGTCTACAAAGGCGTCAGAGACGCTGAACTGGAAATACTAAAAGACAGCGGAATCAAAATGTCCATAGTACTCGCTGACAACCCGAAAGACAACAGCTTAGAAGGAAAGATGCAGATTCTAGACGAAGCCTTAGCTTTAGCAGATAAAGGCGGAATCACAAAACCGTTGATAGACACGGCTATTCCAGCATTCGAACCTTCGATGGGCACAGCGGTAAGAGCAATACCGAAAATAAAAGAAAAGTTCGGTCATCCCACAGGATTGGGAACTGGAAACGTTGTCACCACAATGGGATGGGTCAAAGCACACTTCGCCAAAGAGTTCAGGAAAGGGACAAGAACAGCCACCAACGCTATAATGCAGACACTGGGCGCCAACTGGTTGATGTTCGGACCAGCTGAACAGGCAGACTACATATTTCCTGCAGTAGCAATAGTGGATGCCTATGTTGCATCTGCGATGGGTGATGTAGGCATCAGACCGTTGGAAGAGACGCATCCGATCTACAAAATCTTCCTCTAAAATCCACCCCTTTCATTTTTTGGGTCACCAATCATAATAGAGCTTGAAGGATTACAATGTGAAACCTTTCCGTTGGTTCGGAATAATCGTTCTATATACCGTGTTAACACTGCTGTTTGTATATACAATTCCTACTGACTCAGTATTTTCCGTTTTAAGTTACGTGTTTGGTTTTGTATTTGTCGCTGTCGTGCCAGGCTACTGCCTTGTCCACCTTTTATTCGCGACAAAAAAGTTAGACCTTGCAGAAGAAGCCGTTTTATCCGTGGCGCTGAGCTTCAGCATTGTTGGGTTGTCAGGTTTGTTTTTAGGCTTATCACCCATCGGCATAAATTTCAATTCGATAAGGCTTTCACTCAGCCCCATTGTCGTGATTTTAGCGTTTGCTGCGTTCTTAAGAAAAAGGAAGCTACGAGAGCCGCAACCGCAGAGCACGGATGAGGTAAGCAGCTGAAGTCTTTACTGCTGAGACGCCGTATGTACCGCCTCTTCCAAGCATTCTTAGTACGTAGCGAGGTCGCAGATAGAACTGCTGATTTGCCTTATACCTTAGTTCCTGCAGCTTTTCTCCGGTCAGATAAGGAGTTTCAAACGTAGGCGTTGCAGTGTCGTATCTGTCAAAGTCGGTTATTTTCAGCCAGCCTTGTTCTTTAACTAACTCGTACATTGGAGTACCAGGGTAAGGCGTAGCTATGTAGAACCCGATGTCATCAGGATCCAAGGATCTAACGAATTTTATTGTTTCCAAGGCAGTCTGCTCTGTTTCACCTGGAAATCCTAAGACAACACTTGCCACAGTCATTAAACCCAGTTCGCGTGCTGTTCTAAAGGCAAGCCTTGTTTGATCAAGCTTGATCTTCTTGTGCATCTTTTCGAGGACATTCTCGGAACCTGATTCAACGCCAAACCAGACGGCTAGGCAGCCAGCGTCTTTCATTTTTTGAAGTAGGTCTCTGGTAACCATGTCGACGCGTGTTTCGCAGTCCCAGTGTATCGCTAGTTTCCGCTTCTTGATTTCATCGCAGATTTCTACGACTCTTTGCTGGTCAACTGTAAAAGCGTCATCGTAGAAAGTGAACTGGCTTTGACCATATTTGTTGTAGAGATATTCAATTTCGTCAACTACGTTCTTCGGGCTTCTCATCCTGTATCTTTTGCCAAACATTCTTACGGCTGTGCAGAAGTCACACCAGTAAACGCAACCTCTACTGGTTGTTAACGGAAAAATCGTTTTTCCCACAATATGAAAAGATTTAAGCGGCAGAAGATGATGCGCTGGAAACGGCAGGTCATCAAGGTTCTCAATGAAAGGGCGATCCTCGTTTCTGACCAGTTGCCCGTCTTTTTCCCTATAGGTTACTCCGAGCACGCCGTTAAGACTGGCATTTTTACCTAGTTTTCCGAGAAGTTCGACGAAAGTAATTTCGCCTTCCCTTCTAACAACTAAGTCAAGACTGGGGCACTCGTTCAACGCGTTCTTGTCCCAGAAAGTGGCGTGGCATCCACCTAGAACTGTGGTGCATTCGGGAAGTTCCTCTTTGGCTATGCGAATGTTCTCCAACGCGGACTTGTACGTGAGGGTCGTTGACGTCAAGCCGACAACATCTGCGTTTGTCTGCGCTATTCTTTTGCGAAAAGAATCAAAGTCAAGCCTTTCCGCTTGGCAATCGATAACATTAACGTCATAACCAGCTTTTTCGCAGACCGCACCCAAATAGCCTATGCCTAAAGGAATAAACGGTGGATGCGAGTGTGCGCTCCTAGGATATGGAGGATTAACCAAAGTAATTTTCATTGACGTTCTCCTGCTTCCCAATTGACTCTAAAGCATGACGGATTATATAGTTTTCTAATAGACCATGCAAACACAACCATACCGATGTTCTGCAGGAATCTCGGCGCCTAACAGTCAACCATCAGTTTAATCTATATATAGAGGGGGGTATAGACAAAAAAATCACACAACAGCCCAGTGCTCACAAAGCCTTCGCTTTCCAATTCCCTTTTTCAGGACTAAGCACTTATGCGTTTGGCGCAGCTTCAACTGTAAAGATGCTTTAGAACAGGTTTCTCCAGCTTTCAATGAGCTTCAGCACTTCGTCTCCGCCATAGCCATCTAGCTCTGCCAACACGTCAGTGCTTTGCACAGCTGCTTTCTGAAAATCACGAATTCTCTGCGCGTTCTCCGCAAGAAAGATGATTCCATCAACACCCGTTCTGGCTATGCGCACCGCAACAGTCAACAATTCTTTAACCGACGGAACCTGATTGGGATCATCGTTTGGTCCACGGACATAAAGGTTGGTGAACACCGGCTTCTTCAACTTGCTTTTGAACGCCTTTGCTAACATCTCCCAGTACCATGGAGAAGGATACGCCTTTGAAAACATCGGAATCACGAAGGTATCAACGTACTCCGCTAAGGCATCGAAATCGTAGCCAAAGCGTTCTCGGTTATTCACGGGATCAGGCAGCAAGTTCACGTATAAAGGCTTGTTTCCCACAACCTCCTTCACTTCTTTCAAGAACTCAGTTACCGTCTGAGCTCTCCAATCATACCAGTTTAGCCCACTTTGGCGCCAAAGCTCCACGCAGCGTGGACACACACAGAAGCCATGATCAGCAAAGTGCTGACTGCTTACGCTTATTCCCGGAGTTTGGCGAGCGCAGTCCGCGATTAGTTTGAGGTTGTACTCCCTGACTTCAGGGTTTGTCATACACAAGACATCCCATCTGAGATTGTACTTCTTGTTTCCCGGGTTAACGCCGTTAACTTTTGGAGACGTCAACCTGCGAAATGCTGGACCATCCTTCGAAACGGATATCCACTCAGGATGCTTCTGCGCCAATGCGTTGTCTCCGAAAACCGCAATGTTAGTGTACATGTTTGGATTGGGCTTGCCCACGGTTCCAGATTCGGGTTTGATGCGGTAGAAGTTTATGTCAACGCCTTCAGCTGGTTCAGGTTGATAAAGAAAAGTTGCAAACTTCAATATTCTCACCATTACCTCGTGACTTTGGTACACGGAATAATTTGCAGGTTATTTAAGGTTTTCAGTTTTCTCCTTGGAAAAAGCGTTTCTCACAATGTTTATCAAAACATGTTTCGTGAAAAGCGGCAACTCAACAGTGCCATAATCTTTCACTTTAGGTTCCGTCTGAACTTTCGCACCATTACTGGCTTGAGAAATTAGATTACCGAAACGCTCACTCGCAGCATTGATGTCTCCAAACTCCAAAGGAACAAGACCGTTTTTGATGTCATCGTCCAACTTGACAGCTGCAAATAACAGCGAAGCAAAAAGCGGTTCAGCTCCCAAAATCTTTGCCAGCATCCGCGCATCCACCTTCAAATCATCGACTTTTGACAGTTCGAAAGCTAGTTTCTCTATCGCCAAGTGCCTTTCCCTGAGCCTTTCTCTGATCGATCTAGAGGGCATGAACTCGTTAGCCTTAGTAATAGCTTCTTTCACCGCCTTTCGTGTGCAGTATCCGACTAGCTGTCCAAGTTCCGAAGCTGGACCTCCATAAGCTATTGGTGCACCTCTGTTTGTTTTCGCCACGACTACGGAGTCAGTTACTGTTCCCGTGGCTTCGTCGCCAGAGAACCTGCTTCTGATGTCAAGTTCTCTTAAAACCGCCATTTTGGCTTCAGTCACGGTGATTAAAGTTCCGCCTAGGCAGCTTTCAGTTGGGTTTCCGTCTATGACGACTATGATGTTTATGGTTCCCTCTGTTTCTTGGACGTTTATGGTTTCGCCTGCTGCCTCGGCAAAATTGCAGGTGTTGCCCTCGTTGTCTGCTGCGGTAGCGATAACGCTGACGGCAAGTTCACCATTGGTTTTTGAAACCAGCGAGAAGTTTTCAACCGCAGCGGCGGTAACCATCCCGATAAAATTTTCGTTAAGCCCAAACTTTTTTGCTGAATCTACTATGTAAGGTTCAGGGTTGTCGTGTAGGTACTTGTCGCTGCATGATTTGAGGACTTCTACGTTGAGTATCGCATTTGTCTTCTTTAAACCGCCACCATTGTGAAACGCTGAGCTGATGGTGGTGAGCGGCTTGTCAGAAAGCACTGCCAAAACGTTTTCTTTCAGAATTAGTTTGATTCCGTTTCCTGCGAGATTGAATTGTTTCATGAACTCACCATTATCAGTCTTTGACTATTTACTTTGCGTTACAGTAATAGCTTTTGCAGGACACAGATTTACGCAGACGCCACATCGAGTGCAAGATGCCACATCAACGATTTTAGGTTTGCCGTTTGTGCCTGCTTCTAAAACGCCGAAGGGACAAACGCCCACACAGATAAGCCCAGTGCAAGGAGAACATTTGGCATAATCAATTAGAATAATCGACCTGTGCTTCTCCATGGCGAGTCAAAAATTAAATAAGCCGCTGGAATATATTTGTTGCGCGCTGAGTTGGGCTGGCATGAAAGTAGGACTAGTCACGTATACTCCGGAGAAAGTTGAAGGTTTCGACTTGCACGTGTACTATTCTAAACGTGCAGACGGTTCAGTTTTTCCAGCGGCTAGGGAAATGCAGAACGATGTTACGTGTTTTTGTGATGCTAGAGCCATCCGAGAAGACCCAAGCATAGTGGCGGTTTCACATGTGGGTCCAGCGTTGAGGAGAAACAGGAAGATAAACGTGCCTTTCGATTTTGTTTGCCCTACAAATCCGGAATATCGAGCCAAAGTTCTGGGTTATGTTGAAGAACTGGGCAAAGAGAAGATTGAAGGGGTGACTTTGAATCTTTACCATTTTCCTGAGGAGGAGTTCTGTGTTTGTCCCAGATGCGTGGAGTTGTGGCGGCAAAGTGGGCTGAACTGGACGGAGTGGCGAGCGCAGACTATAACAGATTTTCTGAAAGAGGCGAAGCGTATGGTTAAGGGTACGTTTGCGGTGGAGATGTTTCCTGACCCAGCGCTTGCCAAAGAACGTTTCGGAATAGCTTTTGAGCGCATAGCTGAACTGGTGAATTATTTCCACGTTCCCCTGTCTTCTAGGAGTTACTTTACGAATTATTGGGTGGATTTGCTGGCGAGGGATTTCCTCAAGATTCTGAAGAAGCCTGTGGTTGTGGAGCTTAGCTCGGAGATTCCGACTGATGAGAAACTGGATGCGCTGCTGAAGACTATGTCGTACTTGAGCAGGCACAACCTGCTGGGCGTGCTGCTGCTGGTGCATGACTCTGAGAACGCGAAGCAAGTCTGCAGGTACGCGGTGAACAACGGTTCTTTCCGCGAGTGGCTCAAGAAATACGAGTTCGCCGAGATGACTCGGATAGTGGAAGAGTGGGCTAAACTCTACTGAGACTAGCTGCTAGGAACAGTCTATACCCCCCTTATTTAAAGGCGGAAGCACAGGTTGAACTTCTGAAGCGGTTTTTTCAACATGCTATTGAGCGTGAAACATGCCAATAGGGACCTACTTCCTCTATCTTTTTGCATAGAACCGCTATTAGGATCCTAATAAACGGCAAATGCACTGGTCAGACTCTGACATGTGTACGGAGACAGTTCCCTCTATTATTTAAAGAAAAACTGAAGTGTCATTTCGGTTATTAATGTGCAAAAGGAAATAATCGTTAATAAAAAATAGTGGAAGGCATTGCCAATGCCTTCTTTAGCGGGTAGGCGTGAAGAGTTTTGCTGTTATGCAGGGTTGAGAGCTACCGAGTTTTCTGGGTTTCTCTGGGTTTAGTTTTTAACTCGGCGTTTTCTTTCTTCAGAGTGGCGTTTTCCTCCATTAGCATCTTCACAACGGTATCGAGCTGAGTCATCATATCGTTGATACGCAGGTTTAACATGCTGATCTGCTGCATGACGGGTGAAGCTTCATTCTGGATTTGCTCAGTCAAGTGTTTCACTACCTGAATTATTTTGTCTTAAGCTGCTGCCACGTTTTGTTTAAGCTGATTTTCTAAAGCTTCAATACGCTGGTGCAGTTTTTTGATTTCTATGATCAAAGGTACGCCAAGCCATTCGTAATGAACGCCTTCAGGTTTACCTTCTTTGTCAAGCCATGCAAGATTCGGGCAGACTTCGTAAACTTCTTCAGCGATTAACCCTATTTGTGTGCCCTCTATTTTTGCGCGTTCCTTGTCCTTCCAATCAAAAGATACTGGTCTAAGCGCGTAGAGCCATGAGCAGTCTGGTAATTCCTGCACATTTTCCTTACATCTAATACTCGATGAATTATAACCGACTCTTCCATAGTAATCTGTGTATAATGGGCCAATGTAATTTGTGTTCGTCAATACACCAATTGATAGGTATCTTTCTGAATTTAAACTGTAGTGTGCAGTTAGGTTTCCAAGCTCCACGTCACCCCATGGAAGTTGGGTGACTTGACCATGTATTCCATCGTACTTTTTTATCCAAAGGGTTTGGTAGTTAACGCCAGTGTCTTTATAGTTATAGTCTGATAACCATATGCAGGGCATGTCCGAAGAATCCGTGAAGCCATGACCCATTAGGATAGCGCCTCCGCCCTTGTCATCGTCAAGGTTCATCGAAGTCGTTGATACGAAACCATTGGCCTGAATGTCATCAGCTACTAGACCGTATGAAACACGCAAAGGTGGATATTCTGGAGTCATTCCATTTATCGCTTGGATGCTATTGCCATAGCCGTTTGGTGCATAGAAAGACAACTTGCCGCCTTCGTTGGCAAGGCTCAACTCATCTGTGCCATTGTTAAAAAGGTGTACATCACCTATAACTAAGCCACCGATGCTTCCTTCCCTTGGCAACTGCAATTGCCCAGATGATTTAAGCGTCATTCTTTCAGTAGCATTAACTTCGAATCCTACGTCTCCATTAAGTTTGTTAGCGAAGAAAGCTTTCGATGATGGATAATAAACGCCTATGTCCAAATTGAGGGTTGTGTCGTTTACAAATTGCAACCTTTCAAAATCGCCAACCTTGTTAATCTGGAAAACATCATCAGTCTTAAGCACATTAACATCACTATGATAAAGGTTGACGTCTTGGCTTGAACCGAAGTAAATCCTGCCTGTATTACCAACATAAACATTTCTTATTTCATTGGATGTTCCGCCCAAATCATAAGTATCCGCAGTGGCTGGGATAAAATGTCCAGAAGAACCGATTTTCCATCTGGCGATATTGTTTGTTCCAAACTGCAAAGCAGCTGAATAAGTTTGCATTATTGACGCATCATTATCTCCAATTTCAATCACTAATTGTACCGCACCGCCGTCTTGCACTAATGCTAATTTCGGGTGTTCCGTTTCTGTTGTATTATCCGTATCTGCTTCAATATATAATTCAGCGTCTTGTGTGCTTTGAATCCTAACCTCCGCCTTGGTGTTATTTACTATGTGAAGATCATAACTCGGATTAGTTCCTATTCCTAATTTGGTACCAACATATAATGAGTCGTCAGTTTTTAGCACGTTTGCACTGTTACGATAAAGGTCGACATCTCCTCCAATCAACAAGCCACCTGTTGAACCTGGCACGGGCATTTGCCATTGTCCATCCTTGGTTATTGCTCCAACATTAATCCAAGTACTACTGCTTCTCGTTCTAAACTGGAATCCTGAATCTGTATCGTCTGGGTGGCAAGCTATGTAGGCATTCGGATACGTAGCACTGAATCTTCCTATCTGCAAAGTATAACCTTCTGCATCTGGTTGAATGAATAATATTCCATCTGTGGTGATATTGCCCTCGGCTGTGAAATGGTCAGGTGTTCGAAGTACATCTGCGGCACTACGATAAAGATTCGTGTCTGCGCCGATTGTTAATATGTTGTTAACAGTTAAGTTGTCAAATTCACCATCTACCATGCTCTCCCCCTCCGAACAGTAATTGCTACGTTGTTTTGCAGAAACTGAGGAACCTTATCAGTCAGCCCGATTTTTTCTTTTTCTATATTGTTTTGAAACATGTTGCATCGAGAAACAAGATGCAGAGTGTCAAATTTAAATAATTTTAGCTTATAATTATTCTATTTTAAAAATAATTAGAAAATTAATGTTATATGAAAAGTATTTTACAATAAGCCCTTTACTTTAAGCTGAAACTGGCGTGCATCGCTTAATTAATTTTAGGTTCTGTTGAGGCTTCTCCTGTATTCCCTAAGCCTTTGCATGTCGAAGTCCATAGTCATCACAAGGTCTTCGACGGCGTCTGAGGCTTCCTGCTCAATGCCCCATGGCGTGATGAAGGCGCTTCTTCCGCCTCTGGCGTTGCTGCTGACGTTGCCAACTTTAACCACGTAGATGCCATTGTCCGTGGCGAGCTTCTCGGTGAGTGGGTGCCCCGTCACGTGCGGGTGCGTGCCCATGGCGGCTACGGGCAGGAACACGAGTTCCGCGCCCAAGTCGACAACGGCTTTTATGGTGGGTGGGTCGAACATGTCGGCGCAGACGAGCATGCCGACTTTGCAGTGTTCCGTGGTGAAGACGGCGGGCTTGTCGCCTCGGCTTACGCCTGCCTTGATTTCGGCGCTAATCGGGTTTCGTTTGTGGTATTTTCCGATGAGCTTGCCGTTTCGCCACAGAGTACTCGTATTGTAGAATCTGCCGTGGTCTTCTTCGAGCACGGTGCCGCCTAAAAGGTAAATGTCTTGTAGCTTTGCGCTGGTTTCAGCGAGGAATTTCATGGTTTCTTCGCATGTTTCTTGGCTGATTTTTTCAGCAGAATCGAAATGTTCCATGTTGTTGGGAACCGAGAAGTACTCGGGAAGCGCGATGAACGCGGGCTTTTGCTGAGCGGCTTTATGGACTGCGGTGGCTGCTGCTTTGAGGTTGGCTTTTAGGTTGTTGCGGACTTTCATGTGGATTAGACTTACCTTCAGAGCGTTCACCTGCTGCGTGTAGCGTTTGTGGTTTGATCTTCGATAAGAACGGAACCTGAAAACTTTTAAACTTACTGTTTTAGCCGAAAACGCGCGTAAACGCTGTTCTGTGACATATATGTTCAAATTTGCTACTGTTTTTGATACGGATGTTTAGGTTTTTTTGGCTTTTGTATGCATACGGATAGATTTAAATAGCAGAGGGAGAGAAAGGTCTGTTATTGCGAGGTAAACAATTTGACGCTTGACCCACAAGAATACACACCTCTTCTCCCACAAGTTCGAGCCCTAGTGAACAAAGTAGTGCAGAAGAACATGGCTGACTCCATGCTGTTTTCGGCAGGAACAGACACGCAAATCATCGTCTCCGAAGCCGTAAAGTACAAGCCCGACCTGCCCTGCTTGACCATGCACTTCAAGCATGGAAACCCGAAGGACACCGAGTACGTGAAGAGAATGGTGGCTTTGCTGAAGCTTAACCAAGAAACCAGCTTTTTCGGCAAGGACGAAGTGCTCAGCAACGCCCCCAAAGTCGTGGAGGCGCTGAAGAAGTTTGATCCTATGGAGATAAGGAACAGCATGCCCGTTTACATAGGCTTAACAATTTTAAAGAAAAAAGGCTACAAAACCGTCTTCACAGGCGACGCCTTAGACGAGCTTTTCGGGTACCCATGGCAGTTCCACCTGTCCGAGGCAGAGTTTGCTCAGAAGCAGAAGGAGATGTGGGCGGAAATGGGCTTCTCATCGATACCCATGGCGGAGTCGGTCGGAATGACCATCAAAGCGCCCTACATGGACCCTGAGTTCATGGACTGGGCGAAGAAGCTGCCAATCAAATTCAAGATCAACATGCACGACGGCGTGAAATACGGCAAATGGATAATGCGCAAAGCATACGAAGACGTTATCCCCAAAGACGTGATTTGGCGACCGAAAGCACCCCTTGAAGCGGGAACAGGCACCGAAGTGCTGCGAACCTTCTTCAACGACATGATTTCCGACGCCGAGTTTGAGGAGAAGAAGAAAAAGATTCTCGCAGAAGATGACGTGAAAATACAGGACAAGGAACAGCTGCTTTACTACGAGCACTTCAGGAAAATCTTCGGCAAACCCAAGGATGTGTTCCCGGACAACGGCGGAATCCAATGCCCGTACTGCAAAAGCTACATAAAAACGAAAATCCAGTTCTGCAAGACATGCGGAGCTTACCCCATCTAAACCCGTATTTTCTCCCTTTTTCCAGTCCTGCCTCAGAGCGGGACAACCGCACACTTTTTCGTAATCGGTAGAAAAGCTTAATTCCCATTTGATTGTCATGTGAAATAACGGAGTTACATGAGAAGCATGGCTAGGCTGTCTCAGCTGAAGTTTGCGATGGGAACAAGCATTTTCATAGCCGCCTTCATATTCGGCCTGTTCCTGACGGGAATCATATTCCTCCTGCAATACTACGTTTTCGGCTTCGACATCTGGACAGAATTGCTCCTTGTCCTGGGCGGCATAGCACTGTTCATACTTTTCCAGTATCTTGTGGGACCAGCGATTGTAGCCGCCACCGCGCGTCTGCATTATCTTAAGCCAGGGGAGAACCCGTGGCTCGAATCCAACGTTAAGGAACTAGCGGAAAAAAGCGGAGTGCCCATGCCGCGGGTCGCCACGGTTCCCAACAACACGCCGAACGCGTTTGTCTTCGGCAGAAGCTCAAGCGGCGCTACATTGGCGGTGCATGACGGCTTGTTAAAAAGTTTGAACGAGGACGAAATCAGAGGAGTAATCGCCCACGAGCTGGGCCACATCAAGCACAAGGACTTCATAGTGATGACGGTGCTTTCAGCGCTGCCGTTAATCGCGTATTTGATTGCTCAAGTGGCGCTTCGGGCTGGAATGTACAGCTCATATTCGAGAGGCAGAAATAAGGAAGGAAACGCGGGCTTAGTGCTGGTTGCCATAGGCGCTGTTTCTTTTGTGGTGTATATTATTACGTTTCTTGCAGTGATGAGGCTGAGCCGACTCCGCGAACATTATGCCGACGCATACTCGGCTTACCTGACGGGTTCCCCGCGAAGCCTTGAAAGCGGACTCGCCAAAATCACCTACGGCTTATCCATCTCTCCCAAAGCGCCCGAAGGCGCACGAGCCTTCTACATCGGAGACCCAGCACAAGCGAAACAGGAGATAAGCGAAGTCATGCAGAACAAGAACGAGTACGATTTGGACAAGGACGGCGTCTTGGACGAGCGCGAACTGGAACTGGCGATGGAGAAGGAGTCGAAATCCACGTGGGTGACTATGAACAGCTGGTTCGCCACGCACCCGCCAACGTTTAAGCGGATACTGCTGCTGCGAGAGATAGAAGAGGAGATGGAGACGGGAAGGTACACAACCGACCGCGTCTACG
>Ga0315535_1001545_pt1 | contig 15261 bp, 18 predicted proteins | sample SalMarSW160220MG_2_FD_203092 | JGI IMG/M metagenome (GOLD analysis project Ga0315535, IMG submission 203092) | Salt marsh sediment microbial communities from the Plum Island Ecosystem LTER, Massachusetts, United States - Salt Marsh Sediment SW1602-20 ...
CGGAAATATTTAAGCGTTACAGCATTTGATTCATATTAATGAAAAATATCATTCAAATATAATTTATTTACGGTATTACTGTAAGTTTTACCAAAAGTATCGATGATTGTATTTTCAACAATATTATTAGTTTGATTAATAAATAATTTCAGAATTTTACACTGAATAATATGACTCGAAATGACGCTCACTATTACTGCGGAAAAGACTCAAAATCATTAGAGGTCATTCATTGAGTAACGCTTTCTTAATTAGTTTAACAACGGCTTCATTATTTGTTTTTAAATCATTATCTATTTTGTATTTTAGAACTTCTTTCCAAGTTTTATCGTCAACATCCAAGATAAGTTTCTTTGCCATTATTAATGACCATTAACATTCATTAATAACAAACTTTATATTTCTTTTCATCGAATTTCATTAATGGTTATTAATAATCATTAATAAAACATGGAGGGAAAGATGTGGTTCAAGGTTCCAAAATATCGAAAATTTCACTTTCTGATTTTGGCAGTTATCTTGGTAGAGCTGAAGGCTGTTTTGAGGTTAGAGATAAAACTGGAAACACTCAACTATACCCACATTTCAAGAAGGAAATCGGTGAAGCTGTCCTCAAAAGCGGTTCTTACGTTAGCGTTGATGCTTTAGTCGATTTAGCTTTGTGGAACATAGACACATACATAATGACTAGAAGAAACCGAGTTGTAGCCTTGCTCAAGAATGTTGAAGATGATTCCCACGTTGAAACAAGACTATGCCAGTACAAAGCAGTCTTAGACGAAGAAAAATGCATCGACATAGCCAAACAATTCATCATCGCAAAGATTAAGGGACAAAACCAAGTGCTCAAGAAATACAATCTTGAAACAACAAGAAACAACTACGGAATAATCCAAATTCAGAACATCAGGTTCGATAACCTGAAAACCACAAGACGAAAGCTAATGGCGATTGAAGCCCACAACTCAAAAGCTTATTTCTCTCAGATTTTCAGTTTATTCCCAGAGAACATCAGACCTGAAGGAAGATTAACTTACAAGGCTTATGATGGATTGAACAATGTGTTCAATTTTGCCTATTACGTTTTAGAGTGCAGAATTCACAAGGCACTTCTAAAAGCCAAACTCGAACCCTACTTAGGCTTCTTACATTCGGTTCAACATGGAAAACCCAGTTTAGTATGCGATTTTCAAGAACTCTATCGCTATTTGATTGATGATTTCCTAATTGAACGATGCCAAAAACTACGAAAGAAAGACTTTGTGCTCGTCACAGACTTTATGATGCATCTTAAAATGGGAAAGAAAATTCACCTGAAAGAGTATGAGACTGATAGTTTAGCTGACGATTTGAACGCTTTCTTTGACCGCATGGTCAACGTTGAAAGAATCAAAGTTGGAAAAAGACAAACTATTGATACGCTGATTAATGAAGAAGCTTTGCTATTTGCGAAGTATCTCAGGCATGAAATACGAAACTGGTCGCCAAGAATCCCAAACGTTTAGCCAAGCAATTTTGTTCAGAGTTTTAAGGTTCCATCATCATCGATCTTGATATTCGCTCCTTCATCTCTTAGTTTAACCGCTAATTCGTTATCAACTTTGTCAAATGGAATTTCTTCCTTAACTAACTTCTTTTTCTTGTTTTCTTCATTAAAAAACGAATATTCAACAAGCAATTTTGTTTTTCGCAGTGGTTCAAGGTCAACATACTTCAAGACTGCGAATTTAAGAGGATTTTCTTTGGGCGCCAACATTGAATAATGAAATTCAACCATCTTTGGCGGTGTTGATGTATCATTGGCTAGCCAACATTTAATTTCGATATTCTTTGCTATCGAATGACCAATATTTTCAACCAATAGATTCATACTTACTTTTTTTGACAACAAACCTGCTATTAGTTCATTAGGCTTTTCGTTAAAGATGGGTGTCAGTCTAAGGTAAGGTTCAGTTCTCACTTTAGGTTCGATTAGAAGCTTAATTGAAGTAAAGATGGCTGTTGTGACTGAAACATACAATGCCAAGTATTCATTGATATTAGGAATTCCCTCAAATTTGTAAGCAAATATGATTATAGAGAAGATTCCGACGATGAGAACAGAGACAAATGTTAAGATAAATGTAATTTTTGTTTCCATGTTGAAATAACTCTTAACTGTATACTTTTAAGACTTTTTCTTTTCTGTCTGTTTGTCTGTCTCAAAGAGAGAGAGAAAGATTAAATTTTAATCTTTTTTTCTCTCTCGAACTCAAACGCGTTACGACTATTCACTCCCACTCACCCACGCACACCCCCGTGAATTCATAATGTCAGTCACCCTGTCTGTCACTGTCTCCCTGCCAGTTTCACTCTGTCACCAAATAGGCATTTGCGTTTCTTGAAGAAGCCAGACGGAATCATCGCAATATCACAATGATAATGTTTGCGTATCCAGAACGGTCTTGTCCATCATTAATGTAACAGCAATACTCTTTCCGACGCTGGTATAAACAGAATAGCCAGTAATAACCCCCACAGTTATAACCTGTGACTCTTGAGGGTTAAGGACACCAAGCAATGGTCTCTCAAGATAAACATCAAAGTCATCCTGGTCTGCAACTTTGCCATTAGTCAAGATTTTGAAATCGATGGTTAAACCTCCAACATCTCTGTCACCTAAGTTCTTAACCGTAATGTAGAATTCCTTCGATAAAGTCACCCCAACTAGATTCATCCAAGACGTTGAAGAAACATTTGACATTGTCACATTATAATTTGGATTTTGGAGGTCATATAGTTTGGCTTCAAGAGTACTCACCTGGGTCTGGATTGCGCCAGTTAGGGTCTCATAGTATTCTATCTGTTCTTGAAGGTAAAAAATCTGGTTTTGGGAATCACCTAACTGCCTCTGAAAAATCCATGTGGAAAAAACCAGAGTAGATATTACAATTAACAGCATAGAGAAAACAAATATTTTACGCACTGGAATCCGCCTGTGTTTAACGATAACTGAAGAATTCATTTTACCCCACCCTGGAAAAAACTACTACAAGAAACTTGCGCAACCGAAAAAATGATTTTATACTCCATAATCTCCTCAACGTCCTATACTCACCGTTTGACTGTCAAGAGCAAGCGTATCAAGCATTAACGTAATTGTCAAATTACATTCGGACAACGCTTGCTTTCGGTCTTCCCAACCAGTTAAAAAGCTCACCCGCGAAGTCTGTAGTTCATTAACCTGAACAACTCCAAGCTGATAAGGAGTTACATTAATCAAAAAATTGTCGATGTCGGTTGTGTTCCCTTCAATTTTTAACGCTAAAGTTACTCCACCTATAGAAGTTGTTCCCACATTCTGGTATGTCACGTTGATAACTTTGCGGTAAGGATCGCTCATTCCATTTTTTACCCAAGGTTCTATCGAAATATCAGTGAACGTCGCATTGACAATTGGGTTTTGTAGGTCGTAGATTTGAGCTTCTAGACTACCTGCTTTAGTCCGAAGACTGCCAGTCAGATTTTCGTAGTGCGCTAATTGGCTTTGCAATGCATTTACTTGCTTTCGGGCGCCGTCAATTTGATCCGCGAGAGTCAAAGCTGAAAAAGCAAGGCCAATAACAACTGCTACGAGCAAACAAAATACCACTAGAAAAACCACCAACTCGGCACTTTTTCTCATTTTATCCCTCGCATTAGCTACCCAATTTTCCTTTTTTGTGTTTTTTTGTGGTAGACCAACAAACCAGCAACCGCCAAGACCGCAGCGGCGACGAAAACAACGACAACAAATGCAGTTGGGAACGGCTCTGGCATAGCTATGGTGAAATATACCGTTTCTGAGGACCCCGTGTTTCCTGCAGTATCAGTTGCATAAAACGTAATGTTGTGTTCACCGTTGAGCAAGCCTGCTAAGGTCATGTTGCCTGTAATCGTTACGTTGTCTTGTCCATCGAGCATATAGGAGCATTTCGAAAACAACTCTTCAAATTTAAACTCAGTGGAAATAATATTCGAATCATAAGTCATGTTTTTTGGAGAGGAAACCGTGATTTTCGGCGCAATAGTGTCCACAGCAAAAAAGACTGTAGTGCTATTGTTTGCCATTGTTAGGTCACGGTACTGAAGATAATACTCGAATGTACCTTCAAGTTTCTCGATGCTTGAGTAATGCCACACTGTTGTGTAAATTATTATAGAATGATTTCCTTCAGGAATATCGGTCAATTCTAATGACCTAAATAATTTGCTGGTAGGCTCTACAAAGGTTCTTGGATAAACAAGCTGAGCCATTAGTTCTCTTAGAAAATATCCATCAAATGAAAATATTGTTTTGTTTTCCTTTTGCCAGTCTGTCTCATAGCTTATGTTAGAAATTAGCGAATGGTCTGTAACTTCTCCAACCGTTATGTTGAAATCGAGTTTGACAGTTCTAGTATTGTACAGTTTATTGTTTTCTGGAGAGGAAATAGATATTTTAATTAACGATTCGGCGTCGCGCTCGTATGGGGGATAAGCCTTGACGAAGTGTGTTCCAGCTATCATTGTTAGTATGATTGTTGAGATAAGGGTTGTCACTATTACTGCTTTTCTCATCGTTAATATCAGCTATTATTCTCTGTTTGGGTGGTGTTAAAAGGGTTCTTGTCAAGGTTTCTGAACTAAGCCCAATTTTTTGAGTCAAGAATTGTTGACTAACAAAAAGTTGGAGGATTGGGCTTCTCGGAAGTCAATCTTTCCCCTCGCGCCTAAGATACTTTGAAAACAAGGTTTCTTCACTAATCAATGTGTCAATGGTTTGTCTTTTTCCAACCTTGATTCATTCAACATCAACCATACGAGTCAAAGAAAACGTTCAAATCCTCAGCTAAACTTTCAGTCACTCATAAATACGTGGTCTTCAAGAGTAAAATCTATACGCAATTGATATGCTTTGCATGCGGAAACTAGAAAACTCTGACTGAAATGGTAAACAATAGCGATAGGCATAGTTTTCATATTTTCTGAAGATCTGATTTGCTATATATTATAATTACGTCCTTGCAAAATTCTAAAATGGCCATTTCCGAAACAGCTATTTAACTCGAAATTAAATGCATAAGCAGGTTTGTCATATGGTTTTTGAAGAAGAAGATGATGATTGCGGTTGCGATGAAGATTGCAACTGTGAAGACTGCGAAGATGAAGAGTAAGTAAAACTCATCACCTTTTTTTTGTGCATTAAATTTAATTAAAAAACTCTAAGGCGTGAAAATAGTCAAGTAATTGTCGTTCATTTTACATGTCAACTCTTTTTTTCTTACAAATAATGCAATTGCGTGACGGTCATAATCGCCTCTAATCTGCAATCGATATATGTCTGATTCGTTGCGTTCAATAAGAACTAACTTGGGATTAACAAGTTTGTTTGCTCCTAATTCATTTAATAAAACTGTTGCCTCTTCCTCTTTCATGTGCTTTTCCCTAAGTCGACAAATGAGTCGTTCAAGATTAAGATTATGCAATTGAATCAAAAAACTAATGGATTGATTCTCGCAAATGGAAGCAAGGAATTATTTGATAACATCGACACTTCAAAAGTTAAATTCGTGGTAATGGTGATCGTAAATGGTGAGCCAAATGGAAGTAGCCATCGACAAGCAAGGACGCATAGTCATACCAAAAGAAATCAGAGATAAGTATGGCCTTTCAGACGATGATAAATTGGAATTAGTGGCCAGAGAAGATCTTATAGAACTCATTCCGTTGACTGATAAAGATGACCTAGCAATTCATTCTCTAAGAGAACCCTGCAAAACAGGCAATCCAGAAGCGAGAAAGAAGACTTTCTCAAGGGAGAAGGCTTGGAAACGATGAGATTAATAGATGCAGACATACTCTCTTACGCTCTCTTTCAGAAACATGATGCTCACATATATTGCTGGCCGCTGCTGCAGAATGCAGTTCATGGAAAAACACGCGTAGCAATCGCCATTAATAGTCTGCTTGAAACCTATCATGCATTAGTAGACGACTATCAGATAGAAAGAGAAGAAGCTGCATACAAGCTTGACGGATTAACAAGAAGTGCAAAAATACGTTTCCTACCGTTAACTGTTGATACCGCCCAAAAAGCGTTAGAGATTGCCAAACTTCACAAGATGAGGTCTTTTGATGCAAATCTAATAGCGTCAGCAGAAACCAACGAAATATCAGTAATCACAAGCAGCGACCGCCATATTGCAAGGCTTTGCAAAGAGCGCGGCATCATCATCGAAAACCCGATACCCAAAGACATCACAAAAGAAATGAAACTATAAACCAGATTTCATGATCCAAATAAGGATCCTTACAGTCTACTGATTGCTAATTGATTGTCTCGTTTATGATAAATCCATGTTCTAACTCCAGCAACATAGCGCTTAGGTTCAAACCAATGGGGTTGAAAGTACTCTAGAATTTGCAAAGGTTCAGTCTTCGATACTTTAGCATTACACTAATCCCGCGTTTTTAGTCAGAAGAAGAAAATAAGCTCTTTCTTTTTTCTTTGTTAGTTAGATTTCTACAGCGTTCAAATGTATGGCGATGGAAACTTGACTATGAAAAATTATCTATAAACCCAATATGCCACTCTGTGCCTCTTGAGCATAATTGTCAAAGGCACCCCAACTTTTCAAATGTTTTTATGTGAAGCCTGCTTTATCTAGAGGTAGGTGTTTTGTATGGTTGAAGATTTTGAACAAGACGATTTCGACATTCTTGACCAGAAAGCCAAACAGGTTCTCAAAGTCCTATCTCAATTTGATAAAGGTCTGCTGGTGAAAGTGGACCTCTTGCATAGAAAGACAGGTTTAATGCCTGAAGGTCTCAACGACGCAGTGAGACACCTGTCAAAATCCAAGCTCATCGACGTACTTGAAACGCCAAAAAGAATAGCGCCCTACGAGTTCTACGTCGTCGAAATAACCGATTTTGGACGAGAAGTGCTCGCAAAATTCGGATAAAGCCCCTTCAGCTTCAAGTAAGCTATCTTAATTTTTTTAAAGTTGAAGATGTGATTTTAGTTAGCAATTCTTAGACTTGCTCAAGAGGCACCTTAAATATTGTCAATTAACTCCATTATCTTGGCATAAGTCTCCACGTTACTCGCTATCCTGACGAAATAATGTCCTTAACAGCGATCTTGCAAGTTGATGATGAGATTCTGCTATAATTGTGATCATCTAGGTACAACTACCAAGAAGGGGGCAGGCTCCATCTTCACAGACGCAAACACGACTAATGCGCTGCTCCAAAAGACGTCGGCTGGGTTCCGTTGGGGTTATGGTAGCATCTAGCGTCATCTTTGCGTAGCTCATAGTTTTCGACGATTAATTCGCTGCATATATCTCCTCGATATGGGCGTTCCCAGTTGAGCAGTGGATAGACGACTTGGTTGTTTTGCAGTCTCTGTTTAAGCAAACCAGTCATTTCATTTTGGTGCAACAGGATAAGTTGCTTCTAAGCCCCTTCAGCTAACTAGCAGAAACAGCCATGCAGGAATTACCCAAATTGTTTTATCATCCTGCTTGATTTCGTTTAGAGATTCTTCGCTTATGAGGATTCCAATATCTGCTTTGTTTTCTTTCATAAACCTGAGGAGCCCCTTTAGGTCATTTTTTCCTATTTCTTTTCTATACTTAATTTCTAAGGGGATCAGCTTTTTGTTTTGTTCAAGAACCACATCAACTTCGTTTCTTCCTCGCCGCCAATAATATTTTGCTCTGCAAGAAACTACCACCAAGTTTTCGATTACTTTGGACAATGTTTCTTTTTCTTGGAAGCTTTGAGGGTCAAGTGAGAATATGATGCCTGTTGAGAGAACATAGGTTTTTGGAAGTTTCCTGATAGAAATTGCGCCTTTCCGATAGTTTGATGTTTGATGGAGGAGCAAGGCATATTTTAGAAGTTGGAAATAGTTTGAAATTGTTCTTCTATCTCTCTTCAAATCGTTTGAAAGGCTAATGTAATTAGTAAGCATGCCAGGGTTTGCACAAACCATTTGTATTATTTTTTCAAATAGTTCAAAATCTCGCTTTTCAATCAGAAAAGCGAAATCTTTGAAGAGAACTCTATCGGTGACGCTATTTCGAATATACTCGGCAATCATTTTCTCGTTATTTTCTTCAGTTAACTCTGGAAAACCGCCCTTTCTCACATAGTCAAAGAATAGAGGCAGCAATCTTGTTTGTTTTAGGTATTCTTCTTTGAGACTTGTATAGTCAAATTCAACATGTCCAATAGGCATGTGTTTGAGACCTAAGAATTCTTTGAAATCAAGTGGGCTAACAGATACAGAAAAGAACCGTCCGGCCAGTTTTTCTCTAACGGACCTCTCAATCAGTAACGAAGCTGAGCCAGATACAACAAATTTGATTTTTGGGTAAAGATCGTAGAATGTTTTTAGTTTTCCTTCCCAACCTTTTGAGTATTGCACTTCGTCGAGGAAAATGTAGATTTTTTCTGTGATTGATGAGAAACCTGTCATTAAAACATTTTTTTCAAAATGCTCCAGCACCCGTCTTAAATCTTTTTTTTCTTCATCGAAGGAAAAATAGAGAATATTTCTAGGTTTAACCCCCTGCGATAGTAATTCTTGAATGATTTGGAAAATGATTGTGCTCTTTCCAACCCGCCTCAAACCTGTGATAACTATGACTTGCCTGTTCGCTATTTCGTCTAAAACCTGAAAGTAACAGGCTCGTTTGAAAGGTTTGGCTAAGTCTTCCGAGATTTTGCCTGTGGCCCAATGCTGATTAAATCTTTGCAAATGTGCCATATCTGTACACTACTGTGTACTAATATTTAAGTTATAAGTACAATGCAATGTACAGAAAAGTATGTTCCAATCCAATCTTGACAGGATATTAAATTCCTAAATTGTTAAGAAAAAACTCTGATCTCAATCAAGCACAAACACTGCCTAATACTCTGGTTCAACAGACGTCCGCTCGGGTCAGTTAGGGTGAGAGTGGGCATATTGCGCTTCATTGCGCAGCTTATAGAGATCGACTTTTTATTCGCTACATAATTCCCCGCGTTAGGTCATTAATGTTCCGCAATAATGTTTATCTGTGTATGTGTACACATACATATTTCATGGGAACGAAAACCATTTCGATAAAAGATGAAGCATATAAAGCACTTCTCCACGAAAAAACTGACAAGGAGAGCTTTACTGACACAATCCTGCGCATAACAAACAAGTCAGGCAAAATTGCAGATTGCTTCGGAGCCTGGGAAATGACTGACGAAGAGGAAGCAGCCATCAAGGTTGAACTCGCCAAGGGATGGCATCTGGTTCAAGAGAGAATTTCCAATGAAGTGCCTTGACACTGATCTTCTTGTCGCTATTTTGCGTGGGAAGGAAGAGGCGAAGAGAATAGTCGCTGAGCTAGACGAGGGAGCCAAAGGCGCAACTACGTCTGTGAATGCGTTTGAACTATTCTTCGGCGCCAACAAATCAGAAAGAAAAGACGAGAATATTAAGCAAGCTTCAAAACTACTTGAGAGACTCATAATTTTTTCTTTAGATCTTGCTTCTTCACAGAAAGCTGCCGAAATATCGGCAAAACTAGTAGCCAAAGGAGAAACAATCGATTTTAGAGACGCAATGATAGCGGCAATAGCCGTAGAGAACGGTTTAACACTGGTTACTCGCAACAAGAGCCACTTTAAGAGAGTTAAAGGCTTACAAATAGAAGAATGGTAACTGTATAGTATATGAGTGATTCTGGGTTCAAATCCCAGTGGTCAACATTTGTACTGCCCAAATAGGCAATTTGGTCTTTTAGCTTCGCGGGATAACTGCTGAGAATGGTTCTGGCTCCATCTGCACGGATGCGAACACGGCTAATGCTATGCTCCAGAAGACGTCGTCATGTGTGCCTCCAGGGTGCGAATAGCCTATGGTGCCGTCTTTGCGTAGCTCATAGCGTTCGACATTTAGTTCGCTACAGATGTCTCCTCTGCAGGGTTTTTCCCAGTTTAGTAAGGGATAGTAGAATTTGCCGCTGGTCATGCGTTGCTTTAGAAGGCTTGCCATCTCGCTTTTTCGAGGCACACTAAAATTGACGCCCTCCGCGTTCTCAATGCCCGCCGCTTCCATTTCAGCAATAAAACATGGACCTTCACGGGTAAAATCCACCCGAATACGTTCAAAGCCTCCCCAGCGATCCTGCAGAACCTTAATGTAGCCTAAAACGTTGGCATACATCGTGGGCTGTTTGAAAATTTCGAGGTGACGCAGATACAGAGTATCATTTCTCCTCTCTATCACCGAGAAAACAGTGTAGTCTTTGGTTTGAGCGAGGTCTAACCCGGCAAAAAACTCGCCTTCCTGCGTAACTTCAGGATCAAGTAGATCAAGCTCTTCCATGCAATTTTTTACTGTGCCAATGCAGGAAGCAATCAAACTCTGCGTTAACCAAACGTTGTCATCCTCAACCCATTCCGCCTCCATCTCACGTCTCCAACGAGAAAGATCATCGCCCATCTGAATCTTTATCTCCTGGAAAGTATTGAACAATAGAGGTCCGTTAGGACTTAGGGCTTTTTCGATAGTGACATGAGAGGTTTTAAATTTGCTAAAGTTCTTGTGGGTAAAAATCTTATAAAAGATGCTGTCGGTGTCCCAAGGCGTACTGCTACACACGAACTTGCCATCAGTCGTTCCAAGCGTATACAGAATGGCATCGTAGAGATCCTGATCATTAGCCACGAAATTAAACTCATCCGCGTAAACCACATCAAAGGTTGGACCTCTGATCGTTTCAGGATTGTTTGGGAAAGCCTCAATGCTGCTTCCGTTAACAAAATCGATTTTCGTTTTCTGTGGCTTGAAAACAATTCCTGCTGGAAGCTTATGAGCGAATGCTGCTATGCGCGATATGATTCTTTTTGTTTGACGCCAAGAGGGACCCACAATTCCGATCGCAGCTTCTGGATGTGTAATCGCATATTTTAGAAGTAACGCCGATATCGTTGCAGTTTTGCCGCTCTGTCTGCACCACCGGGCAGCGGTGAACTGGTTATTCTCAAAGATTTCAGCGAACTCTTTTTGGTATGCATAGGGCTTGAAACCTAAAACCTGCTCAAGGAAATCAACGGCATTAACGCTTAATTGCTGCGTCTTTTCAATGGCTGTTTGCCTTAACCGAAGGTGTTCCTGCTCAATCTCATGAGATTTAGCTAGAAACTGATTGGGCCGCAGGGTTCGAGCTTCTTTCTTTGAGCTCTTTGAGCGTCTGTTGTAATTGCGCATTTTCTTTTTCCATCTCCTCTAGTTTTCGTTCTACATCGCGATAATGGACATAGTCGGCTAAAAGTTCCTTATACGTCTTAGAAATGTTTGCTACAGTCTGCAAACGTTGAACCTCCAGCCTATTCAGCCCAGGTTCAACAGACGCCTTTAGGGCACCTGCTAACATTTTCAAGGCTTCTTCAACACTAAGCAGTTCCTTTGGAATGGGTATAGAGGTGTTTACGTAGCCTTCAGTTTGAAGCCGCAAACCCAAACGTTGAGATTTTGTAATTACCGCTTTAGGCGTTTTCTTAAGTTTAGACGCTATTTCGTCAATGTTTAAGTTAGCGTTGACAAGTTCGTTTAATTCCGCTTCTTCTTGAGCCGTCCATACTTTGCCCGTCAATGTTGTTCAGGGGATTGTTTGCTAAAGGCAACTTTTAAGTCTAGTTGCATCCAACAAATAAAAAAATGGCACACCAATTTGCTCTGCATAAACCGTAACTAATCTACACACCTCGTTAATCGTCGTTTGGAGACATATAGAAAAAATTAACATTATTTTGAGGTAACTAGCGATTCAAATAGAAACCAACATACTCACCCATCCCATCCCACCCACCCAACATAGCCTACAGATAAAATCCCACTCTCCCCATCCCAACAGAGACAGAAAAAAAGCCAAAAACAAAAAACCAAACGCCCCCAACAACAAAAGATGGGACGGGAGACTTCTAATGCACCCCATCCCCACAAAAAAAGAAAACATTGTTTGCGATTGTTTTTTAAGAAGCAGACGGGTAAATTGAACTGAAGGCGAATCAAAGTGGGCTTAAGAGACTTTATTGAACAACTCAAAAATAACGGCGAATTAACAAAGATCACAAAACCAGTCTCAACCGAATATGAGATGGCAGGCATCATAAATGCCCTCGCAGAAAAACCAGTCTATTTTGATCAAGTCCAAGAATCCACTTATCCCGTTGTCGCCGGCTTAGTTTCCTCAAAGGACCTAATTTGTCGCTCCTTAGGGATAAACAAAGATCAACTATTACCAAAATTACTTGACGCAATCGAGCACCCTGTTGCTCCAGAGATGGTGCAGAAAGCGCCATGCCAAGAAATCATAGAAACAGACGTAGACCTGAATTCGCTTCCCATCATGCGTTACACTAACAAAGACGGCGGTAAATACATCGCCTCAGCAGTATCAATCGTCAAAGACCCCCAACTGGGCAGAAACATGTGCTTCCACAGATTAATGCTAAAAGACAAGAACCATTTTGTTGCCCGTATAGTTGAGAACCGCGGCACCGACTTAGCTCTTAAGAAAGCAGGCGGCGAACTGGAAATCGCAATATGTCTTGGCAACTCTACAGCAACACTTCTAGCAGCAGCAACCACGATGCCCATGGGCGTAGACGAGTTAGGAATGGCAAACGCTCTAGAAAAAACCCAACTAGTCAAATGCAAAACTGTTGACCTGGAAGTTCCCGCCGGCTGCGAATTTGTCCTAGAAGGCAAAATAACCAACGAGAAAGCATCAGAAGGACCGTTCCTCGATTTAACAGGCATTGTTGATCGTGAACGCCAACAACCCATAGTCGAAATCAAATGCATAACCCACCGACAAAACCCCATCTACCAGACCATACTCGCAGGAAAAAACGAACACAAGTTTCTCATGGGAATGCCCAAGGAACCCACAATCTACGATGAAGTTGGCAAAGTATGCCAATGCAAAGACGTCTACATCACTCCAGGAGGCTGCAGTTGGCTACATGCAGTTGTCCAGATTAAGAAGCAAAACTCGGATGACGGCAAAAAAGCCATAGCAGCCGCGTTCAAAGGACATGGATCACTAAAACATTGCGTAATTGTAGATGAAGACATAAACATCTACGACCCACAGGACGTAGAATGGGCTATAGCCACCCGGTTCCAAGCTGACAAGAATGCAGTTGTCCTCTCCAACCAGCATGGTTCGTCTCTTGATCCCTCAGGCGATCTAAGCGAAGGCAAGAAAGCCACAACCGCCAAAGCAGGCTTAGACGCAACGGCACCGCTTGTATCGACAGGCAAAGGCTTCAAAAAAGCAGATTACATTAAAGTGGACCTAGACAAATATCTTAAAGCCTGATGATCATGAGCTTCAAAGCCTATATGGAAAACGTAGAAGCTAAATCAGGCAAAAGCCGTGACGAACTCTACAGAATAGCAAGCGAGAAAGGCTTTATTGTTGAAGGAAAAACTGTTGCTGCGCACAAGAAGCTCTTGGAATGGCTTAAAAGCAACATCGGTCTAGGACATGTATACGCAAACTTTGTAATCGCCTATTTACGGTTACGAACCCGAGAGCCCAAAATTAGCGAAAAAATGAAAACCTGGGCATACAGCACAGGATACAAAGATGGTGAATAAACATGGAGTTAACTAAACAGGAACAAGCGATGTTGGATGGCAAAGAAGGATACGCTGTCCGTAAAAGTATGGAAATCCTATCAGCATTAGGCGAGATTTTTGGCGCCAAAAGCCTCATTGATGTTGGCAGTGTCCAGGTTGCAGGAGTTTCGTACCATAACCTTGGTGATGCAGGCTTAGAATTCCTAAATGAGCTCGCGGTGGACGGCAGAGTCAAGGTTCTTACAACTCTCAACCCTGCAGGCATGGACTTAGAGAATTGGGAGCAACTCGGAATCAGCCCAGAATTCGCTGAAAAACAAAACCTCGTTATCGAAGCCTTCCAACGTATGGGCATTCTTGTCAGCTGCACATGCACACCCTACTTAATTGGCAATTTGCCGCTCTACGGCGAACATGTAGCTTGGTCAGAGAGTTCTGCGGTTACATTTGCAAATTCAGTGTTGGGCGCCAGAACTAATCGTGAAGGTGGACCCTCCGCTTTAGCAGCAGCATTCGTAGGCAAAACCCCCAACTACGGGTTGCACCTTGACGAAAACCGATCTCCAGACATCCACGTTAAAGTCGACGCTGAATTCACAAAACTCTCAGATTGGGGCGCTTTAGGCTACGCAATTGGTAGAAAAGCGGAAAACAAGATACCCTACATAACAGGAATTAAAACGGCACATCTTGATATGCTCAAATCTTTCTGTGCATCCGTCGTCACTTATGGTTCAAAGCCGCTTTTCTACATGAAAGGCATAACTCCAGGAGCTGAATTGCAGACCCAACCTAAAGACACCATAACAATCGATCAAGGTGACCTGAAGATAGCTTACGACGGCATCAACGACGACGTAAATGATATCGAGCTTGTCTGTGTCGGTTGCCCCCATTGCTCCATCAAAGAAATCTCCGAGATTGCAGATTTGTTGGAGAGCAAGAGAGTTGCAGAGGGAACAGAGCTTTGGGTTGCCACATCCCGAACCGCTAAACAACTTGCAGACAAGCGAGGTTATACGGCAACCATTGAAGCTGCCGGAGGCAAATTCGCATGCGACACCTGTATGGCGGTGGCTCCGCTAAAAGGAAGGTTCAAATCGCTGGCGACAACTTCAGCGAAAGGTTGCTTTTATTCGAGGCAAAACTTAATGAAAACCAAAATGGGCAGCGTTGAAGAATGCATAAACGCGGCGGTGACAGGAAAATGGAACAATTAAAAGGCAGAATCATCTACAAAGGCACAGCCGAGGGGGAAGCCCTGGTTTCAGAAATGCCCATCTCGTTCTATGGCGGCGTTGACCCAAACACTGGCATCATCTTAGAAAAAGGACACCAGCTGAACGGTCAAAGCGTCAAAGGCAAAATTCTTGTTTTCCCACAAGGCAAAGGCAGCACAGTTGGTAGCTACACGCTCTACCGAATGAAGAAAAACGGCACCGCCCCTGCAGGCATGATAAACCGCGAATGCGAAACCATCGTTGCAGTGGGCGCCATCATAAGCGAAATTCCCTGCATAGACAAAGTTGAGATTTCAAAGATCAAAACCGGCGACAGAGTAAGCATTCAAGGTGATACAGTCAATATTCTCTGAGCTTCAGCTGAGGCTTTTTGAT
>Ga0315535_1001548_pt1 | contig 15252 bp, 14 predicted proteins | sample SalMarSW160220MG_2_FD_203092 | JGI IMG/M metagenome (GOLD analysis project Ga0315535, IMG submission 203092) | Salt marsh sediment microbial communities from the Plum Island Ecosystem LTER, Massachusetts, United States - Salt Marsh Sediment SW1602-20 ...
CAGCCAATTCGCGGTCTGTAAACAATCCACCAGATAGCTCTTGTCCTCTTTGCGCGTCGCCGACTTGGAGACCGTCGCGTAATAGGACTGATTGACCAGGACGCGCGGAAGCGTGTCGCTGTTCAATTCGACGTAGAAACTTCCGTCCGGCAGCGAGCGGATGAGCACGTCGGGCACGATCGGCTGCGACGGCGACGATCCGTATTTCAGACCCGGCTTCGGGTTGAGCCGCTTCACCTCGGCGATCATGTCGCACAGATCCTCGTCGGAGACGCGGGCGACGCGCTTCAAGGCGACGAGATCGTGCGTCGCAAGAAGGTGCAGATTGTCGATGAGCGCGGCCATCGCCGGATCGCAGCGGTCCTGCTCCTTGAGCTGAAGCGTCAGGCACTCGCGCAGATCGCGGGCGAACACGCCGCAAGGCTCGAAGCCCTGCATCACGCCAAGCGTCTCCTCGACGAGTTCGAGCGGTGCACCGAGCAACTCGGCCAGAGCGTCGAGATCGCCGCGCAAATAGCCCGCCTCGTCGGTCATGTCGATGAGGTGCTGGCCGATCAACCGCTGCGCCGGATCGGCGAAGGCGAGGCTGAGCTGCTCGGAAAGATGGTCGCGCAGCGTTTTCTCCTCGGCCACATAGGCCTCGAGATTGGTCCCCTCGTCGACCTCGGCGCGGGGACCTTGGGTCAGCCCGCTCCAGCCGGAATCCATCACCGCGCCGGGGGTAAAGCTTTCCGCGTCGGGGAACACGTCTTGTGGCTCGGCATCGAGATCGTCGGTGCGGCCCGAGTCGTTTCCGGCGTCCAGATTGACCCAATCGTCGTCGCCGGACTCAGAGCCTGACTCGCCGGCACTGTCGCTCGTTCTTGCCTCATCGCCTTCGTCCTTGGCGGCCGTCTGCGGGGACTCGGAGGCGGCTGCGTTCGGCTCGTCCGTGTCGTCGTGCTCGAGCAGCGGATTGCGCTCAAGCTCGCCCTCGACAAAGCTCGCAAGCTCCATGTTCGACAGTTGCAGCAGCTTGATCGCCTGCTGCAACTGTGGCGTCATGACCAGATTGTGCGTCTGGCGTAGCTCGAGCTTCGTATTGATCGCCATTTACCAAATCACTCGCGATCGGGTGCTCAGATCTTGAACTGATCACCAAGATAGACGCGCCGTACGTCCTCGTTGTTAATAACCTCGTGCGCGGTGCCGTGGGTCAGCACCGTGCCGTCGTGAATAATATAGGCACGGCCGACAAGGTCGAGTGTTTCGCGCACGTTATGGTCGGTGATGAGAACGCCGATGCCGCGCTCGGTGAGATGGCGCACCAGCGCGCGAATGTCGCCGACAGCGATAGGATCGATGCCGGCGAACGGCTCGTCGAGCAACATGAAGGACGGACGCGAGGCCAGCGCGCGCGCAATCTCGACGCGGCGGCGCTCACCGCCGGACAAGCGCATCGACGGCGACTTCCTGAGCCGCGTGATGCGGAACTCCTCAAGCAAGGCGTCGAGCTGAATCTGTCGCTCTTTCTTATTGGGCTCGACCATCTCCAGCACGGCAAGAATATTCTCCTCCACCGTAAGCCCCCGGAAGATGGAGGCCTCCTGCGGCAGATAGCCTATGCCCAGCCGTGCCCGGCGGTACATTGGCAGTTTGGTCACGTCCCGGCCATCGATCTTGATCGAGCCTTCATCGGCAGGAATCAGGCCGGTGATCATGTAGAACACCGTGGTCTTGCCGGCGCCGTTCGGACCCAAGAGCCCGACTGCTTCGCCGCGCGCGACATCGAGGCTGACGCCGCGCACAACGGTGCGTTTCTTGAAGCTCTTGACCACGGAGCGGACGGTCAGCCAGCCGTTGCCGGGCTCGGCCTGGATGCCAGGCGATCGCCCAAGCGGCTCCGCCTGCATGGCGGCCTCTTGGGCAGCGACTGCCTGACGGCCTGGGAACGACAGCAACTTGCCCACTAGACCCTTCTCGCTCCTCAGTTGAAGCGCTGGCCGGTTAACATCAAACAAAGCCCTTGGCGGCGCGTCTCACCGGAACTCAGGAACAGCATGCCAGGGCTGGGAGGCGTCCGTTGGCGCATCGCTCGCCGGCGCGGCCGCGCTGGTGTCAGGGGCTGCAGTGGCAGGCTCCGCACTCGCCCCGGCGGCTGGAGGCAGGATCTTCTTAGGCGCGGCATCAGCCGGCCCAGCGGCGCTGGCGGCGCCTTCTTCCTTGGGCATGAACAGGGCACGGATACGGCCTCCGGCCGCGGTGTTTCCGGTATTCTCGAACCGGCTCTCGCCTGTCTTAAGGTTGATGACGAGCCGGTCACCCTTTAGCACATTCTGACCTTGCGTTAGCACAACATTGCCACCCACGGTTACTAGCTGCGCTGGGACGTCGTAGAGCGCCCAGTCGCTGGTCGTGGTCTGGTTGTCCTCGCTCGTGATGACGACGTCGCCCCTCGCTTCGATCTTGCTGATCTGCGCGCTGCCGCCCGCGCCTTGCGCACCAGGCTTGGCGGCTTGATTGGCAACAGGGACGGTCTCGCCTTTTTGTCCGGTGAGCTTGTCGCCGCCACCGACGTAATGCACGTCCAACTCTCGAGCGCGGAGCGTGGTCGTGCCCTGCACAGCCTTCACGTTGCCGCTGAAGGTCGCGTATTTCTTCGCGTCATACACGGTCAGAACATCCGACTCGATGTCGATGGGCTCGTTGGAGCTCTTCGACAGGCCGCCAAAGGAATTGGTCATGGTCTGCGCATCGAGCGGACTCGCCGAGACGAGCGCGAGCATCACCGCCACGCCGAAGGCGGCAGGAACGAGATGGATGGCCTGGCGTGGGCTCATTGCGGACCCATCATTTGCACGCCGCCGATCTCCGCGGGTCCTTGCTGTTTTACCGGCTGTGGCGCGCTATTTGGTTGCGGCTTGCCGTCGCCCTGTCCTTTGACCAGATGAACGGCCACTTTGCCACGAAATACAAGCCTGTTGTCCCGGGACCGGAAGGTCAACGCATTGGCTCTAACCGTGCCGTTCGACAACACGAACGAAACGGGGCGATGAGACCGTAGCGTCTGGGTCTTCATGTCGACGCTGGCGCTCTTAAGCTCGCCAGTGACGCCGCCGCTGGTGGCAAGGGTGATGCGGTCGTACATCACGAGACGCTCGGCCTGAGTGTCGAAGACGCCGCGCACGGCCTTCATCCGCGACCAGCCACCCGATGAGGTCGACAGATCGGCCTTGATGGCATGAAGCTTGACGATCTTCGGGTTCTTGACGTCCTGGTCGGCGTATTCGGCCTTCACCACGTATTTGCCGTTCTTCTTGTCGGCGCCCTTCAGCGTCGGATTGAGCATACGCAGATTGCCGTCGGTGACCTGCATGCCGTCAATGCTCGCCGTTACGTCACCGACGGCGACATTGAGCCGGGTGGAGATGAAATAGGCCGCCAGCACGACGAGGGCGAATACAGGCAGGACCCGGCGGAGAATGCGCACCGCACGGCTATGCCGCTCAGCGCTCAGAAAAGCGCGCTCGCGCTCCTCCGGCGTGCGGACGCGATAACGCCGCTCGGCCGGAACGAGATTCGCCTCTAGTGCCATTATGTCCGCCAATGCTTCGCGGGGGCCCCCAGAACCCTTTCACCCAGTCTACCTAGCCGCAGGACTTTGATCACATTGCGGCCATAAGCCTTGGATTTTGAGGGCCTTTGGCCCGGCCTAATGGGCGAAAAGATCGATCTCAGCCCAACCTTCGAGATCGAGCTCGGCCCGCGTCGGCAAAAACTCGAAGCAGGCGCGCGCCAAGTGCTCCCGCCCTTCACGCTTCAGCATGGTGTCGAGCCGATCCCGCAACGCGTGCAGATATAGCACATCGCTCGCTGCATAGTTGAGCTGTTCTTGGGTCAGCTCGGCCGCGCCCCAGTCCGAGGATTGCTGTTGCTTGGACAGCTCGACCCCGAGCAGCTCCCGGCAGAGATCCTTGAGGCCATGCTTGTCGGTGTAGGTCCTGGCGAGCTTGGAGGCGATCTTGGTGCAGTAGACGGGGCGCGGCATCACCCCGAGAAAGTGCTTGAGCACGGCGAGGTCGAAGCGGCCGTAATGGAAGATCTTGAGGATGCTCTCGTCGGTCAGGAGCTTCTTCAGCTCCGGCGCATCATAGCCGCCGGAGACCTGCACCAGTGCCGCGGTGCCGTCACCCTCGGAAAGCTGCACGAGGCAGAGCCGGTCGCGATGCGGATTGAGCCCCAGCGTCTCGGTGTCGATGGCGATGGCCTTGGCGCCGAAGCGGCCTTGGGGCAAATCGCCCTTGTGGAGGTCGACGGTCGGTGGCTGGCTCAAAGGCTCCCCAAAGGTCTTGGCCGTAAGATCTTGGCCGTCATCGAGGCCCCCACGGCGCACGGGGGCGAGGCGAGATTGGTGCCCAGGAGAAGACTCGAACTTCCACGCCCTTTCGGGCACTAGCACCTGAAGCTAGCGCGTCTACCAGTTCCGCCACCTGGGCTTGAGTGCGTTGAGGTACGATCGGTGCTTCTCGTTGTCAATTGCCTGGAGAAGCGCCTTCAAGGCTTGGCTTCCCTCGTGTAATGCTGAAACTCCACCATAGCGGGGCGAGGTTAAGAGGCATCTAAGTGGCCATTACACTCAACAACAGAGCGCTCGTGACCATCTATGGGGGCTCCGGCTTCCTTGGGCGGCATGTGGTGCGCGCTATCGCGCGGACCGGCGCGCGCATGCGGATCGCCGTCAGGCGGCCAGAACTCGCAGGGCACCTCCAGCCGCTCGGCGGCGTCGGGCAGATCGTGCCGGTGCAGGCCAATGTGCGGTTTCCGGATTCCTTGCTGGCCGCGGCCGAGGACGCCGACGCGGTGATCAATCTGGTCGGCATCCTGTTCGCCACCGGCAAGCAGACCTTCAAGACCGTGCAGGACGAAGGGGCACGCAATGTCGCCGAGGCGGCCAAGGCGGCCGGCGCCCGCACGCTCGTCCATGTCTCGGCCATCGGCGCCGACCCGCACTCGTCCTCCATCTACGGCCGGACCAAGGCGGCGGGCGAGGCGGCGGTCACCGAGACGTTTCCGGGGGCTGTCATCTTCCGGCCGTCTGTGGTGTTCGGACCGGAGGACGAGTTCTTCAACCGCTTCGGGGCACTTGCGCGTATCTCGCCGGTGCTGCCGCTCATCGGCGGCGGCCATACCAAGTTCCAGCCCGTGTTCGTGGGCGACGTGGCGCAAGCCATCGTGGCGGCGCTCGAAGGCCGCACCAACGAAAACGCGCCCTATGAACTCGGCGGCCCGCAGATCATGACCATGCGCGAGGTGATGGAGCGTGTGCTCGCCTACACCATGCGCTCACGGCCGCTGGTGCCGGTGCCGTTCTGGTTGGCCAAGCTGCAAGGGGCATTTCTGCAATGGCTGCCGAAGCCGCCATTGACCGTGGACCAGGTGCGGTTGCTTCAGACCGACAATGTGGTGAGCGATGCCGCCATCAACGCCGGGCGTATGCTTGAGGGCTTAGGCATCGAGCCGGTGGCGGTCGCCAGCGTCGTGCCCGACTATCTGGAGCAGTTCCGGCCGCGCGGCCAGTTCTCCGTCTACCGGCCCTGACGCCTCTGCCTCACGTGTACAGCATGACGAGCAGGAAGCCGCCAAGCACCATGCGGTAGAGCACGAAGGGCAAGAAGCTGATGCGCCTGAGCAGCGCCATGAGGAAGGCGATGGCCGCGAGGCCTGCGAGGAAGGTCAGGCCGGCGCAATAGACTGCGTCCATGGTGATGGTGTCGCCGGCGGCCAGCGCCTCGCCGACGGTCAGCACGCCCGCGCCGGCGATGGCCGGAATGCCCAGCAGGAACGAGAAGCGCGCCGAGTCCGGCCGGGTGAAGCCGAGGAAGCGCGCCGCTGTCATGGTCACACCGGATCGGCTCGTGCCGGGGATGAGCGCCAAAGCCTGCGCCACGCCGATGATTACCGCGCTCTTGAGCGTCATGTTGCCGATCGTGCGCTCTTGCGGCCCCACCGTGTCGGCGACCAGCATGAGCAGGCCGTAGAGGATCGTGTTCCAGGCGACGACGGCGACGCTGCGATCGAGATCGTTGAAGCCGAACTTCTTCAAGAAGAGACCGAAGGCGACAGCCGGGATCGTGCCCAGCACGATGTAGATGGCGAGCCGCCCCTCGTCGGTGACCTTGCCCTTGAACAATTCGAGACCGCCAAGAAAGATGCGCCAGACGTCGCGCCAGAAATAGATGAGGATGGCGAACAGGGTGCCCACATGCACCATGACGTCGACGAACTGGCCTTGATCGGGCCAGTGCGTGAGATAGGGGACGAGGATTAGATGGCCTGAGGAGGAAATGGGCAGGAATTCAGTGAACCCCTGCACCACGGCAATCACGATGATCTGCTCAATCGTCATGGCCCCTCGTCGCCCGGCTTGTTCGGTGCGCGTGCAGGTTCTATACGAGGCTCTGCCCACGCGCGATTCAATTCGGACCGAAAAGCCGCCGAAGCCCATCGATGGCGAATCTCTTCCACCATCCATTATGTGCCTTTTCTAGGTCAATTCGCCTGGCGCTCGCCGAGTGCGGGGTCGAGGTCGAGCTTGCCGAGGAAAAGCCTTGGGAGTGGCGGACGGAATTCCTCGCGCTGAACCCCGCCGGCACGCTGCCTGTCCTGATCCCCGACGAAGGCGGGGTGATCGCAGGCGCCTATGCCATTTCCGAGTATCTCGGCGACACCATGGATGAGCGCGGAATGCGCGGCTTTCAGCCGTTTCCCGGAGACCCGATGGCACGCGCCGAGGTGCGACGCCTGGTGGACTGGTTCCACCACAAGTTTCACGACGAGGTCACCGACTACCTGGTGGTGGAGAAGGTCTTCCGGCGCTTCGGGCCACAAAGCTCGTCCCCCAATATGGAGGCGATGCGGGCCGGGCACGATAATCTGCGCTATCATTTGACCTATGTCGGCCACCTCACAGAGACGAGGAGCTGGCTCGCGGGCGATGCCATGAGCTTTGCCGACCTCGCGGCGGCGGCGCATCTGTCAGCCCTCGACTATCTCGGCGAGGTGCCTTGGGAGGAGTTCGAGCCGGCCAAGAACTGGTATGCGCTGGTGAAATCGCGGCCCTCTTTCCGGCCGCTCCTGCAAGACCGCGTCGCGGGCTTCACCCCTTCGGGGACGTATACCGACCTCGACTTTTAGAGGAAGACGCCCCGACATAGGTGGGCATGGCGAAAGAGCTGAAATCGCAAATCGCTGACGAGGCCAAGGCGCTTGGCTTCGACGCCGTGCGCTTCGCCCCGGCGGACCCGGTCGAGGGGGCAGGCGATGCGCTCGATGCGTTTCTCGCAGAGAACCGCCACGGCGACATGGCCTGGCTCGCCGATACGGCGGAGCGACGCAAAGCCCCTCGTGCGTTGTGGCCCGAAGCGCGGAGCGTGATCGTGCTCGGGCTGAACTATGGGCGCGGGGGCGACCCACTCGCTGTTCTCGATGAGCCGTCGCGCGGCGCCGTCTCGGTCTACGCGAAGGCGGCCGACTACCACGACGTGATCAAGGCGAAGCTGAAGGTGCTTGCTGCCCAGGTACAGACGATTGCCGGCGGCGATGTGAAGGTCTTCGTCGACACCGCGCCGGTGATGGAGAAGCCGCTGGCGGCGAAGGCCGGGCTCGGCTGGCAGGGCAAGCATACCAATCTCGTGTCCCGCGATTTCGGATCGTGGCTGTTCATCGGTTCGATCTTCACCACAGCCGAGATCGAAGCCGACGCGCCCGAGGACGATCATTGCGGCGCGTGCCGGCGCTGTCTCGACGTTTGTCCGACGGGCGCGTTCACCGCGCCCTATGAGATCGACGCCCGCGCCTGCATCTCCTATCTCACCATCGAGCACAAAGGACACATCGCGCCGCGCTACCGAGCCGCGATGGGGAACCGCATCTTCGGCTGCGACGACTGCCTCGCCGTGTGCCCGTGGAACAAGTTCGCGCGACTATCGCAGGAGGCGAAGCTGGCGGTGCGCGCCGAGGCCGACAACCCTCCACTGGCCGCGTTGCTCGTGCTCGACGACGAAGCATTCCGCGCGCGGTTCCGCGGTACGCCCATCAAGCGCACGGGGCGCGACCGCTTCATGCGCAACGTGCTCATCGCTGCCGGGAACTCGCGTGACGCGAGCCTCGTGCCGCTCGTGGAAGCGCGCCTTGACGACGATTCCCCGCTGGTACGCGCCATGGCGGTATGGGCGCTCGGGCGTCTCGCGCCCGACCGGCTACGGGCCTTGCGCCCTTCCTTCGCGGCGGGCGAGCCTGACGCGGTGGTGCGCGGCGAGTGGCTGGAGGTGGCCGCGTGAGGCGCCTGTTCGCGTTCGGTCTCGGTTTCTCGGCTCAGGAGCTCGCGGGGCGCCTGCGCTCTGAAGGGTGGGAGATCGCAGGCACGGCGCGCGACGACGCCAAGATCGCGCAACTCTGCGCTGCCGGTTACGACGTCACCCGCTTCTCCGGCACGAAAGACAATCCAGATCTACCGCCGTTGCTCGAAGGTACGACGCATCTCCTCCACTCGATTCCGCCGGGGCCGGACGGCGATCCGGTGCTTGCGTGCTATCGCGACGAGATCGCCAAGCTCGGCTCACTTGAATGGATCGGCTATCTCTCAACGGTCGGCGTCTATGGCGACCAGCAAGGCCGTTGGGTGGACGAGGAGACGACGCCCAAGCCGAACAGCGCGCGTACCGAGGCGCGCGTGAAGGCCGAGCAGGCCTGGCTCGATTTTGGGAAAGAGATCGGCGTGCCTGTGCAGGTGTTCCGGCTTGCCGGCATCTACGGCCCGGGGCGGAGCGTGTTCGACAAGCTTCGTGCGGGGACCGCGCGGCGCATCAACAAGGGCGGCCAGGTGTTTAGCCGTATCCATGTTGCCGACATCGCATCCGTGCTCGAAGCCTCGATCGCGCGCCCGCGCGCAAGCGCCATCTACAACGTCGCCGATGACGAGCCGGCCGCACCCGGCGACGTGGTGGCCTACGCCGCCGAAATGATCGGGGCGACGCCGCCGCCTGAGATCGCATTCGAAGACGCCGACCTCACGCCCATGGCGCGGAGCTTCTACGAAGGAAGCCGGCGCATCGGCAATGCGTTGATCAAGTCGGAGCTCGGGGTCGCGCTTCGCTATCCAACCTACCGCGAAGGGCTGGCCTCGCTTCTTCCGGCTAAGCCTTAGCAGTCTCGATCAGCGCGGCGATGGTGCGCTCCAGGCGGCGCAGGTCTTCAGGATCTGACAGGCGGTGCCCGGCATCCTTGACGAGGGTCAGCTCGACGTCGCCGCCCGCAATGAGATCGACAAGCTCCAGCGCGTGGCGCCACGGCACATCGGGATCGCGCATGCCTTGGATGATGCGGACCGGTGCGCCGACGTCGACACCACCGGCGAGGAGATGGTTGCGGCCCTCCTCGATGAGGATCTTGGTGATGGGGTAAGGCTCGTCGTAGTTCGACGGTGCGTAGTAGACGCCTTCCGTCTCGACTTTATCCCGCGTCTTCTCCGACATCTTGTCCCACATCAGCGTCTCGGTCATGTCCCAGGCGGGCGCGATGAGGGCGAGACCGGCAAGGCGCGTGTCACCCGCCTTGGCCAGAGCGCGTGCGAGGAGAAGCGCGATCCAGCCCCCCAAGGACGAGCCCACCAGGACGATTGGCCGCGCGCCGATCAGGTCGAGAACGGCGGTGGCCTCTTCGAGCCAATCGCCGATCGCGGCTTCGAGCAGGGTCCCGTCCGACTTCCCATGTCCGGAATAGTCGAAGCAGAGCATGGCGTGGCCTTCCCGACGGGCCCAATCGCCAAGCGCGACCACCTTGGTCCCTGCCATGTCGGAGAGGAAACCGGACAACCAGAACAGGCCCGCGCCCTTCTCGCCGCCGCGATCCTCAAAGCGATAGGCGATGCGGCGCCGTTTCGGCCCTTGGCCAACCTCGAGGAATTGTGGTTCTTGCTGATCCATTCGAACTCGCTGTTGCAACAACAAGGCTTTTCGCCAAAGACATGCCGGTGACGGAAAAGCTGACCATATTGCAGGTCGTGCCGCGGCTCGAGACCGGGGGCAGCGAGCAAGCGACCGTCGAGATCACCGAGGCGCTCACCCGCGCCGGCGCGAAGGCTCTGGTTGCCACCGAAGGGGGTCGGATGGCAACCGCGGTGACGCAAGCCGGCGGGGAGATCATCCGTTTCCCCCTGGCGAGCAAAAACCCAGCTACCATGCTCGCCAATGCGCGGCGGCTGGCGAAACTCGTCGCCGACCACAACGTTTCGCTGGTCCATGCGCGAAGCCGCGCGCCGGCGTGGAGCGCGTTCTTCGCCGCGCGCAGGACCGGACGCCCCTTCGTTACGACCTATCACGGCGCCTATAGCAGCCGCGTGCCGCTCAAGACGTTCTATAGCGGCGTCATGGCGCGGGGCGACCGAGTCATCGCCAATTCCCGCTACACGGCTGCGCTCATCGCGGCGCGGCATCACGTGCCGATGGCACGCATGAGGGTGATCTATCGCGGCATCGACCTTTCACGCTTTACGCCTGACGCCGTTGCGCAGGACCGCCTCGACAGACTCCGCGCCGCATGGGGCGTCAAGGAAGGCCAGCCGATCGTCTTGCACGCCGCCCGGCTGACGAGCTGGAAGGGGCAAGCCTATGTCATCGACGCGGCGCAGCGGCTGCGCGCGGCGAACAAACTCGGTGAGGCCGTGTTCATCCTCGCGGGCGACGCCCAGGGGCGCGACGCCTACCGACAGGAGCTTGCGGACCGCATCGAGGGAGCCGGCCTTGGGGATCGCGTGCGGCTCGTCGGCCACTGCGACGACATGCCGGCCGCGTTCACGCTCGCCCATGTGGCGCTCATTGCCTCGACGAGCGCTGAGACCTTCGGTCGGACCAGCATCGAATCACAGGCCCTGGGCTGTCCGGTGGTCCTTACCGATATCGGGGCGGCTCCCGAGAATGTGATCCCGGCCGGCGCTACTGCCGACTTCACGGGCTGGGTTGTGCCGGCGGCCAATTCCACCGCGCTCGCCAACGCGATCGGCGCAGCTCTGGCGCTGTCTCCGGCCGAGCGCGACGCGCTCGGTACACGCGCACGCGATCACGTTACCGCTCAGTTTGCACTGGAGAAAATGCAGCGGGCGACGCTTGCGGTCTATGACGAGTTGCTCGGCTCGGACCTCGCGGCGCGGTTGCGCTAACGCGGACGGCGGCAGGTCGCCTCAACCCTGGTGTGACTCACCCACGCGCCCTTACGGCCTGTGCGACCTTGCTGCACTTGCGGGATCCAACGGGTGCCCCATTTTGAACCAAGGCACGCCCCATTCGGAACTAAAGATCGAAAGCTATTGTTAAGCATGCGGGTGGCAACCTCATGCGGGTGGCAACCTTCAGGAATGTCGGCGGGGGTAATGTCAGAGAGTTCAGCTCGTTACAGCGCAGCGCGTGAGACTGGCTCGCCAGTCCATTTCATCTATCACGTTCCGAAGTGCGCTGGCCGCACGATTGACCTTCACTTGGCGCTCGCTCTCCCGCAGTCGGCTTATCATCGCACGCGCAAGAGACGGGGGCTCGGCCGGTTCATCACCCGCTACGACCGCACCGACTTGCCCGATCCTCGGAAGGCGCAGGTTGTCGGCGGGCACTTTCTCGGGATGTCGATCGACTCGCTATTTGCGGGCCGTCAGATCAAGCGCAGCATCCTGTTGCGAGATCCGGCAAGTCACTTCGTGTCCTACTACAACTACCGGATGGCGCGATATATCTCGGAGGGGTTTCAGCCCTATGGTCTCGACGTGGCTTATGGCGCGACCCAGCGGAACTTCATCACGCACTACATCCTGAAGAATTTCCTCGAGCTGTCTTGGTCGCGAATCGCCAGCCTTTCCGATTATGACAAGTACGAGATCGCGAATGCGTTTCTGGCGACCTTTTGGTTCGTCGGCGACTATAGGCTTTGCGATGACTTCATCACCGGCCTGAGCGACAGGCTCGGGATCTCGGCCAGTGCCACACCGCGGAACACCTGCGCCGAACTCGTACAAAGCGTCGGATGGACGCCCCTCACAATGGATCGGCTTTCACCTCGCATGGTCGCCGACATTCAAGCGGAAAACGCACTCGATCAGAGATTGTGGGAGACATGGCGCGAGGCGCGGCACGACACGAGTTCAGTCCGTCCCCGCCCGCTCGAAGCCCGCTCCTCAAGCTTCATCGGCAACGAGGCCAGCCGCTTCGTGAATCAGATTTTGCGGCGCGTGCAGCGGCGGTGGGGCAGCTTCGATCCCGCACCGGTCCCGGTCCTGCGCGGAGACGGGGCAACGCCGGCGTGAGAACCGCTTTCTCGCTCAGGTTCGAAGTGCTATCTACCTGACCTTCAGGCGATCGCGCTGGCGCTTGGCCAGTCCTCCAGAAACCAATGCTGACAATGGTAAAGTCCGCTTCCCGGCGTGAGCCTGCAATTATCCGCACGCTTTTCTTTCTCGCACCCCTCATCACGCTTATCGCGCCGCGGATGACTGTCACCATGCTCATCGTCCTGGCGGCGGCGACCGTGCTCATCGCGGTCAATCATGGACAGAGCCTCAAGAAGCTTTTCCGGTTCAATCTCGAGCTGGCTCTGTTCGCCGTCGTGGCCGGCTATCTCCTCATCAATGCGACATGGTCGCTGGACCCGACGAATGCCTTCACCAAGGTGGCCTGGTTCGCAGGCGTGGTGCTCATGACCTTTGCCGCGTGCCGCGCGCTCCGGACGTGGCCGCAGGAACAGATCCGCATCGCGGTAAACTCCTTCCTGATCGGGCTCGCAGCTGGTATCGCCTTCGTCCTCGTCGCAATCATGACCGACGCCCTGCCCCATCGGCTGCTGTACAACGCGCTGCCGATTACGCGGCCGGACGGCACCAAACATCTCGTCATTCGAGACGGCCAGATCGTCAAGATTGCTGCCCTTGAGTTCAATCGAAATGTGGCGGTGATGCTCCTGATGCTTTGGTCCGCACTGTTGTGCTTGGTGCAGTTCAAGCACAAACGCTGGCGGACTTTCGCCATGGTTGGGCTTTTCCTGGTCGCCACGGCCGCAATCTTCTTGTCGCGGCACGAGTCGTCGAAAGTTGGCCTCCTGTTCAGCGCGATCGCGTTCGCGCTGGCCTTGCCCTGGCCCACGGCCATGCGACGTGCAATTTGGATTGGTTGGTGCCTTGCTTTCGTGCTGGTTGTCCCGTTGTCATTGGCTGCGTTCAAGGCGCAACTCCATGAAGCCGAGTGGCTTCAGTTCTCCGCCAAAGCCCGCATCATCTTGTGGGCCTATACGGCAGAGCAGATCCCAAAAGCTCCGATTCTCGGTATCGGCCTTACCTCGACCCGCAAGATAGATCTTGATCCGGAGACGCGATTGGAGGCCATCAAGCCCAAAGGGTTTGTCTATGCTTGGCGCGCGGGGCCACACGCTCACAACGAGTTCCTGCAAACCTGGTACGAGCTTGGCGCCATCGGGGTCGTTCTCCTCATGGTCGCCGGATCGTCGGTCATCCTCTCCGTCAGGTTCCTGCCGGTGCCGACGCAGGCCTACGTGCTTGCCCAAATCACGGCGTTTGTGATGATCGCCGCGTTCGCATGGGGCATGTGGCAAAGCTGGTTGATGGCTCTGACTGGACTTACTGCGCTTTATGCTGCATTAGCCGTCAACTTCTATCGGGTCGAGGAACTCGCCCCTACGCCTACCGCTGACATACCGGCCCCGCCGTCCTGATGGCGCGCGGTGTGACTTGTCAGGCCTATTTGCCATCCTGTAGAACTTTCGGGCTCAGCATTCGTTTAACCGCGCGCCCCGTGCCTCGCCGCGGCGAGGGCGTCAGTTCACTAGAGGAGAATGAAACATCGTAAGACGGCCCATGAAGCTCACCCCCGACCGGGGAGGCCCTCGTGTCAACGAGGTTATCGACACTCCTAAAATCCAGCTCATTGACGCGACAGGTAACAATGTCGGTGTGGTCGACATTGAGGACGCGCTTGCGCGCGCTGTCGAAGCCGGCCTCGATCTCGTCGAGATCGCACCGAATTCCGAGCCGCCGGTGTGCAAGATCCTGGATTACGGCAAGTACAAATACCAGGCACAGAAGAAGGCCGCCGAGGCGCGCAAGAAGCAGCGCACCGTCGAGATCAAAGAGATCAAGATGCGGCCGAACATCGATACGCACGACTACGACGTGAAGATGCGCTCGATGAACCGGTTCTTCGAGGAAGGCGACAAGGTCAAGGTGACGTTGCGCTTCCGGGGCCGCGAGATGGCCCACCAGGACCTCGGCGTCCAGCTGCTCAACAAGGTGAAGGACGACACCGCGGAGATCGCCAAGGTGGAATCGGAGCCGCGGCTGGAAGGGCGCCAGATGGTGATGGTGCTGGCGCCGCGCTAGTTCGCTAGGCGCTGCGCGCCAGTTCCTCAGTCACGGCAGCCGCCGTCAAAGGTTCTGGCCGTCCAAACAGAAAGCCTTGGCCGGCATCGCAACCAAGCGCGATCAGTTTGTCCAGCACGGCCTTCGTCTCGATGCCTTCGGCCGTGGTGCGTAGACCCAGCACACGGCCGAGGCTCACGATCGCCTCGACTAGCTTTTCGTCCTCCGCATCTTTCAGCATGTCGGTGACGAACGACTGATCGATCTTGATGGTGTCGAGCTGGAGCTCCCGCAAATGGTGCAGGCCCGAATAGCCCGTACCGAAATCGTCGAGGGCAATGCGCACGCCGAGATTGCGTAGGGACTTGAGCGTGGCTTTGGCTTCCTCCAGACGCTTCACCACAGCCGTCTCGGTGATCTCGATTTCGAGCCTCTGAGGCGGGAAGCCCGCCTCAGCAAGAATCGCCATAATTCTCTGCGCGAGCAGCGGATCGGCAAACTGCCGGGGCGAGAGATTTACGGACAGATAGATATGCGCTGGCCAGTTCTTGGCATCGCTGACGCCCCGGGCGAGCATCGAATCGGTAAGCGCTCCGATCAGGCCTGTGTCTTCGGCAATGGGGATGAACGCGTCGGGTTCGATCACGCCCATCGTGGGGTGCAGCCATCGCGCTAGAAGCTCGTAGCCGACGGTCTCTCGCGTGTGGAGATCCACGAGCGGCTGATAGTAGGGGACGACCTCGCCACGCGCCACGGCGCCCTTGATCTCCCGTTCGAGCCGGACCCTTTGCTGCAGCCGTTCATCCATATTGCTGTCGAAGAAGCGGTACCCTCCACGCCCCTCCGTCTTGGCGCGGTACATCGCC
>Ga0315535_1001549_pt1 | contig 15251 bp, 13 predicted proteins | sample SalMarSW160220MG_2_FD_203092 | JGI IMG/M metagenome (GOLD analysis project Ga0315535, IMG submission 203092) | Salt marsh sediment microbial communities from the Plum Island Ecosystem LTER, Massachusetts, United States - Salt Marsh Sediment SW1602-20 ...
AATTTAATTTGGGATACAGGTGAAGCAATTGGAATGACAAACTCATTCATTTGGACAGCATTTAATTTTGCAGCAAGTCAGGGTACACTCAGGACTATAACTTTGAAGGATTCATCCAAGCTCGTGGCCAGTTTCTACCATCTGGATAAAACAGCAATAGTCAGTTTTCTGATTTCAGATGATGATGTAGCAACGGCCGCCATCCAAATTGCGCGAATGGTACGAGAATCAGCTGTTGATAAGGTAGTATTCCCACTAGTGGGCAAAGGTCAGATTGACTTGATTGAGGCAGTAGCTGATGGATTAGGGGGGTCTCTTAATAGAAGATCAATGACACTAATGCGTAAAGACCTATAGGTAAAAGTAATGGGAAACGCTTTTGTTGACACAGGATTTTAACATGGGAGGTCATTCCATGTCTACACTCAATGTGAAAAAAGCAGGAACAGGTTTCCTTCTTGAATACGGCGATGTCAGATTAGCACTGGATACTGGAATCAAGGGAGAAACCACACTACTATCTCATTCACATGCTGACCACATTGGGGGTTTGAAAAACGCAAATCATATCATTGCTACTTCAGGTACTTTCGACACTTGGAGCGCAAGAGGAAATGATGCTTTCAAAAATAAAACCGTGATTCGTAGTGGAGATATGTTTGGCCAAATTGGTGTTAATATCACTGCACTAAATGCAGGGCATGTTCTTGGATCTACAATGTTCTATCTTGAATTCAATGATGGTCTAAGAGTGTTATACACTGGAGATTTTAATAACGTCGATAGTTTTGTACATACCGCAGCGAAACCTGTTGAAGCAGATGTCCTAATTACTGAGGCAACCTATGGGAAACCTGAATGGGTCTTCCCTGAACGCCAGGGAGTGTATGATAATATCCTCGATACTGCAACTGAGATAATTGATGCTGGGCGAATCCCGTTTTTCAGTGCATATTCACTTGGAAAATCCCAGGAAGCGATTGCACTTCTCCAAAGTGGAGGTTTCAGAATTATTTCAGGAAACACAAGTATAGACAAAGTATGTAATGTCTACAAAAAACATGGAATAGATCTTAGGCATTACAGACTGAACTCTCCTGGAGTATCTAATATGTTAGAAGAAGGTGCTGTCATTATTAGTTCATCTATCCGACATACGCTCCATAATATTCGTAAGACCATTGACAAGAAGACAGCTAGAAATCTAGAAGAAAAGATGGAGAGGTACAGTTTATCGGGATGGACTCTTGGAAAATTCAGAGAACGAGGTTTCCCACTAAGTGCACATACTGATTTTACTGGGCTTATCGAATTCGCAAAAGCTGTAAATCCAAGAATTACATACGTCTTTACCGGGAATGCATCTGAATTTTCAGAGCATCTCTCCAGAGAAGGAATCAATGCAGTCCCTCTTGAATAGGTGATTCATGTGGAAGAATATATGTCTGATATGGTAGAACCAGTCCATGCGTCATCCTTCTTCTCAGTGTCACGTACTGGTGAGATTAACGAGCAGTTAACCTTTGAATACCTTGACCTGGCAGGTTACTATAGAAAAGTCATTCGTGACGAGAACCTACTTGCTAAAGAAGTCGACAAGTTAGTAAATAACATGCAGTACTTTCTAGATAAAGAGAGGGTTGAAATCAATACTGAGCGAGTCAGGTCGCAGATTGATTTCTGCGACATCTATCCCAAAGGCCAAACTGATGTTGTATCAGTAATATACCTCATTGATTTTACAGGAAGGTTTGTCAATGGCCGGAATGTAATAGAAACATGGCTCGAAGAAGAACAAGCTCCTTACGATTTTGAGATCTTATGGAGATTCCCAATTGGTACTAAGATTATTGAGGTTGAAACAGCAATGGATTTTGATATCTATGAAGATATCATAAGTCTCTGGGCAATGGATGGTGATGATGTTGGAGGTTATGAAAAATTAGTGTTCGAGCTCCATTCCTCAACATAGAATAAGAGGTGAAGTGTGTGCAGATACTACTACAGAATCTAGGTTGGACACTTCTTGTCATTGGTATCATACTCGTATTTGTATCAGTAATTTCCGCATCAAGGGAAACAGATGAACATGGAACACATACTCAAAGCAAAGGCGTGATTCTTCTGGGACCAATTCCAATCGTGTGGGGTTATGGAAAGAAGGGATGGATAATTGCGGGTGCAATTGGTATCATTCTCTGTCTTGTATGGTTTGTGTTCTTCTTTTGAAAATTCAAGAATTTGATTTTATAGGGATTAAATAGGCAAACACCTGAAATTGAGTGTATTACCTATGCGATACCAATCCTCATAGATAGATAGATTCCATAATAGTTTGGAGAATTATGACAATGTTATTCATTTGCAGGTCTTGTGGAAAGTCATCAACGGACATTGACATGGTCCTTGAGGGTCAATGTAGTTGTGGATGTACGCACTTCCATCTAGTATCAGAGGACCGTTCAGAACTTCCAAAGCCTCTTGATGCGAAAGAAGAGATTCGTAGAGACCTTCATAGATGGCTTGATCTCAATCTGGATTCTATGTCACCGGAACTTGTAGGGAATATCAGTGTGAAGTTTGAGGTTGAAAAAGACAATCTCACATCATGATTTTGCTAGCTGTGCATGATTCCAATTTCTTCTTTGATAATCCAATAGTTCAAGGTTGGTCCTTCTTCTCAATTTTCTCAAGAGGCCGTTCAATGCTTGCAATCTGATCATCTATCTCTTCACTCAGATCTGTCTTTCCAGCAACATTAGCAATTCTCTGAACCGCTTTAAGACTGTGAATGAGAGAATCTAACCAGGAGAAGAGGTCTCCAGGATAAGCCCACAACTGGAATTTGTCATTTAGCAATGTTGCTAATCCAGTCGGATTCAGTCCTTCTTGACGTCTGTCTACCAACCAGCGGCCCAACTTGATTTTACCATGATCACATTCCGGATAATCCCGACACCCACAATTGAAGAATGTCATTGCCCATTTACCAAATATCTCAAACACCCACTGAGGAAGCCGTCCTGCCCCACTCTTTGGTTTACTGACATCACTTATCTCAGAAAAGACGCCAGAGAACAAACGAGTTGGCATGTGTGTTCGAAATGCGGAATTAATCTCTTCCTGAAGTTTATTGCTAAGGTAGATATTCTCGAAGGGCTCAAGTATGATTGCAATGTCTACGACATCAAAGGATGCTGTGAGTTTCATTACTTCTAAACCCATACTTGGACTGAGAAATGATAGAGATGTTGCTTTGCCTAGATCGGTTGGGTGAGCCTCACCATCCTTAACACGAATCATATGTGTCTTGATAAGATGTTTTAATGCCTCAGAGGGAGGGACAGACATCGATAACATTCGCATGTAGGTTCTTGCAATAGATTTTAAATCAATAAGTCCGGTTGAGCAAATTGTTGCAAGCATTTGTTCAGCAGAGGTTTCTTTGTCAGCAAATGGTTCTACATCTTCAATAATACCATTTAGTAATTTAACAGCGACTTCATCTTCATATCCATCTTGTCCGCTGTGGTATTTTCGTTCTGGTTGAACAATGAGGTATACTCTCCCTCGATCATGTTTTCCTAGCCGACCAGCACGACCAAGCATCTGTTCAAATTCTGCGGTGGATAACCAGTCAGCACCCATAGCTAACGATTCAAAAAGAACTTGGGAAGCTGGAAGGTCCACTCCTGCACCAAGTGCTGCAGTTGTTATGACGCATGCGTATCTTTGTTTCTCAAATCCATGTTCGATGCTTCTCCTTTGATTGTAAGAGAGCCCACCATGATACACTGCACAAGATACTCCATGCTCTCGCAACCAATCACTCAATGCTTGCGCTCGTCTTCGTGAATAAGTGAAAACAATGGACTGCCCCTTATTTCCAAAGCTGCTTGTGTGTCTAAACTCGTTTGTAACGAGTCTTCGAATGATGTTACGTTTCTCTTCATCAGTACGCGCAAATACAAGATGGCGCTCAAGAGAAACTGGTCTTCCTTCAAATCCAACAAGCTTTAACCCAAGTTCTTTTGCAAGCACATCGGGAGACCCAACAGTAGCCGATAGAGCTAGGACCTGTGCTTTGGGAAAGTGGTAGCGCATTCTTGTAATGAGTCCATCCAGTTCAGGTCCTCGTTCAGGGTCAGCAAGATTCTGAATCTCATCAATGATTACAGTGCCCACCTCTCCGAGGTCCTTGGTGTTTCCTGACCTGAAAAGCAAGTCTAGAGCCTCATAGGTCGCGCAAATAATATCCGCCTTTGAGATATCAGTATCAACAATCGGTTTTCCTTCCTTTCCAACATCAAGCCTTGACATGCCTACTTTTATTCCAGTTCGAAGCCCAAGTGGTTTGTAGCGTTTGCGGAATGAATTATACTTCTCATTGGTCAATGCTACTAAAGGGGACATGTAGATCATTTTCTTCCCCTTCATTGCTTTGGGAACTCCGGCCAACTCTCCAAGGAGGGTTTTTCCTGAGGATGTTGATGATACTATGAGTAGGCTAGTATTTTTGAAGAGCCCAGAGAGAATTGTTTTTGCTTGTATTGGAAGAAGGGATTCGAGTCCCACATTATACAAAATTTCTTTGAATTCATCAGGAAGGGGAAGATCCTGAATGTCCTTCTTAGTGCTAAGCTTTTGGGCAACAATGGTATCAATGAGTGTGAGCTCAGGCTCTTTTGTTGGGTCAAAACCTGGAGTAAGCATATCCACGAGTCGTGGAACCGACTTTACCCGTGTGACCTGACGTTCTAGCTGATTCATCATCGAACGTGACATTGTGATACCGAGGGTCTTCAGTTCATGTTTCAGATCGGATTGACCACAAGAAGTACAAACAACTTGGTCAGCAGTAATCTTCACTGCATTTCTCCGAGTAAGAACTGTAAGTCGATCTTCACGAAAACAGTGTTGACAAGTAGGTACAATCCTCGGTACTTGAGTTTGGATTCCTGCCATGTATTTCTTAATATCCTTAAGGAATTCGGGTTGTAATTCTCTAGGGACAATGATACTCTTTGCATTTCTCAGAATACTGTTTGCTTCCTTTGGAACATGTATGAAAATGGGTTTGTTATACTTGATAAACCAAAACCGTTTGATCTCTAGCAAACCTGATGAACGATATCCAAATTCTATCATTCCACTCATGTTGGTTCGCTGACGGTCGCGTAGTACATCAGAGTAGATATCCACTCTAACTGTTAGTTCTTGTTTACTCGATCTTAATACAACTGCATATGGTTTTGCCAATCTTTTTTGGATGTCTGCATCAGCAATTTCCGACAATTTTCCTCATCACGGACAGAACTGGAGTGCAAAAGACACTTGTGGTTATTATAAATCAAAGATAAAGTTCTCTTTGTCTTTATCAACAACTGCTAGTGTCCTCTCGTATTCCTCACCTATTGCGTCCATTCCAGTTTTCGAATCCTGACCAGCTTTCTCAACTATCATCCAGTCACTCATTATCTCGATATCTGAGAAACCAGTGAATTTATCGAATGGTGCAGCAAAGATTTTTGTTCGTTCTGTTTGTTGGCGTATTAAATTTGGAAAATTCTCTGCAAATGGACGATAAATTGGGCCATTAGCACCACCGAGAATGAACTTTGCTCGTTGAGCTCCAGAGACATGAGATACATTAATTCTTTTGAACATCTCTTCATAATATACAGTTTGCGGAATATTTGTTTCAGCTGTAATGGTAGCAAGTTGGTCACCAGCTAAGACATTACCTCTTGCAATTACGAGATTACGAATCAAGGTAACGATCTCTTCTTGCTGCCTTATACCTAGAGGGTCGATAACTTCTGGGGTTACTATGTCAACTTGTGGAAGAGGCTCGTCAAACCTAAGTTGTGTAGGGTCAAACATTAGACAAGAGAGATACTCTAACACATCAACGTGAATACCATTCTTTGTCGCAACTCCTTTGAATATGCCAGGACCAATTAGTGCTGAATAAACACGTGTTCCACGAATAATCGACCAAAGTTGTGATGAAAGTATGAGTGCTTTCCCTCTGAGATCTGCACCCTTAAAAGCTCCAACTACAAAATCATACATTTCAACATCAAGCAACCAATATAGAGGTGAAGGTGTGTTTATCATGAGGAATCCTCCAAGTAAATATGATCATTGACAAAATCATGGATTAGAACTACCGCCACCGTATCCCTTTCTGTCACTAAAGCTTCTGTAAGTTTGTCATTCGCTATTGCAATAGACTCTTCAAAGGATATACCTTCCAGATGGAATCGCGCGACAATTTCGGTGTAGCATTTTGAAACACACTCTGGAATATCATTTCCTTGGTATTTGAGAACTCGCAGTACTCGTGCGATTTTTTCATGAAGAAATACTTGTCTATCCTCACCTTTCCTACGATTTCCAAGTTTAATGTCTCGTTCAAGAAAATCAAAAGGTGATGACATATCGGGTTCAGCTTTATTTCCTCGGGTTGACCTAACGCCAATATCAAGAAATTGTGAGCGATCACCTCTCCCTGTTTGTGCTCTAGGAACCAAATGCAATAGAAAATGAGCTACAGCACGCGGTGTGAGATTTTCAAGAGGTTGTTCAAGCTCAGTAATTAGTGTGGTTAGTCTATCGATAGAAGCATCAATTGTGAATGAATCTGATGACTGGGTCAGTGCCTGCCGAAGCAGACGGAAGTGTGCCTGGGTTCGTCTGAGTATTTGTTTGAATTTTCCATTGAGTGTACTGCGATTCCATTTCGTAAGTGCAAGTCCAAAAAAAGTAATAACATCTGCACTTGTAGATTTGACATGTTCTTTTCTCCATTCTTCTACAATTGGAGAAATAAAAGTTTCAGCAAGTTTTATTCTTTCAGCAATAATCGATAATGCTTTCTCAACTTCAAGATTTTTAATGTCCACAACATCTTCAAGATTTGCTAGGCTCCTTACCCGAATCTCCATATGTCTTGCGAATCTGCCGTAAATATGAGAGATCCAACGTCCCTCAACAAGTGCAAACTCCATTACATTTCCAGGGAGATTAGGAACATTTTCGTGGACTGATGCTCTTCTAGCTAGCTCTGCAGCGAACAGGTCAACTGCCATGCGAAGGGTTATGATTCCATCCATATTGATTAGATACGCAATCAAAGCTACCTCTAAAGGACAGGAAAACTTCTCAGAAACCTTTCTTGCGTCCGAATCGGGAACCCGCTTAACACGTTCTCGTAAGTTAACATAGGTCTCTGCAAATTCCTGAATTAACTTCTGACGGCTCTCGACTGCTAGCTTTTGGATGTCAGTTTCAGGTAACACTTCGATGAATCCTCTTGTAAGTATGAAATATGCTGTCCACTAGACAATAGCAATACCTGCTTATCGAGATACTAAATAACGATTGTTCGTACTTAGCTTCTCTGCAAACGAAAAAATCTGTTAAACGATCAGATACCAAACGATAGGAGGAGTAAGTGGATTCCAAATCCAATAAGGACAGCTCCGAGAATTCCGGAGAAAGCAACTTTCAATTTTGAAAGATGGCGGCCATGTTCGATATGTATTATTAACCAGCCAAAGGCAAATATTCCGAAGAATATGAAAATCGCTGAAAATAGGAAAAAGTTGCTTTCAAAGCTTTGGAGCATTAATTTCGCCTCACTGTTACTATAGAGGTCGGAAAACTTGGACTGCTTTTAAGCCTAGCGCCAGTAACAGAGTCGTACAATAAAGGCCGCACTTATTTTTCATAATCCAGATTAGTTAATTCGCTATGAAATCGTATTCCTCAGTGTAATTTACACCATCTATTGTGATCTCACGAATTAGTCTACATTTCTTTCTTGCAAGTCGTCGCTTTTCATCAAAGGACAATTTTGGATCATCTGGAGGTTTAATACCAAGAATTTCGAAATTATTTCGTATCCAAATATCCTTCGTTTTTGGTCCAACCTTATCCTTGTGGTCAGGCAGATATGAATCTAGAATATAGTCCAGAACTTCAGGAGTATTTCCAATCGCACCTTTTGCAAATACTGGATCCTTGGATTCTTGATCCTCCTCCTCCTCTTTGGGACCTCCTTTGGGGAAGGAAGTTTTCGTGGTTATTTTCCAAGGCTTGGATCCATCTCGTGGATTGATAGATAATAGATAGAAAGTTGTTGGGTCATCTAGGTCAAAGAGTGCCTTAATATCAGCTAGTGGAGCAGATTCATCCACCTTTGCTTTAAAGATAGGAGGCCCTTGGCCCTTTGATACTTTCCAAGATATTGGCATCATCAATTTGCCATACGCATCTGTATTGTCTGTATATGTGATGATCATTCCTTTGACTTTGTGTTGTCCTTGTGGAGCACCCAGCAAATATCCTTTGAGAAATGATTTCTCAAGGTCAAGATCAGTTTTGAGTTTGATACTTGCTTTGCTGAGATTAATCCGTACGCGTGGACCGGGATGTGATCCAAGTCCATATTTCACTAACTTTGCTTTAACAAACTCGTCAGGAGTTCCATTGATTATCTTGGAGACCCAGCTCACCCTTGTAACCTCGAAGAGCATCCTATGATTCCGTGATTTAAACCCTTCGTGAAATGCAAGTATATACAAATTCTCAAATAACGACTAAACCAAGAAGTCCCCAAAGCCAAACTACAACAATAGTGAGAACTATAATGGCAATAAGATCCACAACCAACCCAGTTGTAACCATCTCGTGCATCTCCACTTTCCCAGTGCTATATGCTATGGTGGATGGAGGAGTTCCAGTTGGTAGCGCAAAATCCATCGATACAGCAATTGCGATTACCATAGTAATTAGCAATGGATCAATGCCTAAACCTGTTGCAAGAGGAATCGCCACGGGAATGAGAATCACCGCAGCACCAGTATTGGATGCAACCATTGTAACAAGAACAGCTACAACACCAATTATCACGACAACAAGAAATGAAGGGAAAATTCCAAGTACAATCATCTGCTGGGCAATGAAAGCTGAGAGACCAGTATCTATCATTGCGCCACCAAGAGCAATTCCACTGCCAAGAATCAGTAGAGAAGACCAGCTGATATGGGAGGATACATCCTTTTCATCGAGGAGTCGGAGTATCATCAAAGAAACCCCACCAATCAGAGCTACTACCGCGCTCGATATCTCATGTCCGGGCCATCCTATAGCTGTTGCAATAAAATCAGGCAACTTTTCTGTAAACCAGAGAATGACGACACTGACAAAGATTAAAACAACCATCTTTTGCTCAATCGACATAGGTCCAAGCCGAAGATACTCTTTGTGTGATATCTCCCGGAGATCATCCATCTCATCGATAGATTTTGGAATCTTAAACCTGAAAATGATCCATTGCCAAGTTAATGGGAGCATAATCAATACTACTGGTAGACCAAAGGGAATCCAATTCATGAATGTGAATTCAGTACCAATGAATGATTGGATGTAGGTCGCTGCAAGTGGATTAGGGGGCGAACCAACGAGACTAGCAACTCCACCAAGTGTTGCAGCATATGCTACACCCAATACCAAAGCTTTTCCATACTTCCCACGGATTTCGGTATCTCGAATTCTACTGATGACTGCAAGTGCGATTGGAATCATAATTGCAGCTGAAGCAGTATTACTAATCCACATTGAAAGAAATGCAGTAACGCCCATTACTGTTAGAATAAGGAATCCACCACCACCTTTCGTTCTGGACAGGATGAGAAGAGCCAATCGTTTATCAAGTTCATATTTTGTGAGTGCTCTGCCAATTAAGAAGCCACCAAATATGAGAGCAACAGCTGGGTCAAAAAATGGAGCCAGTGCTTCCGTGGGAGGGCGTATATTGGTCAGTACGATGAGGACCGGTATCAACATAGACGTAGCTACAAGACTAATACCCTCAGTAAACCATAAAATTGCCACAACTCCCAAAATCATGACTGCAGCCGGAGAATTAACAAGAGGCTGATATTCGATTGTGAAAACCTGTCCTATTTGGCGGGTAGGTCGCAGTGAGATATTAAAGCCTTCATTGTTTGTGAACGAGATGTGAATTGAGTCAGCAGTTATAGCATCACCAGTTGCATTCAGAACGAAACGAATGGGATGGTCTGTCGAAATCGATGCTGTTGCGGGAATTGTCACTTCAACAACGGTAGAAGTTCCATTTAAGATGAACATGTTTTCTGAAGAAGGCCCTGAATCTTGAAGAATTACAATATAGGTTTCTCTAATGGATATACTTGGAGATTCAATAGATAGGGTCGCTTCGTATTCTCCAGCTTGAATATCAGTAGGAGCATAAGTGTAGAGTAGGATGCCAACTACTAGAGTGAAAAAAAGAATCACTATAGTTTTTCGTGAGCTTTTACTCGGCATCGATTCAACCTACCATGGTCAGATTTCAGGGAAATTTATTCCAGATAAAAAGGAGTGCCCCGTGGCAAAACAAACACCTGTTCAATCAATTGGTCTTCCATCGATGATTTTCTGAAATTCTGCAGTTGGAAGTGAGAAGCCTTGAGTTCCAATAATAGTAAGCGATTTCTCCAGAAACATTCTGGAATGATCTTCCAGAATATCTACTAATTTTTCAAACCTATCGAGGGGACCTTCATAGACAATGAAACCAGTATATTCTGTTCCAAAAGCGCTTGATGCCTCAGTGATAATCTTAATCCCTTCTGGAAGATGATCTCTAATCCTTCTCCAAGATCCAAACCATTCATGTTTTTCTTCATCAGTTAGTGACTTCAAGCGATAGAGTGTCAAATAGACATAATCCGAGGAACCAATTTCTTCGGGAATCTTATTGGTGACCATAATTCAATAATACAGTCAACCAAGCTTATAAACGCTAATGCACGGGTCAGTTCAACACATTCGGAGCGCTAAAGAATGGGACTAAGAAAATCTGGTCATGCGTTGACCTTGATAATGCTGTATTTGATAACTCTGATTATGCGAGCTTCGTTCTACGTAACGATTGCTGTGATTTCTAGCGGAGTCTATATGGGTGGAGCTCTGGCAGGGTGGGGTGTCGCAATCGTACTCGCGATTTATCCATTAGCAGAGTTAAGTACAGTTTCATTCTTTGGTTCATATAGTGATAAGATAGGAAGAAAACCAATCCTCGCTGCAAGTTTGTTCATAACTGCTGCGGCAGCTTTTCTATTTGGGATTGCTACAATAGATATTATTGCGTTCATTTTAGCGGGACTCTTTGGTATTGGTGCGGCATCAAAAGTTACAACAACACTATCCATGATAGCTGATTGTTCAACAGAGGATAACCGCGCGCGTCTTATGGGATATTATGACCTCTCAACATTAATGGGTCTTGCAGGTGGATTTGGTTTAGGAATTATAATGCTTGAATTAGGATTTGCACCATTTCTACTTCTCTCAACAGCTGCTGCTGCTTGTGCGATTGCTGGAATTCTCACACTGATTTTAATCAAAGAGACAAGAGTGATTTCGCACGAAGAAGTAAGTGTCATGGCACTTCTAAGAGAGGTTGCTGGAGACAGGAATGTTCAGAAGATGCTCCCTGTGTACATTCCGATTATCTCACTTTACGGACTGGTCATCTCAAAGACGAAATATATTGTCGAAACGTACTTTGACATTACAGCTATGGACCTGATTGCACTCTTTGCTATGCTCGGAGTATCTCTGGTGTTGGGCATAATTGTGATGGGGCACCTATCAGATTACACCAGGAAAAGAAGACCGTTCATTGTCATTGGGCTCTTAGGATTTGGATCTTTGGCGTACATGCTTGTTGGTGTACCATTCGATTCACTATGGACAAATGGATTATGGCCACTACTGCCAGCGTTGGGATTCATTGCAGGTTCATTTCCCCCTGCAGCAATGGCATACCTTACAGATATATCCAGTGCAGAATCGAGAGGTAGTACAATGGGCGTCTATTCCATATTCTTTGGTTCCGGAATGATTATCGGTCCAATAGCTGCTGAGTTTGCTTATTCTGTGGGAGGTCTCTTTCCAGGACTAGCTCTTCTCGTTATTGCCCTCATAGGCATTGCATGCATTGGAACCTACTTCTTGGAAGAAACAGCTCCTGAAGCAGAACGAACAAGTTTAGCAGTATCACATGAAGAGAATCAGCCTTTTTGAAAAGAAAGTAGACGCCACAAATCATTGCTCTAGGATATGTAGCAAAGAGTTAATAGAAACTAGGCAAACAAGGCTTTCAGTTACACTACCTCATGGAGGATAGATGTATGGTTAGGCTAACTACGATTGGAAACTTTCTTTCAGGAATTGGATTAACACTGCTAGGTGGTACGATAGGAATTAAAGCTTTGCTTGATTTCTTATCAGCAACGGGAGATGTACTTTTAATTCCGTTCTACATATGGCTCGTATCGCTAGCTGTTCTTGCGGTAGTACTGATTATCGCGATAATCAATACATTCACTGAAATGACCGGATTCGTGCATCCTGATGACAAGATGATGTCAAACATGCTTGTGTACATGATGTCGATTGCAACACTTCTCACCTATGGACTTCTTGATGGTGTTGGTGCAACAATTCAAGGATACCTCTTCGACATGGGAACTATGATTGTCATTGCGTATATTTTCTTGTTTGTCTTCGTTTTCTTTGGAGGCCGAATTGCTGAAGGCACTGAAGATGGACAAACAAAGGAGATGACATCAAGGTTCATGATTGTTTCACTCATTTTAGGTGTAATAATGGCGGGTGTCTACCTTTCTGCAAGTGTGATTCGAGATACACTAAGCTATTCTTGGGCTGCAGGTGTTCTCTTTGGTATTGCAGTTTTCCTCGTGTTCAGTATAGTCATCTTCCTTGGAAGAAGATACGAACCAGTAGGTAAATAGACGAATAAATTTGGATGGAGATATTCTCCATCCACACTTTCATTTTTATTTTCAGAGTATAATTGCATATACTGGAAAGGCTCTTAAAACTTCAAATTCTTCTACAGCAGTAACTGGTGTTATCTATGGGAGACGATAAGCTCTGGCTTGGTTTCAAGCTTGATGAAGAAGGGAATAGAACCGACGAGAGATTTGAGATTAGCACAGATCTTCTTAGACGCCATGGTGGTGTTTTTGGTTCTACTGGATCAGGTAAAACGGTACTTTCCAAATGTATCCTCGAAGAGGCAGCAATGAAAGGCATACCAATTATCGCATTTGATCCTCAAGGAGACATAGCATCTCTGATGTTACCAGGTGATCCGAAAGAACTCCGTGAAAAAGGAGTCCCTCCAGAGAGACTCAAAGAGTATATGGACAAGGTTATTGTCAGAGTATACACACCAGCGAGCAGCAAAGGATTGGCTATCTCGATCAACCCATTGAAACTCCCAGATAGAAACGCCGATGAGGATGATATCATCAGACTCCTCGATAACTCAGCACGAACCTTGGTGAAGGTTCTAATGAAAGTCGCAGGTCTCTCTCGATCATGGGAAGGGAAAGCATTCGCAGCAATCTATGAGCTTCTCAGAACGATTTGGGAAGGTGAGAAGACAGACATAGATACACTAGCTGAGTTGGCAGACATGCTTATTGCAGATATAGAAACAGCAGGTGTTGACCTTGAGCCATTTATGAAATTCAGTGAACGACAGACACTTGCTACAAGAATCAGAAGTCTTACAGTAGGTTCTTCTCAACTTCTCTTCAAAGAAGAAGGAAATATCGATTTTGATTTCCTGACAAAACCAGTAAATGGAAAAACACCAATTAATGTGATCTTCCTCAAGACACTGAGAAGTGAAGAAGAAAAGCACTTTTTCATTGCGATTGTGTTGAATCAACTCTATTCATGGATGCTTAGGCAAGGATTCACAGAGAATCCTCGGTTGATGATTTTCCAAGATGAAGCTGCACCATTCATCCCTGCAGGTATGAGAGCGCCAGGCCCAAAGGAAACTTACCTGCTACTATTTAGGCAGGCTCGAAAATATGGTATTGAATGTCTAATAGCAACTCAAAGTCCGAAAGATATTGATTACAAGGCTTTTGAGCAATTCAATACAATAGCGTCAGGCAGAATAAGTAGTGAACAATCACTCAAAGTGCTAGAACGAATCCTTGAACCGATTGCTGGTGAGAAAGAATCAGAAGCAATCATTACTCAACTACCAGGACAACAGACTGCCAGTTTCATCTTTTCTTCAGCGGACCTCAAACCTAAGGTTACCAGTATAGGAGTTCGATGGCTTTTAACAAAACACATCACACTCACTGAAAAAGACGTTCAGATGCATATGCAAAAACTTCGAGCTGAACAAGAGAAAATCTTGAAGCAACTAGAGGCAGCACGGACAGCAGAAGAAAAGGCAGAAGCAGCAGCAAGAGAAAAGGAAAAACTCGAAAAACAGAAACAACTTGAATCTGCAAGAAAAGAAGCTGAAAAGAAGCGTCTAGAAGAAGAGAAGAAACTGAAAGATGAAACAGCTCGAAAGGAAAGAGAAAGACAGCTTCAAGAAATGAAAGAGAAATTCAAAAATGCAACAGACACGGACAAGGTATTCGAAAGTCTTGGACAATCGGGACTAATTTCTTATGACGATATCGTCAATGGTTTTGTTGCCAGGATTGAGGCAATAGCACGAAGAACTTTTGGTCTGCAATTCTTACAGGAACTAGTCAAGAGAGGGGAATTGAATTATGAAAAAGCAATGTATACCTATCTAACTGAAACCCGTGAAGCAATCAGACAAGGTCTCGCAAAGAAGGTAAAGAAAGAGATCACGAAGGGCGATAAGGCCAAGAAAGTGGACTATCTCAAATATGAATTTGAGTACATGCTTCAGCTAGTGATTGAAAGTATGGGAATAAGAGAACCAGGCTATGTTGATGAAAAACGGTTGAAGAAGCAATTCGAGATGATGGTGACGAAAGCAAGTAAAAACAACATTCTTGAAAGAATTGTTCTTGGTGAACCATTTCTTGAGTTCTAAGATTCAGATCTAAAGAAAACAGGTTTAGATACAGTACAGTCCAGCCATTGGTTAATCATATCGACAGTTATCTTTAGAGCATCCTCCATCATAGTCCTTGTCACAACCTCAGCACCATATAGAAGAACAAAAACACGTTCACTATTCTTTGTAACCATTGTAAATTCCGAATCATGAGTTGCGTACCCGAAGCAGACAATTTTCTTTTCATCAACTACAACTATTTCTCTGCCTCGACACGTAATCGTCTTACCTCCTATTCGTTGGAAAATTTCTCCTTTGTGAGCTGATCGAATAATTA
>Ga0315535_1001553_pt1 | contig 15239 bp, 12 predicted proteins | sample SalMarSW160220MG_2_FD_203092 | JGI IMG/M metagenome (GOLD analysis project Ga0315535, IMG submission 203092) | Salt marsh sediment microbial communities from the Plum Island Ecosystem LTER, Massachusetts, United States - Salt Marsh Sediment SW1602-20 ...
AGAAGGTAACTTTATCCAGAAGTTCTTTAGTCCCGTTATTAGCGGCGGCGTGAAGCAGCGATGAAGCAAAGCCGAAGGCAAGTTCCGGTCCGAGGACATAGCTTCCTTCTACACCACCCAAAACGGCAATGGCAGGTTTGTTGTCCTTGTCTCCGGTACCTATTGTGATGGCCTGTATTTCTTTTCCTCCGTCTGTTTTTACAAGGGTTTTAACGGAGCATAGCGACGGGTATTCTTTGCCTAACGAGATGATTTTTTGTGACATGGTCAGGTAATCTGAATACTGGGCCTGTGTCAGGGCCGGGGAAAATGTAAAAAACAAAGACGTAAAGATGATCAGGTGTTTCAAAGGGTTTTTCATGTGAATAATAATTGGTAAGTACTTTCCGGATGATGTATGTTATATTTTTACTGATTTCTTGTATGCTTTTCAAGGTGGTTATTGAAGAAGGGATCCCACTTGCTGTTCTGAAGGAATTTTGAAGTGGTGTAATTATAATATCCAAGGACATGCCGCGGTGATATTGTATAGACCAGTTCATCATTTTCACCGTATTGCGGAGTTGTGGTACTCATAATCTCTTCAATTCCTGCCTTTCTGCGATTGGATATGCCTGAATACTGATCATAGGTAATTTTTGGTATGGCAATAATTACTGTGTAATTGCCGTATTCCTTTCTCTGCAGCAGGAAGTAGGCTATCTCGACCGGTTCTGAGGGATTGATGCGGTCGGTAGAGTGCTCAAGCTGCCTCTCAAAGACAAATCCTTCATCCATGATCTTTTCTGCTATATCCGTTTCCTTGGTATTATGAAAAAAGAAATAACAGTCTCTGAATTTTTTTAAAATTTCCGAAAGAATTTCTCCTTTGTTGTTCATCTCTGGCAAGAAGTGGTATCAGTTGTAAACATATTCAAAAATAGCTTATATTATTTTATTTGCAACACTTTACCCATTTGTTCTGTTATATGTTAAATTTGTAAACTGCATTGAATATTTATTTAATGAAAAGAGTTGTTTTCGTTCTGCTCATAGCTGCAACAATATCATGCGGCAGGCATGATACCAGGCCGGGAGAGAAGATCATAACCGTAAGTATTGCGCCTTTTCGCTATTTTGTTGAAGCAATCGGGGGTAATGATTTTACAGTTAATGTTATGGTTCCTCCTGGTGCCAACCCTCATGTATATGAGCCATACCCTGAACAGGTGACCAGGTTAAGCAGATCATCGGGTTATATAAGCGATGGTTATTTGGATTTCGAAATAACCTGGCTGGAACGTTTTTATGAGATCAACAGCACAATGAAGCGGTTGTCCCTGGCAGATAGTATTAACCTGATATCATCATCCCATGGCCGTGGTGATGATGAGGAAGGTGTAGATCCCCATTTCTGGGTTTCACCCAAGTCCGGTCTTATAATAGCCTCAGAAGTAAAAAATTTCCTTACGAGACTCAGTCCTACCCACAGCGATATGTACCAGGCTAAGTATGATTCTCTTTACAGTAGGATAGACTCACTTGACAAAAAGGCAGAAAGGCTTTTCTCATCAGTAAGCAGCAGGGCATTCATGATATTTCATCCTAATCTTACTTACCTGGCACGTGATTATGATCTTAAACAGATACCGGTGGAATATGAAGGTAAGGAACCGTCGCCATCGAAAATGAAGGATATTATCGATTCAGGCAGGAAGTATAATATTAAAGAAGTTTTTATTCAGCGTGAGTTTGATGAGAGGCAGGCTAAGACAGTTGCCAGGCAATTAGGGGCAAGCCTGGTTACTATTGATCCGTTATCGGGCGACTGGTTAAAGTCGACATCATATTTGATAAATGCCGTATACAGCAGCCTGGAAAAAAGTTCAAAAAGACCCTGATTATGGCATATCTGTTTGAAATGAAATCAGTATCAGCTTCGTACGGTAGCAGTATAGTACTGAAGGATGTTAACCTGAGGGTTGTCGAGAACGACTTTATCGGGGTTATTGGTCCCAATGGCGGCGGAAAAACTACACTTCTGAAGGTCATCCTGGGTTTGCTCAAACCGGTCAGCGGCAATATCATGTTCAACACTGTACTCATCAATGACAGGAGGACCGGGTACCTGCCCCAGATTTCCACCGGGGATTCCAACTATCCTGTAACCGTCAGGGATATTGTGCTTTCGGGTCTGATGATACAGAAAGGCCTGGCTGGTCGGATGTCAGTCCATGACAAAAAAAAGGCCGAAATGGTAATGGAAGAACTGGGTCTGTCAGGAATATCAGAAGCAATGTTGAATGAGATCTCCGGAGGACAGGCGCAAAGAGTGTTACTGGGGCGTGCCATTATCGGAGATCCTAAGTTACTATTGCTCGATGAACCCGGAAATTTTGTTGATTCAACCTTTGAGATTGATTTTTACGAAAAACTGAGAATACTGAATAACAGGATGGCCATACTCATGGTATCGCATGATGTGGGTACCATATCACAGCATATCAAGTCCTTTGCCTGTGTAAACAGGACATTGCACTATCATCCGTCGCAGGAGATCACAAGCCAGGATCTTCTTGCCTACGGATGTCCGATACAACTTGTTACACACGGACAGGTGCCACATACTGTACTTAAATTTCATAATGGTGGGAAGTAGCATTTTTCAATACGATTTTATTTTAAAGGGATTGCTGGGGGCTGTATTCGCCAGCATCACTGCCGGACTGGCCGGTACATACATTGTCTCGAGGAAGATGGTTTTCCTGAGCGGCGGTATCACACATGCCTCTTTCGGAGGTATAGGCATAGGTTATTTTGCCGGCATCAATCCTATTTTAGGGGCAGCTGTCTTTGGTATCCTTTCAGCCCTGGGTGTGGAATATCTTTCTGTACGGCAAAAAATACGGGAAGATTCGGCAATAGGTATACTATGGGCATTCGGGATGGCGACAGGTATAATATTCATCTACCTGACACCGGGATATTCACCCGACCTTATGGGCTACCTTTTCGGAAGTATTCTAACAGTAACTAATGCTGATATTATTGCCCTGGGAGTCATGTCTGTGGTATTGATTTTATATTTCACTGTCTTTTACCGGACTATTCTCTATATATCTTTCGACGAGATGTTTGCCAGGACATACTCCTCATATGTTGATATACTCAAGTATATAACAACATCGCTCATAGCACTTACGATAGTGCTTAATATAAGGATGGCAGGGGTGATACTGGTTTTGTCTCTTCTTACCATTCCGCCTAATATAGCCTTGCTTTTTACAAGATCATATTTTAAAATTGTACTATGGTCGGTTATTGCAGGTTTTGCCGGAACATCAGCGGGATATGCAATATCGTTTTTTGCAGGTATTCCCGTCGGGGCGACCATTATTTTTACCCTTGTGATAATATGGATAGCAGCAAAAATTGTTCAGAGAATTACAAGGAAAGAGCTTGTTGTAAAAGCTGACATTGTTTAATGCACCTTAAGATATAGCGAACTTTTTGGTGTCGGGGAGGTTTTAATATTCAGAGAGATTTTAAAATTTAAACAATATACAATGGATTACGATCTTTTAGTTATTGGCAGCGGACCAGGAGGTTATGTAGCTGCCATCAGGGCATCGCAATTGAAAATGAAAGTAGGTGTGGTCGAAAAGGCAGAGCTTGGTGGTATATGTCTCAACTGGGGATGCATACCTACCAAATCGCTTCTTAAAAGTGCACAGGTCTTCGACTATTTCAGCCATGCCTCTGAATACGGCATAACCGTCAGTGGAGATATTAAACCCGATTTCAGTGCTATGATATCGAGAAGCCGTAGTGTGGCCGAAGGTATGAGCAAGGGGATACAGTTCCTTTTCAGGAAAAACAACATAGAACATATTAAAGGATACGGACGTCTTACAGGTAAAAGTACTGCAGAAGTGGAGGATGAGACGGGCAACAAAAAAACATATACTGCAAAGAATATAATTCTTGCCACGGGGGCGAGGTCAAAAGAGCTTCCCAATCTTAAACAGGACGGAGTAAAAATTATCGGTTACCGTGAAGCAATGACACTCACCGAACAACCGGCCTCGATGGTTGTGGTTGGATCCGGTGCAATTGGCAGCGAGTTTGCCAGCTTCTACCGGTCGATTGGAACAAATGTCACTCTTGTTGAGTTCATGCCTCGACTCGTGCCGAATGAGGACGAGGAGGTATCGAAACAGCTCGAGAGATCGTTCAGGAAGATTAAGATGAACATCATGACAGACTCATCAGTGGAATCGGTTGATACCTCGGGGGGAAAATGCCTTGTAAGTATAAAAACTCCAAAAGGCACTGAGGTAGTGGAAACGGATATTGTCTTATCCGCAGTAGGCGTTACATCTAACCTTGAAGGAATAGGTCTTGAAACAGCAGGAGTAAAGGCAGAAAAGGGGAAAGTAGTTGTTGATGATTATTACAGGACGTCTGTCCCTGGAATCCACGCGATAGGAGATATTGTGCATGGTCCGGCCCTGGCGCACGTGGCATCACAGGAAGGGATAATATGTGTTGAAAAGATAGCCGGGCTTGATGTGGAACCACTCGATTACGGTAATATACCAGGATGTACCTATACCAATCCTGAAATAGCTTCCTGCGGTATGACGGAAGAAGCTGCAAAGCAGGCGGGTTATGATATTAAAGTGGGCAAATTCCCGTTTACAGCATCGGGGAAGGCCAGTGCTGCAGGAGCAAAAGATGGTTTTGTCAAGCTGGTCTTTGAATCAAAGTATGGGGAGCTGCTGGGAGCTCATATGATAGGAGCCAATGTTACCGAGATGATCTCGGAAATAGTTGTGGCAAGAAAACTTGAAACAACGGGTCATGAGATCATTAAAGCAGTCCATCCACATCCTACTATGTCTGAAGCTATTATGGAAGCAGCTGCTGCGGCTTATGGAGAAGTAATCCACCTGTAGTATGAATTTTCAGATCCAACGCAACCTATTACATGATATTTTCATCAATATTTCTGGAAAGATCGCTGGTATTTGAGATAATTATTTAATATTTTTATCTTCTCAATCTGGGGTATACCTTGTCGGAGATAAGAAAAATAATAAATGGTTGTCTTGCCGGCGACAGAAGAGATCAGGAGCTTCTGTACAGGAGGCATGCGCCCAGGTTATTCGCTGTTTGCCTGCAGTATTCTGGGAATGATGAGGAAGCCCGTGATATTCTTCAGGAAGGATTCATTAAGATCTATGAGAATCTTAAGAATTACAAACATGAAGGTTCTTTCGAAGGATGGATGCGCAGGATAACTGTTAATACGGCGCTTGAAAAGTACAGGAACAGGCATAGTCTTTATCGTGTCGACGATATTGATACTATTCCTGAGACTGAAGCTGACCCGGATAATCACGATTATGCCGGGCTGGAAGCAAATGACCTTCTAGCTATTATCAGGGAACTGCCACCCAAGTACAGGATGGTCTTTAATCTTTATGCTATAGAAGGTTATAGTCATAAAGAGATAGGCAGGATGATGAACATCTCGGAAGGGACATCAAAGTCGAACCTGGCCAGGGCAAGAACGATCCTCCAGAGAAGAGTCGGACCATATACCGGACTTAAGAAGCAGGTAGTGAATGGATGAACGTGGTGCAAATATTGATGTGATCTTCAGGAATGGGCTTAAGGATATGGAGGCCCTTCCACCTCCCGAAGTATGGGAGAATATAAAGCCTTTGATAATGAAGAAACAGAAGCCTTATATTCTGCTTGGCACGGCTGCCATGATAGCCATACTTTTGTCTCTCAGCGTGCTTGCCTACAGATGGAGCAGGCAGGTTACGCCTGTAACCACTTCATCACAGACAGGCTTTATGGTACCAACTTCATCACCTGTTTATGCACCCGTGACAGCAGAAAAGGCAACTCCCGCAGTTAGTCATTATCCTATAATCAAGGATTCCCCTGTAACTCCCGGAGGAAATATAAACCTTATTGCTTCAGCAGGCCAGAGTCGCAATGATCATATATCCGCTGCCTTATATTCAGGACCCGGGGTTGATCTTTTTGGCAATACAGGTAAGGTGACAGGCAACACCCTAATGAAAGTGCGGGAGCCCGTGACAGAACATTCACCAGGATTCGAGAATCCCGGGAAGGATTTCATACCCGAAATTAATAGTGCCAAAACATCAAGCCGCTGGTCCATCGCTGCTATGGCTTCACCAACATACTATTCCAGGCTTGGAAGCAGCACTGATGAACTCGCACAGCAGATTAGCGCATCGGAAGAAACGATGTTGTCCTATTCAGGTGGACTGGCACTGTCATATAAGATCAATAAAAGACTATCCGTACAGACCGGCCTCTATTATTCTTCTATAGGTCAGAAAGTAGATGGCATTGTATCTTATGGTGGATTCGCACCTTTCAGTAATTCAAAAGGAGGTCATAATTTTGCAGTTCTTACCTCAAGCGGAACTATTTATACAGATAATTCCGATATATTCCTGATGTCAAGCACCGGGAACAGGGTTGTGACTGCATATAGCAGTGATATTTTTGATCCTCAGAAAAAAAACCTGCAGTATATTAATAATACCCTGCGACAGGATTTCAGCTATCTTGAACTGCCTGTTGTGCTGAGGTACAAGCTGGTTGACAAAACCATTGGCTTTAACCTGATAGGGGGTATTTCATATAACTTCCTGGTTTCCAATAATGTTTATACAACATATAATGGCGGTCAATATGAAGTGGGTACGACACAGGGACTTAATCCGTTTACCCTGAGCAGTTCCCTTGGCATGGGAATGGAATACAACCTGTCAAAAAATCTGTCCCTCAATCTTGAACCAACATTCAGGTATTATATAAATCCGTTCTCATCATCCACAGGACTAAGTGGCCATCCCTATTCATTCGGCCTTTTCTCGGGCGTATCATTTAAATTCTGATAATCATTTCCTGACGCTAAAATCGAGCTGAACACTTCTGCAATTAATGCCGGCATGTACCGTTATTATTGAATAAGGTCTCTCTTGCACGTGGCTGTTTTAGAAGTCCCTTTTACCGCTAAGTACTCTAAGAAGGCGCAAAGCACGCAAAGGTATAACCACAGAATTCTTCCTCTGCGATCTTTGCACAATATCTTCGCGACCTCTGCGGTTACGGTTTTTAGGACTGTTGTCAGTTTTTTTAATAGATTTCAGAGAGCAAGTATAATGTCATATTTGGTATTGCTATACCATGGTAAAGGGATCAAAAATTATTACCTTTGCCAATTATTTCAGAAAGGAGTTTTTTATGATGGTTAACCCTGGCAGGAAAACAATATGGACGGCATTTATATCGGTAACACTGTTTATTATATTTCTATCATTTACACCGGGCTTTTCTGGTTTTGGGAGTAATTCTGCTACAGCCGGGGAAATACCCGATTCAGCATATACCATTAAGTCGTTCAGACTGCCTGATCTGGTGACATTTGCAGGTGAAAGGATGCCACTTGAGAATTTTGACACACGTGAGAGCCTTGAGCGTGAGATACTTGTTAGTGCCTACAGGCATTCTTCCACTATACTGATAATCAAAAGAGCCAACCGCTATCTTCCTGTAATTGAGAAGATACTCAAAAAGAACAGTATACCGGACGATTTCAAATACCTGGCTGCTGCCGAAAGTGAATTCAGCAATATGATCTCCCCGGCAGGAGCAACAGGCTTCTGGCAGATAATGCCAAGGACCGGAAGGGAAGATGGTATGGAGATTGACCAGGATGTTGACGAAAGATATGATGTTGAAAAATCCACGCAGTTTGCCTGCGACTATTTCAGGAAGTCATATGAGAAATATGGTAACTGGACACTGGCCGCAGCTTCCTATAATGGTGGCCGTGCAGGTATTGACAGGCAGATAGAGATACAAAAGCAGAATGACTACTATGATTTGCTGCTTAATGAGGAGACTGCCCGTTATATTTTCAGGGCTGTGGCCTATAAGCTTATTATTTCTGACCCTCAGCGATACGGGTTTAATATTAACAAGGAAGACCTCTATCCGGTGCTCGACTATTACGAGGTCAAGGTTGATTCTACGGTGCATGATTTCTCCGCATTTGCTGACAGGTTCGGCACCAACTATAAGCTATTGAAATTTCTTAATCCCTGGCTGAGAAAACCTTACCTTACACCCAGACCAGGCAAGGTCTATGTAATCAAAATACCTGCCGCCGGTATGAGAAGTATTGAGAATCCGGAGAGTGAATACGAATTTGACGATTCAAAATGAGCGAGGTAATTAATGTCCTTGGTGCAAGGGTCCATAACCTTCAGAATATTGATGTGTCCATTCCGCGTAATAAGCTGGTGGTGATAACCGGCCTTAGCGGTAGTGGTAAATCCTCACTGGCATTCGATACTATTTATGCAGAAGGACAGAGAAGGTATATGGAAACTCTTTCGGCATATGCACGGCAGTTCCTGGGAGGAATGGAACGCCCTGATGTGGATAAGATTACAGGTCTGAGTCCGGTTATTTCAATAGAACAAAAAACAACTAACAAGAATCCCAGGTCAACAGTAGGTACCATAACAGAGATATATGATTTCCTGAGGCTGTTGTACGCAAGGGCAGGTGAGGCCTATTCTTATGCCTCGGGAGAGAAGATGGTTAAATATACCGATGAACAGATCCTCGAATTGGTAAAAGAGAGATTTGCCGGGAAGAAGGTTTATTTTCTTGCTCCAGTTGTAAAGGGCAGGAAGGGTCATTATAAGGAGCTTTTTGAGCAGCTGAGACGCAAAGGGTTCCTGAGTGTAAGGATAAACAACGAAATACGGGAACTGGTACCCGGTATGAAGCTCGACCGGTACAAGACACATTTTATAGAACTTGTTATTGATAAGTTCAGAATGGGGGATACTACCGACAAGAGACTGCACGACTCTATCATTATTTCACTTGACCAGGGTGATGGAATTATGATGGTTCTTGATGCAGAAAAGGATGAGCCAAGGTTTTTCAGCCGTCACCTGATGTGTCCGGTAACAGGCATTTCATATAATGAACCGGCACCACATACCTTCTCATTCAACTCCCCACAGGGAGCATGCCCCCACTGTAATGGTCTGGGTGAGGTATCAAGCATTGATGAGAAGAAACTGATACCCGATCCTGCTTTGAGCATCAGGAAAGGAGGCATCGAACCTCTGGGAAAATATAGAAATATCTGGATCTTCTGGCAGATAGAGGCTATAGCCGAAAAGAACGGTTTTACCCTTGATACACCCATCAGGGACATAGCACCTGAAGCGCTGAATAAGGTACTTTATGGTTCCGATGAGGTGCTTAAACTTTCAAATACTCCACTGGGAATGACTTCAAATTATTTTATGACATTTGAGGGAGTGGTCAACTTTGTCGGTAACCAGGAAACAATTAACGGAAATAAGAATGGGTGGAACGGGGGCAAGATAAAGAATCAGTATGTACAGTACAATGTGTGCCCGGAATGTAACGGTACAAGACTTAAAAAAGAAGCCTTATGGTTCAGGATAGGTGAGCGGAATATCGGAGAACTGGCTGCCATGGACATAAGAGACCTTTCGGATTTTCTCAGTAATGTTGAGGAGAAAATGACAGGTAAGCAGAAGATAATAGCTGCAGAGATACTGAAAGAGATAAGGGCAAGGTTGGGTTTTCTCCTTGAAGTTGGACTCGATTACCTGTCACTGAACCGTGGTGCACGAACCCTTTCAGGAGGTGAAAGCCAGAGAATAAGACTTGCCACCCAGATCGGCTCAAGACTGGTGAATGTTCTGTATATCCTGGATGAACCAAGTATCGGGCTTCATCAGCGTGATAACAGGAGGCTGATAGAGGCTCTGAAACAACTGAGGGATTCCGGGAACTCGGTTATCGTGGTTGAACATGACAGGGAGATGATCATGTCTGCCGATTATATTGTCGATATGGGACCAGGTGCCGGACTGCACGGTGGGCTGGTGGTTGCATCGGGCGATCCCGGTGAACTCATGAAGAAGAACACAATTACTGCTGAATACCTGAGCAGCAGGAAGCGATTCAGCATTCCTGGAAAGCGAAGGAAAGGCAACGGTAAGCAGCTGGTACTTACAGGAGCCACAGGACATAATCTCAATAATGTGGAAATTGCCCTTCCGCTGGGTACTTTAATTTGTGTTACCGGTGTCTCCGGCAGTGGCAAGTCATCTCTTATCAACCAGACACTCCAGCCAGCCCTGGCAAAGAAATTTCATCATGCAGGTAAAACGCCTTTGCCTTACAATGAGATAAAAGGACTGGAAAATCTGGATAAGGTTATTGAGGTCAACCAGTCTCCCATTGGAAAGACCCCACGCTCCAATCCTGCCACCTATACCGGTGTATTTACAGATATCAGGAAGCTCTTCGAACAAACTACCGAGGCAAAAATAAGGGGCTTTACCGCCGGGAGATTCTCCTTTAATGTTAAGGGTGGACGATGTGAAGGCTGTGAGGGAGCAGGAGTGAAAACAATCGAGATGAATTTTCTTCCCGATGTATACGTACACTGCACTGAATGTAATGGTAAACGCTATAATCGTGAGACCCTGGAAGTGAAATATAAAGGTAAGTCAATAAGTGATGTGCTGGAGATGACCGTCGATATGGGCGTTGAGTTCTTTTCTAATGTGCCATCCATATACCATAAAATAAAAACCCTGCAGGATGTCGGGTTGGGATATATCAAACTGGGACAACAGTCGACCACCTTGTCTGGAGGAGAAGCCCAGCGTGTTAAGCTAGCGACCGAGCTGGCACGCCGTGATACCGGTAAAACGATATATGTTCTTGATGAACCAACCACGGGATTGCATTTTGAGGACGTGAGGGTATTGCTGGATGTGCTTAACAAACTGGTAGACAGGGGGAATACAGTAGTCATCATAGAACATAACCTGGATGTGGTCAAGATGGCAGATCATGTAATAGACCTGGGAAAGGAAGGGGGAAAGATGGGAGGGAATATAATTTTTACAGGCACCCCTGAACAGCTTGCAGGATACAGTGAAAGTTATACAGGAAAATTCCTGGCATCGGAATTAAAAGGTTGACGGAAAAGTTTTAATATATATATTTGAAATAAAAAATTACATACTGGAATATTATGGAGAAAACGGCTGATCTCATAAAGGAAGCTTTTACGCAAAAGACATGGAATGAAATTCATATTACAGATTCATGGAGGGTCTTCAAGATACTTTCCGAACTTGTGGAAGGTTTTGAAAAGCTCGCACGTATAGGTCCGTGTGTTTCTGTATTTGGTTCAGCCCGGACTCATTATAATGATAAATATTATAAGATGGCTGAAGAGATAGCCTTCAAACTAACCCAGAATGGGTATGGTGTGATTACAGGTGGAGGTCCCGGAATTATGGAAGCTGCCAACAAGGGAGCCAACAGGGGCAAGGGGAAATCAGTAGGGATCAACATTGATCTTCCTTTTGAACAGACACCCAATCCTTATATCGATCCTGACAAGCTTATCACATTCGATCATTTCTTCGTACGAAAGGTTATGTTCATGAAATATGCACAGGGATTCATTGTCCTGCCGGGAGGCTTCGGAACATTTGATGAACTCTTTGAGGCGATCACTCTAATTCAGACAAGGAAAATCGGAAAGTTCCCGATTATACTTGTCGGGAAGAAATACTGGAGCGGTCTTGTAGAATGGATCAAGGAAGAGATGCTTGCCGAAGAACATAATATTCATCCCGACGATCTTAATATATTCACCCTGGTTGATACTGCTGATGAGGCTGTGGAGAATATAGTGAAGTTCTATTCAAGATATCTTCTCAGCCCGAACTTCTGATCATAATTTTCTCATGCGGTCCATCTCCCTGCTCGCATCTTTGCGTTTCAGGGTCTCCCGCTTATCATATTCTTTTTTACCCTTAGCTATGGCTATCTCAGCCTTGGCAAGGCCTCTATCGTTGATGAATACCTTAATTGCGATTATGGTAAGCCCGCTTTCTTTTACTTTCCTTTCTATCTTTTTCAATTCGCGGGCTGTAAGAAGAAGTTTCCTCTCCCGCAGGGGATCATGGTTGTTCAGGTTACCCCACCAGTATTCAGAAATATGCATTCCTCTTATAAAGAGTTCACCATTACTGAAAAAACAATATGAATCGGCAAGTGTTGCCTTCCCAAGCCTTATCGACTTTATCTCAGTCCCGGAAAGCTTGATCCCTGCAATGAATTTTTCGAGGAACTCATAGTCATGAGATGCTTTTTTGTTCCTTATTACGATGTTGTCCCTTTTACCTTTCATAAGGTATTATAATGTATTTTTTATAATATTCAGCATCTTCCGGCAAGATCTGCCCCGTGTGCCCGGCAAAATTAAAGAAATTTATGGTATCTTGCTTAACCATTCCGGATCATTAACCATCTTACCGTGAAACAGATCTCAGATTTTGATTTGCTAGTAATTACAGGACCTACAGCTTCCGGCAAGACTTCCCTGGCGGTAGCCCTTGCAAATGAGCTCGGCGGAGAGGTGATTAGTGCAGATTCAAGACAGGTCTACAGGGGAATGGATCTTGGTACAGGAAAGGATTTTAATGAGTATGAAATAAACGGGAAAAAAATACCGCATCACCTGATCGATATAGTTGATCCCGGATATAAATATAATGTATTTGAATACCAGCGTGATTTTTTCAGGGTATTTGCCGAGATGAAGGAACGTAATTCTTTTCCTGTTGTGTGCGGTGGGTCCGGTATGTATGCCGACAGTATCATCTCGGGATATAAGATGTACGAGGTGCCGCCCGACACCGGGCTGAGAGCAGAGCTGACAAAAAAAAGCATGGCTGAGTTGAAAGGTATCCTTATTACTTATAAGAATATTCATAATATCACCGATTTTGATACAAGGAAAAGGCTTATCAGGGCCATCGAAATTGAACATTTCAGTAAGAACAGGAAGAAGGCTAAAGGTGTATACCCCAGGCTTGAGCCGCTGATAGTTGGTATTAATATCGACAGGGAGACAAGGAGGATGAGGATCTCCGAAAGGCTTAAGGCAAGAATGGATGCAGGAATGATAGATGAGGTAAAGGGTCTTATTGAAAAGGGTGTGCGCTCTGAGACTCTGATCTATTACGGCCTTGAGTATAAATTTATCACTCTGTACCTGCTTGGCAGAATGACTTATGATGAGATGTTCAGTGGACTGGAGATTGCCATACACCAGTTCTCAAAGCGGCAGATGACTTGGTTCCGGGGGATGGAGAAGAAAGGCACAAAGATCAACTGGATAGACGGGATGCTTCCCCAGCAGGAAAAAGTTAATATTGTTCTGGAAATGCTTAACTGTATAGAATAGCATAATATTAGCAACTATTGTTACTCTGGGTATACTTAAACACACTGATAAAGAAAAGAGGCTGTCTCAAGATACAAAAATTTTTAACCACGAAGGACACTAAGGTCTCGATAGCTATCGGGATTCACAAAGGACACAAAGTATTAAGCTGCTATAACTTACCTTTGTGTCCTTTGTGTAACCTTTGAGTACTTTGTGGTTAATAATAAATTTCGGGATATCCTCCCGGATAAATTTCTACTGATTCACTTCAGGTATGAATCAAGCCATTTGAAGAACTCCTTTTGCCAGATGACGGAGTTCTGTGGTTTTGTTACCCAGTGACATTCGTCTTCAAAATAAAGCAACCTGCTGGGTATTCCCCTGAGTTGTGCAGCCTGGAAGGCTTCAAGGCTCTGTGTATAGGGAATCCTGAAGTCATTGGCTCCTGTTATTATCAGTATGGGAGTGTCCCATTTTTTTACCATAAGATGGGGAGAGAACTTATAGCTTGGTGTATTATCCCAGTATGGTCCACCGTATTCAAAATCGGGGAACCAGAGTTCATCTGTGGATCCATATTCACTGATGAAATCAAAGACACCGGCATGAGCGATAAATGTTTTAAATCGTCCGTTTTGCACTCCCTCGAGATAGAATATTGAGAATCCACCGTAAGAAGCTCCAACGGCACCCATCCTGTCTGCATCAACATATGATTCCTTTGCCATAAAATCGGTAGCATCGAGGTAATCCTGGATGTTCTTACCTCCCCAGTCCCCTGATATCTCTTCCTTCCATGCCTGACCGAAACCTGCCACACCCCGTCTGTTGGGAGCAAAAACAATATATCCTTTGGCAGCCATCATCTGGAAGTTCCACCTGTACGACCAGAACTGGTCAAGGTCTGACTGGGGTCCTCCTTCACAGAAAAGAAGTGCCGGGTATTTCTTTGAAGGATCAAAACCGGGAGGATATATGACCCACATCTGCAGGTCCTTGTTGTCTTTTGTCTTAGTATACTTTTCCTCGACCTTTCCCATCCGGATTGATTCATAGATATCCTTATTGATAGAGCTTATCTGTTTTACCTCACCGTTATTTACATCTACCAGGGCTATCTCCGGAGCCATCGACATAGAGACAAGTCCTGATGCCATTATACCGGAGTTAAAGGAAAGCGGGCCCAGGTTATGTACTCCTTCTGTGACCTGTGCGACTCCACCACCAGAAAGGTTGGTCCTAAATACCTGTGAAGTGCCGAGGTGGGAACATACGAAATACATGGTTTCGTTATTGATCCAGGTAATGTCAGACACATCAAAATCCCAGTCTTTGGTTATCCATGTCCTCTTGTCTTCTTTGATATTATAAACAAACAAACGGTTAAGGTCAGACTCGTAGCCGTCTCGCTCCATACTCTGGTAAGCAATCTTTGTACCATCGGGAGAAAAGACAGGATATTTATCATAACCCATGTTGCCTTTGGTGATATTGATCTCCTTGCCGTTCGTCACATCATAGAGGAAGATGTCGCTGTTGGTACTTGTTGCATAAGCCATACCGTTAAGTCTCTTCGATGTGTAGGCGATAAACTTACCATTGGGACTCCAGGCAATCTCAGTCTCATCGAAAAATGGTGCCATGGGAGACTCAAAACGTTGTCCCTCCATTATGTCCTTTTCATCTGATACTGTCCTCCCGTTAAATGAGGCGACAAATATATGGCTGTAGGAATAATCACTCCAGTAGTTCCAGTGACGATACATGAGGTCATTGATGATCCTGACCTTTGCCCTGGGGAGCTTGTACTCCTCATTGGCAGTCTGGTCAAGCTTTACCCTCCTGGTAAAATATATCTTATCGCCTGTGGGAGAGATGTTATAATATT
>Ga0315535_1001555_pt1 | contig 15210 bp, 9 predicted proteins | sample SalMarSW160220MG_2_FD_203092 | JGI IMG/M metagenome (GOLD analysis project Ga0315535, IMG submission 203092) | Salt marsh sediment microbial communities from the Plum Island Ecosystem LTER, Massachusetts, United States - Salt Marsh Sediment SW1602-20 ...
GAACCTGAACCGGTGGAGGCGGATGGCACAGATTCTCCGCCTGCCTCAATTACAAAAGAAGAAAGTCAGAATCTCGCAGCAGCCTCTCTCAGTATCATTACTTACTGGACTGGATGGTGGCCACTGCTCCACTTTGTTGTAGATGTCCCGCTTTCCCCTGATCAGATACCTGAGGAACATCCCGCTAAACCTGCTGAGGGAAAAGCGCTCCATTTTCATACAGCAAAGAACCTCCTTGGAATCATTGAGCAACAGGAAGTTTACACTCTTGGAGATGGCTCCTTTGGTCAACCTGATGACGCAATTACAGGCCAGCAAGTCGGTCTCTTATCTATTATCATAAGAGGGACATTGCTCCTCTCCCTAATAGGTCTGGAAGTTGCAGTAACGGCAGGCATCGTTCCCGCAATAGCTACCTTCATTGCATCGACCGTCATACTGACATTAACCTTCGTAGGGATGTACCACTGGTACACGCTGATGATGCTCGAAAAAGGTAGCTGGACACACTACACATGTTTTTGGGTCTGGTTGGTGTTGGGATTAGGATTTATTCTGCAAATGGTATTTAATGCCGGCCTAGCATTTTTCCTAGGTTTGATTGCACCAATGACAGCTGTTGCAACAGTGGCCGCAGCGTGGCTAGCAGAACTTAATCCATTCCGAGCAATAGCTGCAGGAGCTAAGTTGGCATTCTTCTATATGCTTGCGTTAGCAATATATTGCTTCGACGTAGCTATTAGGCATCTGATACTATCATTCTAGAATCAAAAAAGGAGATGGCGAGCTATGGAAATTATGCTGTTCGTTATTTATATGTTAATCACTATTATATTCATCCTGTTTAGTATACTATTTCAGGGGATATGGCTTCGTCGTTCGTTGCAGAAAATAGGAGTCGTAATCAGACCCGAGTCAAAGTATGAAACTTGGGCTAGTAGTTCTATACAAGGGAAATACGGCGGTTTAGTCCAATTGGTAACATTTGTGATACCAATATTCCTTTGTGCCATTGGACTCATCCTCTGGCCTACAATTCTGCAAGAACCTATCTCAGGCTATGTGACTTTTCTAATCATTTTCATGCTAGTCATATTTCTGTCTATGGTGCCAATACGTCTATATTTGGAGAGGTGGGTGAGAAAAAAGAGATCCAACACGCCTTAGCTATATCGCTATGATTTTTTTTTGGCTTAGCGTATCTTGCATTGCTTTTTAGTATGTATCTGGCACTAGCAGCAATTTGTGAAAGAGCATATTTCGCACGATCTATGGCATTTATATACATGGTTGATATTGGGGAATTGCGTATTTGGTATTGGTCCAAGGGAGAGTATTTGTATGAGCGAAATAGTGATTAGTATAGTCATGTATCTAACCTTTGCATTTGCAGTTTTTCCAGTTGTAATTTTACATGTAATAGCCTCTCTAATCCTACTAAGACTTTTTAGTCAGTATCCAGATGTTCAACTAAAAGAATACTGGATGAAACATAAGAAGACATTTGCAATATTATGGATTTGTATTCCATTCATTCTATCATTTACTTTAGGATACTTTTGGTATGTCATGTTCTGTGTGGATCTACTATTGCCTCCAATTCCTGAAATGCGGTATGTGGCTTTGGTATTTATGACATTCATTCTTTGCGTATTAACAAACTATGTATGGAAGCTAAGAACAAAGAAGCTAAAACAAGATGCAAGTGATTGATAGAGATCATCTCTTCAAGTATGTGCCTATCTGTCATTATACTCTTTCACGAGATCAGATGAAATACTCCGTGATTTAAGCAATGATCTATGGGTTTGAGATTGGGATAGAGAGATATGGCAACAATGCACTGAGACCGAAGTTAATGATGCACTTCTTCAATACGATTTATCCGCTGAACACATGTTTTGGCTTGGGGTGACTATATGTCTTGAAGTAGCACTTATTGCCACTATGAAAGCTCTGAGAGTAGCAACTTGGGAAATGGTATGGTACGGATTCGCAGTTCTTGCATGGTTTGCAACATTTATTATATGGATTACAATTCTCAATGACCTTGTAAGAATGGGAACAATTCATGCTATTGAGGTTGTAGCAATGCTTCTATCATTCATGATCTTTCTATTCCCTGATAGTACAGCCAAAATAGTATCAGGTTTTGGAATAATAGGTGATGAACGGATGTTGTCTTTATGTTCAGGTATGTTGGGCGATATGGATCAAATGCTTGGAATGCGGAACTTCCTTCTTGAAATAATACTCTTCTTAGTTATTGTCTTTGTGCTAACAAGAGATATTTCTTCAGATGAATCTAGTTCAGTGACTCTGTGACATAGTTCTTGATGCATTTCTTCGACATCTTTTATCTTAGTCATTGAGTGATTAATGGGAAAGAGAGATAAGGCTGGCAGTCTATGAAGTTCAAGAGTGGGTGATTGATGAGCGAAACAGATGAACGCCTCACGATAAAAAGTATCCTTGTTGCAGTGGATGGCTCAGCACATTCTGAGAAAGCAGTGCGTTATGCATGCGCCATAGGACCGACCTTGGGAGCGGAAGTAGTCCTGCTTCATGTTGTACCAATGGTGGTTTCTGCTACACCTTATCATGATACAGTTTCTGACCAGCCTTTCATCTCACTCCAGAAAGTAGGTGAGGATATTCTAGAGAAGGCAAAGAGACTTGCCAATCGCTGCGGGTGTGAGGTCATAGATATGATCTCTCATGGAGACCCTGCTGCACGAATCATCGACATAGCCACTGAGCGAGGCGTAGACCTCATCATTATAGGTTCACGGGGAGTTAGTGGCATCAAACGCTTGTTTACTGGGTCTATTAGTGATAAAGTCTCAAAGAGTGCGGGATGCCCAGTGATGATAGTCCGATAAGGAAGTATAATCATCGAGATGTTACCTGATGCCAGCAGAAGGTAAGTATGGATTTGCAGTTGATATTGGCACCACGAATATCACAATCAATCTCGTCAATCTCCTAGATATTACTGGCATAGATCAACACTCTCTGAGAAATCCTCAAATTCCATATGGATTAGATATCATTTCACGAATTAGCTACGCGACAAAAGAACCTGCAAATCAAAAGATACTGGTTGATATGATTCGAGATGCTGTGAGGAAGGGTATCAAAAAAATACTCCGTGAACATGATGTGAACCCCTTTGATGTGTCCAATGTTTCAATTGTTGGGAATACAGTGATGCACCATTTATTTTTTGACCTCCCTCTCGAATCTCTCAAGAGACCTCCTTTCAAAGCGACGAACAAAGAACCTCTTGTGGTTGACTGTGCAGAAGTGGGATTAGGTTTTCTAGACAATGCACAATGCTACGCTCCTCCTGTAGTAGAGTCATTCATAGGACCTGATGCGATTGCTGTTCTTGTAGCAAGTGGTTTCTTGGATGCCAAAGATATTCGACTTGCTATTGACGTAGGAACTAATACCGAGGTCTCTCTTATCACGCCTCGTGGAATCTGGATTGCATCTGGAGCCTCTGGACCTGCGTTCGAAGGTATGGCAATTGAATGTGGTCTACCCGGAGAGATTGGTGCTATAAGCAAAGTCGAAATTGAACCGAAAACATACGAACCCATTCTTTCTGTGATTGGCAATGTTAAGCCAAGCGGAATTTGCGGAACAGGCGCAGTATCAGTCATAGCTTCATTGCTCGATACAAATCTATTCTATTCTCGTGGATCCCTTGACCGCCAGGTTAAGACGAAGTGGCTCTCTTTGAAGGGTAACATTCCAAAATACATACTCGCTTTTGGAGATACAACTGAAACTGGTGAAGACATCTTCATAGCACAGACAGACCTTCGAATGCTGCAACAATCCAAAGCTGCTATCAGGGGTGTAATTGAAATGGTACTGGTAAGAGCGGGTTACTTTGCAGAACATATAGCGGAAGTGCTTATAACAGGAGTATTTGGTTCTGACCTAGAAATCGAGGACGCATACCGAATTGGAATGTTCCCAAAATTCGAACACGCAGTGATACGACAGGAACGGAACTGCGCAGTCGAGGGGGCTAGCTTACTGCTCAATGAGAAATATCGTAAACGCGTGAATCAACTCGCCCATGAATTGAATTATATTGAACTCACTGAAGAAGAAGAATTCGAGAAATTATACTTGAAATTCTTACCCTACCCTAGTAGATGAGGGTTTCCGGATCAAAGATTTCTCCATTGCGGATCCTTGATGAAGAGAGTGGTCTTCCATCAGCAGTTCGAACTCTGGGAATGATGATTATGTGGAATCTCCTGAGTCCATTATCTATTCGCATCTGGTTTATATCAAAAGCATTCTGCACGACACCAATTTCATCAGATATGATGAGCGCATCAAGATCTTTCATGGTGTCCGCTCCACCTTCTATTGTTTCTATGGGGAATATTGAACACCTCTCCGGATCACCCTCTGCTTTGATGAATTCCTCAATCTCACCATGACGTTCTCTGAAAGATTGAATGAGGTGTTTTTTTGTCTTGTATTGAAGCATCGTATCAGTGGTTAATCCGATTGCGACATTCTTTCCAATTCTGAAAGCCGCTCGGAGTATGTGTTTGTGCCCTTCATGCAAGTGATCGAAAGAACCCGCGAAGACGACCTTGTTGTAAAGCCATTGGCCATCTCCCAGGGATTACACACTCCTTGATTCTATAATCCCAGCTTCTACTAGGTCTTTCACAATCTTCAGAAGCTTACCCGATTCTATATTTCCAAACTCGAAACAAAGCATGTCCCATATAGTATCTAGCGAAGTCCAATCTTTAGACATGTTCAGTAGTTCATCCAATCTATCCCAAGAATGCTCATCCTCTCTTCTCATCTTTGCATACTCAGGTGCTTTGTCACCAAGTTTTAGCAAGAGAAACGTAGGGCTCAATGCATAATCGTGAATCCGTTTGATTTCTATCTCGAAACTCTTCGGGTCTAGAACAATATCATCTTCCTGCATTGCTTCAAGCCCGACCTCTGCACATGCTCCTTCATACGCTTTCCGTGCGATGACCATCTCTGTTGTGTAAACCATTTGAAGACTAGTCTTCAGTGCATTTCTAATTGCTTCCTGTTCTGCAATCAACGACCACTCTGAAGTAGCTTTATCGAGAGTAGCTTGACCCAAGTCATGGGCGAGACCAAGCCAACGGAGAACTCTAGGATAGATTTTTTCAGGGTCTCCTAGACATCGGGAGAGTTCGGTTACTCCATTAAGAGAAACACTCTGCATGAGTTCTATGAACTCGTTTCGGGTGTGGGTCATGACCGTTTCTTCATACACGTGCTTAGGCAGTACCATCGAAAGTGATGTGAGTGCTGCAATTCTTGATGCATATGCCATCTGACGGGTATCAATCTTGTCAATTGTATCAGTTGAAGTGTGATAGAATCTGTCAGGATCCTGATTCAGCATCACTGCTGGAATTCCTACGGTACTATCGGTTAGCATGAAATGGTCGCTTCCCGCAGTGTACCTATCATAATTGAATGGTAGAGGTGCCATGGTTCCGCCCTCTCTTCGATCATCTTTGCGGGTTGCTTCAGTTGTCCCCCAATATCGAACTACATTGTTTAGAGTGCTTGGGAGAGAAAATGGTGTTCTAAACAGGTGAAGAGTTGATCCTCCCTTTGCAGGATCTGCTCCAACCATATCCATATTGAGCATTCCAATACAAGCCTTTAGAGCAGCCTTTTCCCTCTCAATGAAGTAGATTGTACCTGACCATTCCGGCATCCAAATAAAACGAATAGAGTATGATGGTTTTGGAATCTTACCTTCGTCGATAAGTTGGGCTATTACCCTGAGTGCCTCCATAATTGCCCCACTTCCAGATGCATTATCATTTGCACCTTGGTTTGGATGACACACATGTGCTGCTAGCCAGAATTCCTTAGTCCTATCCTCTCCAGGAATGACAGCTGAAAGAACCTCAATATTCCCGACCATGAGCGAAGCATTAACTTTTGCTTTTACCTTGACAGTCTTTCCTTCTTCTAGCATTCCTTTAAGTTTGAGTCCGTCTGCCTGAGTTAGTGAGAATCCGAATCGTGCACTATCTTTCTCATCACCGCTAGGCCAGATTGCATCATAACGTCTTAGTTCTGCAATTTCATCTCTATCTGAGGGAGGAACAAAGGTCAGAAGACCCGCTGCGCCCATCTTTACACACGCAATCCTGTGAACCATTCTTGCCATTCCTTCGGTTAGGACAATCTTCCCTTTGACATCCTTCCCCTCATAGTCATCTGGACTGATACCCTTGCCAACATAGATAATCTCTGCTTCCATGTCTGTTGATGTAGAATGCGCAATTAGAGAAATGGGCTCCGCAGTATAGTCTGCGAGTAGCTTAATTTCTGGTTCTATCATCATAAGTTTTCCTGATTTTGCCTCCCATCCATGAATTGCCTCCCAGGTTCCAATGGTTGTCTTTCCATCAGCAGGGTATTCATGTAATTTGACCTCAACACCGGCAAGTCCTTCGATTTCTTTTTTCAAGTACATTACTGCATCATGAAGACCCGGGCTCGCTTGAATTCTATGATGAGTTGATACTGATTGAACATATCCTTTGGCTCGGATTCCTGAAATGGTATCCGTAACTACCTTTACGATTTCTTCTGGTAGCATAATATTCACTCACACTAGAAAAATTGAGTAACACCCCAACATAAAGAGTATGTGTCTAGGACATTATCAAGAAAAAATGGAAAATTGCCGGGATAGTCTTTGTTTCCCGGCTATTACTAATGAAAAAATATGTCTATGGAGCACCTGCGGGAGCTGGGTTAGGCATAATTGAAGTAAGGGGTACAGGTCCAGCTGGAGCTCTTGTGGCTAGCTTTTCATCTAACATGATAAGCGCCTGAATATTATCCCCAATCATCTTGAGCTGATCACGGATTTCTGACGTATTCTTCTCTTCTTCAGTCTGTTCATTATAGAACCAATTGAGCATATTTTGTGCTGATCTATCTCTTTGTTGGTCCGCAATATCACCAATCTTGTAGATTCTCTCAGTTACAACCTTCTCATGTTTATAGGCAGTTTCAAAGATATCAAGTGGTGATGTCCATTCCGTCTGCGGGCCTTCAACCGCTTTCATAATGACACGGCCGCCACGTTCAACAATATGTCTGTAGAATCTCATTGCATGATTGAACTCTTCATCGACCTGTACTTCCATCCAGTGCCCCATTCCAGGCATTTTGGCTTCTTCAAACCATGCAGCCATAGATAGATAGATGTATGCGCTGTAGAGTTCAAAATTTATTTGATCATTGATTGCATCTGCTAATTCTTGCGAAATTTCCATGTTACACACCTCAACGAACGGTTCAATGACATCCGTTGTAGATATACTTCACAATAGCTAATTCTATAGTCTTTAAACTTTCGGTATAACACTAAAAAAATCTATAATAATCCTCCACAACAGTCTGTCCAACGAACCTTTTTTTGATGCGATTGGAACGTTTTGATTTGTAAATAGCCCGGAGTGGCAACCATGGCGATAGCAGATTTAACAATTCTGACAATAATCTTTGAGTTTCTTCCTCCATTGATTGTATCTTTTGTCTATCTTCTATTCTTTCGAAAGCGGAAGAGCAAACTTATTGAGGTATTCATAGGGGTTATGTATCTCAAGAGCATAACCTGGTTTTTGTTCAATATTGCGATTAACAATGTCCAACCAATGGCGGATCCCGTTGTAGATACAACGGGCCTTAGTTGGGCGCTTCTTTCTGACATGCTATTTCAATTTGCATTCTCCTTGCAGGATTTCCTCACTTGGATTCTGATTATTTTTTACGCTGTTCTGTTTGGGATGGCAGTATTGGCTGCCAAACTGCTTCTGCAGGAACCACTGAAGATGCGTTTCAAGAACATAATCCGTAGGATCACAAAGAGAGAACCTGAGAGTGATGGATTTGCTAATTTTAAGGATCGTGTGAATAACATACGATTTGAAGGAGTTGAGCCTCAACCCCTTAATCCCGCCATTCAATCAATGGCTTGGCGGGATGCATGGAAAGATTACCTGATTATTGGATTAGCTACTCTCATCCCATCCATCTCCGTATACGTGGGAAGTTTGCCCGACTGGATCGAGAATGCAGGATCATTTACCAGTGCTAATGCATACCTTTCTGGTATTGCAATTTTCATAACTTGGATCTATAGATTTGGATATCCTGCATCTAATAGAATCGCAAAAGGAGCTGGTCTATTTCTTGGTGACCGTGATTTAGGAAGCGAAATGATGCGAGGTGTGCTTGGATGGTTCTTCAGATTGAATATCCTCATTTCTCTCTACACAATTATTACACAAGTCTGGAATGTTCTAAGTTCAGACATTGCTGGTGCTGCAGGTTATGTTGCAAGCTATTACATCTATGGCCTTTTGTATGCCACTCCACCAATTATCTTTGCTATTCTAATTCTACCAATAGCAGAAGATTTTGCTGTTGGATTCTACAAGAAGTTATTCGAAGCAATCGTACATGCTCGCACGAAAATAGGCTCCATCAGCGTACGTCAATCTGTTGAGAACTTAGTTGCTGGTACTGGGACTGGATTAATTATTAGTCTTGCATTCGTTGGTGCGGTAATCGCGGCAACTTTGAGTTTTACAGCAGGCGTGTATCTATTTCCGCGTCAGTTAGGCAACTCCGTGTTAATTGACATTTATGTTGCTAGTACTAACTATCAACTTATTGCTCCTGTCTTGTGGACTCTACTTATGCTTGCGATTCCTTTCGCTTTCATGTTATTAACAGGTATTATTGGTCATATGGCAAGAAAGAGGATTGGTGGAGGAATTGAAACATTTGCTCTTCTATCAGGAGCAACTGTTTCACTGATAACTTATTTCTATCTTAATGGAATGGATTACATTCTCGGTGCATCTATCAGACAAATCGACTATGCAGGTTACATATTCAATCGAATAATTCCCATTCCAATTGTGCCTGGTGATGAGTTGATTTTATGGCGCTATGCATCTCAGTTTGTGATTAATCTACCTATGTTCATTTTCACTGCGCTGTTCATCTTATACTTCTTCGACTTTCGAGCAAAGTGGAAAGTAACAACTGGTGATATGGAGGGTCCATTAATTAATCCACATAAACGGGACATTCTTGATTCTGTCTTGATGTTCTTCGGTGGTCTTGCTGTTTCCCTTGTAGGTGTATGGATAGTTTCAGCGATTCTAGAGGACCCCGGTTTTGTCAGAATGACATTGGAGCAAATCCTCTCGAAGATAGGTGATCCTAATGGACTTGAAGCCTTACTAATACCAAACTATGGTGACGCTGGTGGTTTGTTTGTTATAATAGCTGAACACAATATTGTCAGAACCTTACTGATGTTAATCATTGGTCCAGTATTTTGGTCTGCAGTTTTGTGGTCCGTTGGTGTGAAGAAGGAGGGAAAACAGAAAATAGTCGGAACTTGGAGTGTTGTTCTCTTAATTGTCTGTGCTGCTGGTACCTACTTATGGGCTCAGTATGATGCTTGGCAACATTACCTGAATCCAAGTTATCCATTTCTTGGGTTTGCCGCTCAGCTTGGATATCGGGCTGTTATTTTATTTGGAGTACCTGTACTGATTATCAGTTTAGTAGCAGTAGTGAACAAGGTTCGAGGTAATGGGATCGGGAGTTCATGGTTCCCGCTCTTCATTCTGATGTTCGCCATCGAATATTTTGTTTATGACGACCAATTCACTCTGATTGCTTTGATTTTCATTCCACTATTCCTTGCTGCAGGTTATAGATTGTTCTTCAGAAAGAATGTTAACGAAAATGAAGATTTCCTGATCACATATATCAAATTCAGTTTGATGTCGCTTGCAATCTCTGAAGTCTTATCTACTGCCCTTACAATTGGTGGCATTGCAATAATCCGATTGACTGCTCCACCCCCAGTCGGTGGGAATATAGCTTTCTTCCTTGCAGGGATTCTACCTCACGCTATTCTGGAAATTCCTGTATTTCTTGTTGCTGCAGCTGCTTCAATCAGAATTGGAAAGGACTTATGGCCAACTGTCGAAACTGAGGACTGGGAATCAATTCCATCAAAGACCAGAAAACTACTCGGTGATGAGCGTACCTGGAGAACATACGCTTTGATTGCCTTCATGCTGGTAATAGCCGCATTAATCGAAGCTTTTGTTACAGGGTATGTTGCAGCTATGTTTTTGCCATAACTCAATTGAATGAGAGCGGGGCAGCTCCCGCTCCCCACTCTTCTTTCGGAAAATCGAATATCCTCTCATTTTGTAGGTGTGATTCAATCGACGTATGCTTATATTCTGTCTTAAAGATAATTGCGTAAATGCGCCGCTGCTATTCATAATACCACTAAGGGATGCAGTACGTACCTTCCATTTTGTGGTTTCGAAGACACAGCACACTCGTGTTCTCAATTGAAGCAGACGCGGTTGCTGAGAGAATTATATTGAGGTGTAAAATACGAAACCCATTACAAAGCTGCTCTCAATGTTTGCGCTCGTTCTATTTTCCTTATCACTATTCATGACTCCTCCAGTTGCTGATATTTCAGGGGAAGAGCCAATTACAAATTCATTTTCATATCCACTGTATATGCCGCAGACTATTGCAGATTATCCTGTGAACTATACTCAAGTTGATTGGGAACTTGGAACAGTAAATGATGAGCATAATAACACTTGGAGCAATAATCATTACAGATTTGGCCCGACGATCAACTGGCATACAAGAAATACGACCGATTCCAGTCTGATCAAGTGGCAAGATGAAATTGCGATAGACGAATATGTTGATTTCAGGATTGAAATCCCCTATAGTGCCCTTGGGGGGCAGACTCCCGCGGGTGTCTATCTTATGGGACAATACTTCAACATGTCTGCATTAGCTAACTCTGAGGGCGAATTCCACATGGAGGGAAATCAACCCAATATGTGGATGGTTTATTATAACATTACAGGAGATGCCTGGATGTTTTACAGCACTACAAATGCTACTTGGCCAGAAGCGCCTCCTACTGAACTTCCTTCAGGTTTTACTTTCGCTGATATATGGGGTACACCCGTTGATCCATATTTAGAGGTAGATATTCCCCACTTGGGATATGCTGCAGGAGTAGAATCTTATTGGGCAAATGTCAGAGTACGATTTAATGCGTCAACAATCGGTGGATTCTATACAGTTTCTTGTGGTGTCCAAGACCAACAATTCAACTCGATTGCTGAAAGCCGATTTGAGCAGTTTAATAGTGGAAGAATCATTGGAACAACATTCGACTTTTTGGTAGATCAAGCAGTTGGGGGCTACTATAGATGGGAAAGAGTTTCAGACGATGGAACTACTGTATATTCTGCTACTCGTGGAGTAGATTTCAATATGACTGCCACAATCACCAATGGTACTTTATTAAGCAATGTTACGGTATTCTTCGATATACCTGACCAAATCCGTACAAAGAACTGGGTCTATGGCCCTTACAAAGTAACTGAGGAAGTGACAGGTGTTTGGGAGTATGATAACGTAACTGAGACTTATTGGTGGAATGCAGGTAAAACTGTCAATTGGACTTCACAGAAGGAGGGTTTCCATTATGAGAATGGATTCACTTACCTTGATACTGGAAGGGAATATAATGTCTGGGATGGTTATAATTTTTACACCCAATGGTCTTGGGGTCGAGCAGCTGTAGTCTATGATTTTTCATCCGGAACATTCTCTAACATGCTTGCGTATGAGTACGAAAACGGCACCTATATTGATGATGAACATGGTGGACACTGGGAAATGGCAAGCTGGACAGAATTTGAACCCTGGCCAATGGATGGCAGTATTCCCTTACCATTTGTTCTCAATGAAGCAATGTGTGAATCATACTGGAGAAACGGTAAACTCGTCGTTACCTTCAGAGGACATATTGGTGAAGATATCCTCCCGACCAGTGGAGAGGATAGTTGGCCAATGCATGTTAAGGAACGCGTTACCGATATATTTGGTCGTAACCTCGCGCCTGTCGCGGAATTACCTATATCTCCACCAGAACTTTCTGCTCAATACCGACTCCTTGAAGATCTCGCAATCGAAACACCAGTCTCAATTGTGACGCTGACTCACGAAGGTGAACCATACGAACCAGACTGGCTATTCCAGACTGATGTCACTGAACCATTCAAGGTCAAATCACTACTTCAGGGTGGAGCTGACTACTTGGAAGACATTGATGGAATTGCGTTCTTTATGAGTGCTTATCAGGAGGACTGGGGCTTTGATGGGATGAATGATTGGAATCAACGGTCTGAGGTTGAAATTCAGATACGCATCGATCCTCATGGAATGGTACAAATTGATATCTATAACAGGACTGTTCGAACCCAGTGGAGCTATGGTGAGCATTGGGAATGGCAGATGGTTGAAATTTTCCCTGGTCGCTGGGAACCACAATACGTGCTGATCAGTGATTGGTTCTGGGAAGAGAAGACATGGGATTTCATCGCTGACGATTGGGTCCAAGGGTGGGTATCCTGGGAATCACCAAGTCTCAAAATGCCAGTTCATTGGCTTGATGTCACAAATATAGTGCAAGATTTGATTGGAAATGACCTTCGAGTTGTATTTGACATCTTCCCAACACCAGAATTTCCACAACTTGAATGGCAATGGAAATACTACTATGGTGAGCTAACCTGGGTTGTGGATTACGAATCAGGTTGGGGTGAACATACTGTTCTTGGTTGGAATGAGAACACAGTGTATAGCTACATCAATGGAACCGATAAGTTGTACATGGATGAACCCTTCAAGACAGAGATCTTTAGAAATAATCAGACTGGCGACTTTTATCAACGTGAAAAGAAACCATTTGTGGAAATTGATGGAGAGATAGTCTATCTCAAACCGTACTTCTTCACAGATATGGAAACTACTTGGAAAGAAAACGTGAGAACTGAGTACGATTACGATACTGGGATGGAAGAATACTTCATTAAATTTGAAAATGGTACTGAAATTCAGGTCTATACTGGAAGTGCCGCTGTTATTTACAATATCACGCTGCCAATGCAAGGTAATGCATCGTTCCTTGCTTGGGGGCAAAATCCGATGTTTACGGGAATTGATGATATACACTCTATGATAGCAGTGAATGGAACATTCATTGTTGGTGATTGGGGGTCCTTCTGGGACAGATATACCGCAACAGTGTATGAAGTTGTTCAGGCTTCAAAGGTGGAGCATACATATGTTACCTATGCAAATGGTACCATTCCTCTTTACATGGTAGGTTGGCCAGAGTATATCGGTCCTGATCATTACATCATGTTTCTCAATGGAACATACGAGCCTGTTGATTTCTGGTGGAATCCAACTTGGGGTTACCACTACTGGAATGTGACCGATGCAAGACTATACCGGATTGAGTGGCCTTGGGAATTGATGACTGGGACGTACAATTCAAAACCATTCTTCATTCCGCAATTCATGACAAACTCGCGGGTCTATACGGTGGTTCATGGTACGGAGTATCAATTACCTGCACCCGGAATCCCAATGTGGAGCCCGTATGAATTGAATAATCTAGATAATATCTATGATTTTGCAAATCAACGATACTTTGCTAGGGAGTTTGCAATCGTCAATGGTACATCGTATGAAGCAATCATGCTTCCAATGCAAGAATATGAACTGATGAATGGATATTGGTATGATGTTTACCAGATAAATACTGGAACCCAATACAATCTGACAGATTGGAGTACGGATCTCATGTATAGATTGAACTATGACTTCGATAGTGATGGACAAGACAATAGACCTTGGACCACAATTGCAAACGGGAGTATTTGGGTACCTAATATATTGCATGAAGATTGGACTGTATCATACGGTCATCGAGATACTCTCACCTATGAATTCATTGAAGACGGACAGCTTGATCTTCAAACAGGTTACTACGACGGAGATTATCCGACCAGTCAAATTCATGAGTGGAATAGTACAGGTCTATATAATTATGTCATGACAACATCTGGTGATGAGTTCTTCTACAACGAAACTTGGAGAGCAACGTTCCTCAATATCACATTGGCGAATGGCACATTCTTCTATTCACGAATGGATCATCCTATAGCTGAGCCTACGGACATCTACCAGTGGAAGATTGATCGATACTTCATGATAGATATTAATGGAACGTACCGAGGATGGCAGGGATGGATGGATTACACAACTGAACTTGTTTTTGTAGATAATGTAACGGGTGATCCGTGGAGTGGAACCTTCTTCTTTGAAGGATCTGATATTCCTGTCATTCAGTATCCAGTGGATTACTGGGAATGGGATGGCTATCAATGGTATAATCGGACATACACTGAGGATAACATCGTAGCACACCACTATATCTTCTTGCAGAATGTACTCAATGCTACTGAAATCTATGAAATTTGTGAACTTCAAAATACTCCCGAGAGTTACAAGTTCAACTTTCCCTCTTGGGCGTTCAATGTAAGTGGATTTGATTATCACGCACACGGAAACAATGAGATAATCTATGAAGCCTTCAGAACACAAGGATATAGTATGAAACTGGACTATGCTCCACTTCCTGTGACAATCATTCGTTCACAAGAAACCATTCTCTACGGCTCACCAGCTCAGGGAATGTGGGAGCATGATATCTGGACTGTTGATCCGTTATCTGGTGCACTCGATTTAGATGGTAATCTAGATACGACGGATGATCAGTTCTACGTACGTGAGATACACTCAAGCACAGACATCTTCAATGTGACTCAGCAGTATTTGGATGTCAGCATTCTATGGGAACCTGATAATGCTACTTGGTCTGATGAGTTCTACCTCCATTCCTACACCGGAATGGTCACATTCAATTGGACTTATGATTGGAGTGAATTGAATATTTGGACTCATACAGATGGTACATCACTGACACCCTCGGAAATGGACACTGTAAATGCAACATTATTCGATTCCTTTGGAAATCCGAGACCTGGTTACTGGGGTGTATCTTGGATGTTCGAGAATAGAACATACGCAGATATGCTCCAACAAGCTCAGGATGAGGGCTGGGATTGGGTCGAAGATAATACTCAGGAATGGAGTTGGCTCTGGTGGGAACTCGATGAGCAGTATAGTACCGAAGTTAGTAACGGGACTCACTCTGAC
>Ga0315535_1001558_pt1 | contig 15191 bp, 12 predicted proteins | sample SalMarSW160220MG_2_FD_203092 | JGI IMG/M metagenome (GOLD analysis project Ga0315535, IMG submission 203092) | Salt marsh sediment microbial communities from the Plum Island Ecosystem LTER, Massachusetts, United States - Salt Marsh Sediment SW1602-20 ...
TGATGGATTAGAAAGAGTTCTAATCGACATGTATGGTGAAGAATGGCTTGAAAGTTTAATTTCTCCCTGGGTACCAATATTAAGCTGGATAACAAATGATTATGTTGCGGGGATTCTTGGCATACTTCTTTCTTTGCTTGTAATAATCGGAGTTTTCTACCTAATTTCATATTCTAAGAGAAAGAAAACGATCTAATGTAGAAAGTAAAAAAAAAAAAAAAAATAAAAAAAAATTATTTATTTCCATATTTCTTGAAGATTATTATTCCCAAAATCACGATAACTATACTAAATATAGCAATAAATGCGAAATCTATTAATATATTCACACTCAGCAAGTTTGCACCACCAAAAATAGAAGTTAATGCATCAGTGGCGTAATAACTGGGCATGAAAACCGCAATAACTCTAGTATTGGATGTCATTGGTAAAAATGTTCCAAAAAACATTTGTGGTAGTATGAAAATAAATGAAATCCCAGTCGCTATTCCAGCATTTTTAGAAATTGATGCTGTTATAAGTCCTAATCCTACAGAACTTAATGAGAATAAAGCCATCAGTAAAAATGCAAACAAAATTCCTAAAATTTCGCTATTAGATTTAAATCCTACTAACAATGCTAGAGCAAAAACAATCAACACTTGAAGCATAGAAAGTATCATATTAGAGAGCAAATTAGACATCATGAAATCACTAGACGACATTGGTGTAGTATTAAGTCTTCTCAATACTCCTTGTTCTCTTAATTCAGTAAAAGATTGAGATACAGTCATTATTATGAATATGCATGCATATGCAAATAATCCAGGAACCATAATATTAAAAGTTGAACCAAGTTCAGGATCATTAAAAGCAAATCCAAAAGTGATTGTAAGAACAGCGGGAAATAAAAGCATTAAAAATAAATATGCTGGCTCTCTAACAAGTTTTAAAAGTTCCATTTTCAGTAGAGCTAAAATTCTTTGGGTATTCATTATATTCCCTCCATAATTCTTCTTCCTGTAATTTTCAAAAACACGCCCTCTAAAGTTTTTACTTCATATTTCTTGATTAGATCTGGTGGAGTTCCTATTTCAATCAATTTTCCGTAATCTATTATCGCCACTCTATCGCAGAGAGCTTCTGCTTCTTCAATGTAATGTGTTGTAAGAAAAATGGTTTTGTTTTTAGTTTTAAGCGATCCAATGAACTCCCAAGTCGCCCTCCGTGCTCTTGGATCCATTCCCACGGTAGGTTCATCTAAAAATGCTATTTTAGGATCATGAATTAATGAGATTATCATATTAAGTTGCCTTAACATCCCACCACTATATCCTTTAGTTTTTCTCTTACTTGCATTTGATAAGTTAAGGATTTCTAGTAGTTTATTGGTTTTCTCTTTTATTTCAGCTTTTTTCATTGAATGGAGCTTTCCAAAAAGTTCGATGTTCTCTAATCCCGTGAGAAATTTAAAAACTGATGGCTCTTGAGGACATACTCCTATCGATTCTTTGATATGAGAGAGAGCATAATATACATCATATCCATTAATAATTGCGGTTCCACTAGTTGGCTTCTCAAGTCCAACTAACATGTTAATTGTTGTTGTTTTTCCTGCTCCATTCGGTCCCAAAAAACCAAATAATTCCCCAGTTTTCACTGTAAAGGAGACATCATCTACCGCGACAATATCATCATATCCCTTTTTCCCTCTGAATATTTTTCTTAAATTTTGTACTTCAATCGAAAATTCACTGTTCGGATTGATGATATTTTCAGGTTTTTCATAAGGTTTTATTTTAGTAGACATTTTTTTATCACTTCCATTTTCTTTGATCATTGTAAGGTTATAATTAATATAAATTAACTTTAGTCCAATGTTTAATATTGAAATGAGATGAATCATTTTTAATGTTAACGATAACCCGATATAGCAGAAATGAGATAAAAAAATGAGCAAAATGGGAGGTTTTTAACCCACTTGGGTGAAAAATTATACATAAAAAAAATAGTAATTCCTCCAAAATAAGATTTCATTCCTTCATTGGACGAAATTAAATTTTTATTTATAAATAAAATTTAAATTTTAACTACCCATTTATCATAATTGCGGTAAATAAAAGAGAAATATATAATTATGGGAATTTGATCTCTCGAACTTTCTCTTTAAGATAAGTTTCTCTCCATGTGGGAACAAATTTACCTTCAATTAGTATTGTAACTTCTACAGAATCATAATTTTCAGAAAGAAGTGAAGATTCAATCTCTTGAAGTTCTTTCATTGATTCTGTCCAAATGGATATAAGTTTTATATGTGGTAAATTACTGAAAACCCATGAATGTACAATTCTGGAACCATATTTTTTTTTCAAACTTATTAAAAAGTCTCTATCATCTACCAATGAATCAGATTTTAACTTTAGGGTTATTATGGTAAAAATTGAAGAGGGAAACCAATCTAAATAAAATTCTATTAAAGAGTTCTCAATCAAACCATCTAACCTTCTTTTAATTGTCTTGGTGGAGGCTCCTATTTCTTCGGCTATATCTGAAATAGTTTTTCTTGAGTTATTTTGTAAAGAATCTACAATTAGATAATCTAGATTTGTAATCTTAATTTTATTATCTACTGAAATGGTGGGAAAATTTCGATCAATTCCGACTGTAAGCTCACTAATTTTTCCTGTTTTTCGTATAAATGTAACCAATGAATCCAGCTCGTTCATATTTTGAATATAAGCATGGATATAAAATAAATTTCCACTAGCACGTAAAATACTATAAATATACTCATTTTCACCTAATCTTTCTAAAAGAAGTTTCTTATCTTTTATAGTTGGAGTCCCAAAAATTACAATATTTGATATATTAGGAAAGTTCCCAAAACCTAGTCGTGCTTTAAAATCTTTAATAACACCCGATTCTACTAAAGATTTAACACGTTTATGGATCGAATTGACACTAATATGAAATTCATCAGCTAATTGCTTATAGGGTGACCTCGAATCAGCCATTAACAGCTTTAAAATTTTAAGGTCAATTTCATCCAAAAATTAACACGTTCTCAAATTTAATAATTTAAAATTATCAGTTCATTTAATATAACAATCTACAATTTAAGAATTAGATTATCACAATTTAAAATTTAATTGGAAATTAATTTCATGACTTTGATTTTTGTCATTCATTCAGAAACGGTAAATCTTGATCACTATACAATAAAAGATCTTCCCGGATCCTCTGGAAGAATAGATGTGCTTTGTCGATGTATCTTAGCAGCATTATATCTAAATTCTAAATTTGAGAAAAATGTCCAGATTTGGGTTTTCATTGACAATTACGGAACTTTTATCTTCAATTCTGAAAAATTAAATGTAAATTTTCCAAAAAATGAACTCTTGCTAGCCAAGTATTTTATCGATTATATTTTACATAAAGGTAGCAATGTGGCTCAAGATCATCCCTTAAATTCAATAGAAACGACAGAAATTAGCATTTTTAAAGCCATCGAAGACTTTATGAATGATGGGTGTGATGTTTTCATTTTAAATGAAGATGGAGAAGATCTCGCTAATTATATTACGAAAAATCATCTAAAAAAAGATCAGGTATTTGTCCTAGGAGATCAAACTGGTAATTTCATGAAAAAACAAGAATTAATAGGATTAAATCTTATTAATTTGAGCTTGGGTAAGCAATCCTATTTAGCATCTTCAGTTATAAGGTTAGTTAAAATAAGATTGCTTACTTCACAATAAAAAATTTTATATCTTACAGAATGTTTAAATTATCACACTGAATAAAGGAGATACGGATGGCAAATTGAATGAAGTAGAAAAAACTCATAATAAACAAGATGTTCAAAGAAAAATTTTATATAAATTCATTGATGATCCCGTTAAATTTCTAATCAAACACAATGTTTCTCCCAACTTACTCTCATTTTTTGGATATTTATGTTCTCTTCTTGCAGCTATATTTATAGGGCTTGGAGGTTTACACTTTTCATTTTGGTTAGGGTGGATTGGACCATTTATATTTTTTTGGACAGGTGCATTCGATGTTTTTGACGGTGAAGTAGCAAGAAGAACTAATCAAAATTCAAAAGCAGGAGCGTTCTTGGATTCCAACTTGGATCGTCTTTCTGATGTTACAATAATTTTTGGCATGATATTCGGTAATTTGATAAGTTATATTGAGGGATATATTCTAATATTCCTCGTTATCATGATTTCTTACATTAGAGCAAAAGCAGAAAGCCTCGGTCTTGAAATGAGTGGTGTTGGCATGATGGAAAGAGCAGAACGAGTAATTTTTCTATTGATCTTCTTTGTAGCAGAAGTTTGGGTATACTTCCTGACAGATCTTTTTTATGGCACGCCAAGTTCATTATTTAGTCAAATCGTCATTTTGGTGTTTATGGCACTATGTCTCTATACTATCATTCAACGTTTTGTTTTTTCCTATAAATTCTTTAGCAAGAATGATAATTGAAAAGAGATTCGTGAAGACAATTAACAAATCAAGTTAATTTCTTTAAAATCTCAGAATTTTTAGCCGAAAGAATAAATTTTTTAAATTTTGCTTTATTTAGGTATTTAGCATTAAATATTAATATATTAAAAGCTGATATAACTGCCAAAGAAAAGAAAGAGTTCCGGTAAGAGTGGTTCCAGTAAGGGACATTACAGCCAAGTTCAATGTTCTAAGTGTGGGAGATTTGTGCCAAGAAGTAAAGCCAAAGCGGTGACCAGAAGAGTCTCGTTAGTTGATGGCCGAATGTTTACCGAACTAAAAAAGACAGGAACGATTATTCAAAGCCCTACCAAAAAGAAGTATTACTGCATATCCTGTGCTGTGCACGGTCATCAAATCAGTCAAAGAGATAAGAGTTTAAGGAAAGAATGATTCACAAATTGAGCGTTTTAAAGAAAGAAGGCAGTGAATAAATTATCTCGCATTGATCGATTTGCGTCGGTTCAATCATAGCACGAATTAAAAAGGTGTCTTTTAATTTTTCTGACGGGTTATAGATCTTCACCTTTGATGTCGGTTTTAATTTGAGGCTATAATTCTCGGCTATTCCGATAATATTTTCGTTTGTTTTTAATAAGACCCCTAATAATCCTAATTCATAATGAGACACTATGAATAGATATTGATTCCTTCCTTCATTTTTTACTTTTTCAAAGTGTACTACTTCCAGATAATCATCTTGTAGCTCCTTGGGTAAATTTAGAAAAGATATGAGTTTCTTCTTGCCAGTGATATATGGAAAAGGAGTATAAAATAGAATGTTGAAACTAGAGATCTTTTTGATTTGCTCGTTGTACTTCTCCACGTCCTTTACGGAATAAGCCTTGTCGAGTAATACATCAAGTTTATCAACCATAATGTCTTCTGCACTATAACCATTCAAAACAGTGGCAATATAAGCCCTTTTTAATTTTTCAATCAACATATCACTCCTGACTTTCATTTTATAATCAATACTTATCTCAAGGGCTTCATTATATAAATTAGCGGCAATTTGAGAATGTCCCAATGCTAAGAAATAATCTCCAAGCTCACTGAATACAATTATGGCATCTAAAAAATTTTTCTCCAAGTCCATGTTAGCTATTTCATCCATTATCCCCATTGCAGTTTCTCTGTCTTCACCTTGAATATATATTGCTATAGCCTTGCCAATCGCACACTTTAATTTTAATTTCTCATCTTCATAGATATCCGATAATTCTTCGGTAAAGTTATATTGAAGAATGGCCTCTTTATAGAGCCCGTGGAATAGTAAGATTAACGCTTTTAGATAATTTAAAGTCAAACACGTGTGAAAATTTTGAATAATGGTAGAAAATAAAGCTGCTCTCTCAAGAGAATCAATTGCATTGTTAATGCGACCAAGAGTAACCAATAAGAATGCCCGTAAAAACTCCATTTTTGAAATTTCAGAACAGATTAATTGCTGGACTATATCGTAATCCTTCACGGTAGTTAATTTGCCTGCCGCCATTTGTAGAAGAGATACTAAAAATCCATTACCTTTCTTCAAATATGAAACAGCATCTTTACTTTCATTTTTAATTATTGCTTCACGTGCCTTATTTACGTATTCCCGAGATATTTTCAAATTTTCAAGGAAATACATGATACTTGTTACCATTTCCTCTTTACTGGTTGTTAAATTTTGATTTTCAATGTATTGCTCCGCTATTTCAATTTCTTCAATGTATTTTGATCTACCTATCTTAAATTTAACAGCCTCATCTTTAGCGAGTATAGAATCCTCTGTAACGGATACTGCTCTTTCAATTAACCATTGAATCTTTTGTTCAGCGGGATACACTTTAGAACGTTCTATCATGTAAGATAACGTATAATTCAAGCTTTTCTTCCAAATATTTTTAAAATAGGCTCTTAATAGCTTATTAGGTATGGTTCTTTGGACTTTCAATAAAAAACTTGAAAGGGAAAGGATATTCAATTTGTTTCTGAACAAGAGAGAAGCATTTTTCGCCAATTTGAAATCATCAGTAACCAAATGGGTTGTTATACCTTGATTTTCATCCATTAACTTTTCACTTAATACCAGTAAAGAAAGATCAGGATCCTGAGCGGGAAATTTTACATTAAATTGACTCAACTTATTCTTAACGATTGTTATTTCGGAATCTGTAACGTTTTCAACATTCACAAATTGAGCTAATCGATCCCTATACGTATGAGGACCTTTTACTTCACTAAAGACTATATCAGATATGTAATAATCCAAATTCAAGTCTTTTCCGGCTATTTCCAAGTTCTTTAAGACATCTTTAGCGCGTATGGAAAGCATGCAAATAAAAAAATTAGCATCGAACACGATGATTTCTTTTGGCATGATATGCGAATTACCTATATTTTTAGTATTAATAAATCCTATATCTAAATAATTAATTGTAATGTATATATTATTTTAGCATTAAAAAAAGCGTCTTTTATTCAAGAATTTATTGCAAATAAGCGTGAATAATTTGAAAGTAATTAGCTTTTTTGGATATTCTGGGAGCGGAAAAACGTATTTTATCGAAAATGCAATAGAAAAATTGAAATCTAAGTTCCCCTTAGATATAGGAGTAATTAAAAATGTTCATAATCATCCGGTAGACTCTGATGGTAAAGATTCACAACGTTATGTTAAAGCTGGGGCTGATTTATCAATCATCAGAAATAAATTCAATAACATAGCCTTTTTTTTTAAAAGAGAGATGAATGATGTAGCTTTTATAAATTGGATTATAGAAGGACCTTTTGAGTTAGATCTTCTATTTATCGAGGGTTTCAGATATTTACCTTATCCTTCCATTCTATGTGTTAAAGAGACAAAGGATATTCAAGCACAATTATCCCAAAATGTCAGGATGATTTCAGGACGGATTACGGTCCTAAATAAACAGATAGATAACTATTCAGGAATTCCAATTATTGATATCGATAAAAAGTTCGAGGATTTTACAAAAATATTTGACTTACCTTGATATTCACTTTTCACGCCAGATTGGGATCAATTGATTACAAGCAAATTTAAAATCCTCTATTCTTGTTACATCTTCAGCGGGAATATCTATCAGAAAGAAGTCATTTAGAGATTTAAAAATTGCTTCCTTATTTTTCATATCTTTAACAGAATTTTGAATCATTAAGATAAATTCGTTTAGAGGAGCAATGATTTCATTGACAAACCATTCCTCAAGTAGGATTTTATCAGAATATGTTTCAAAATTATAGGTAACAACAAATCTAATAATATCTTCCACATTATAGAAGTATCTCTCTGGAATATCCACTCCAAATGATTTCATATCTCCTTTTAATTCATCTTTATTCATGCTGATGACATAATCTGGCCACACATCATCAGAAACGTTGAGATCTTGGAAAATGAACAATTCTAGCACACGTAACGCAATATTTTTCCCAATGTAACGACTACGTGGATCAATGAAGTTTTTACTTGCTTGATTAGGAGAAGTTCTTATAAAAATTTGATCGATCAAAGTATACAGCATTCGACATACATGATCAACAATATCTTTAAACGTGAAAGGTTCATCATTATACTTCTCACTTATAGCCTTATTCTCACTTTCAATCAGCTTAGCTAATTTTGAATTTAGGCTGTGTAAAAAAGTTTTAAAAAAAGCATAGTTTATACCTGTTAGATGCGTATTAAATATTTTCTCAAAAAAAAGATCAACATCATTAATACTTGAAAGAATTGAAGCATTTTCAATGAATTTCTGGACTCTCATAAAAGCTGCTTCATCAATTTTATTCTCATGGTGATCGTTATAATGGTTTAGTACTAATTTGAACTTTTCTGGTAATAAAAGCATTCCTCCTTCTCCAAATGCATTCATATTACCACTACCAAAATAAACCTTCATGTAAAGTAGGAATAAATTAAATTGACTTTTCGCACTGGGAAGATTATTAGATTGGAAGGTAGAATATAATGTGGATTTCTGGTCCAAGAATTCAAATATTTTTATTATAGAATCTTTTTTTCCATCAGAATAGTTAAAATTGACAAGAAATTCATCTTTAATCACATCTATTTTAGAGTAAACAGAATCTTCCACACGAGAACACACGAAATTGATGAAATCTAATAACGGGGAGAAATTATGGAGTAAGTTACATTTTTTATAGAAATAGTAAAGCAGGTCTACTAACTTCTCTTTGGCAAGGGGATAGTTCTCAATTGCTAATCTGTATAATTTATCTCTGCCTGATAATAATTTTCCATAATACTCTTCAGGGATCCCCTTGAAATGTCTTAAAAAGTAATACAAAAACATTTTATAATAATATTCAAAAAGATTATCTTTGCTGTTCTTGATGACAATTAAGAAATTTAGGACATTATTACCTTCTTCCTCTCGTATGACAGCTCCATCCAATATCACATAAAAAGGTTGCTTAAGAAGTTTCCTCAAGATTACTCCGAGAATGGAAACCACTATATAGAGATATCCTGTGGGCGTTGTTATTCCATTAATTATTTTTCCATAATTCCGACCAAAATTCTTGAAATTTCTTGCTTCCTCACTCGACATTTTATAGTTATATTCCAAGAAAAGATTATCTTCTGATAATTTTTCCTTGATGACGAGTGTTAATGACTTGCGATCAAATCCACAAAATTTTTCAAGGAAATCTTGAAAAAAATCAGCAAAATATAAATAAAAAAAAGTTGTCCAACTCTTTTGGATGACTTTGGTTTTATTTTGACGATTAAATTCGTCCCATTTCAATTGGATATCGGTTTTGAACATTTCTAATTCATGATCATTGCCTATTAAAATGTTAAAGAACGAGCTGGAATTTAATTTTAGGGAAACCCCTTCTCCCTTCATTCTGTCCCCCATTGTTTCAAGTATTTCATTGAGTCCTTTGCTCGACACTTTGGATCATAGAATAATTTAATTAAAAATGTAATCTGATTGTATTAACCCTAATATTATATAATATTAAATTATATTTCAGAAATAAAAATATTGGTTTATCAAAATGCGATCATACTAATATTAAAAAATTTTCAATATTTCATCGAATTCGGAATAGTGCATTGAATCTAGTTTACCATTTAACCTCTTCATTCTCATTCCCTTTTCTTTTTTAACAAATTGACCAATTATCTGAGCATCAATGTTTTCACTTCTTAATAGTTCAACTAATTCAGCAGAATTTGGTTTATCTATTGCAATTAGTAGTGATCCAGAAGATATTGTGCCGAGAGGTTCCAAGTTAAAGATTTTACTTAATATTTTAGATTCGGGTAATATGTTAATCTTTTGTTCATCAATCAATACTCCCAAATTCGAAGCGATCGCTAGTTCTGCAATGCCTGTAGTTAAACCTCCTTCTGTTGGGTCGTGCATTGCGTGAATCTTAAATTTACTGTTTGCTAAAAGCGCTTCTTTCATAATACTTATGCCAGGATTGTGGAGATATTTCTTACATTTTTCAATAAAAACATCGTTATATCCTTTTTGTCTTAAAAAAGATCCTTTTTCTCTTCCAATTATTGAAGTTCCTTCTATAAATACTCCTTTTGTCAAAATTAATGCATCTCCTTCACTTATACCAGATGATTTGACCAATTTTTCTTTACTTACTTCACCTAATAATGAACCTATTATAATAGGGCGATCAAGCCCTGAAGTTACTTCTGTATGCCCTCCAATGACCGTGATATTTAAGTTATGACATGTATCATGAATATCCTTGAATATAGATCTTACTAACTCAGGAGAAGTTTTGTTTTCAGGTAAGAGAATTGAAGACTGAAACCATTTAGGTGTTGCTCCAGTACAGACTACATCATTAACATTGACATGGACTGCATAGAAGCCAATTTCATCAGTAGCAAAAGTTATGGGATCAGTCTTAGCAACTAAATAATTCTCACCCATATCAATAACCGCTGCATCTTCTCCAACCTTAGAACCTACGATAACTCGTTCATCATTGAATTCAAGATCAGTGATATAGGTACTTATTATTTCATTTAGAAACTCAAGTTTTAATTTTCCCAACCCGAATTTTTTGATCTCACTCATGAGTTAATCAATATTAGTAGTTGTATATTATTTAAATCTCAATTTATTTTTTTTCTGCTACTTATCTCCAATTTTAAAACAGATCAATATTGGTCTAATATAAATTTATATAGCTTATGTATGATTATGATTACATAATTACCAAAATATAATGAGATAGTGAAAATGGGTTTCGGAAAATCATTTGGCTTTAGTTTACTCACATACGTTGGTCTTAATTTCCTTTTCTTAATTATTGCTAATACAATAAGTGGCGATTTGAACCATACATTCAGTGTTATATCTGCTGATCCCTTTGTTATAATTCTAATCTTGTTTGGTCCAATTACCAACACTCCCGGAATTGTTCTCAATGGATTATTTGTTGAAATAACTGGTTCATTAAGACTTGATGTCTTAATTGAATACATTGGTTACATTGTTTCGCCTTTTATTGCGGCAATTGTGGCTGGAAGGGTAGGTGAGAAAAAAGGAGCGAGCTTTGGAGGCTTTTTACTGACCACAATCCTAAGTGCTGCAGCAATTATTATGTTATTATGGTTAAGTCCTACAACTTTAGTAGCTTATATGTTACCTGCGGATATGACTACGATTGTGGTTGCTTCTATTGGTGGGTTGACGAATGGTGTCTTTTATGGTGCTTTCGCTTTACTTTTCACCAAAACAGAAATGTATTAAAAATTTTGTGGAGTAAGCTCTTTTCTTTTTTTTATTTATTATAAAAGTTGATGTATATAAAAACACTTGTTTAGGTGTTCATTATTGGATTTTATTGATTTTTATCTGCTCCTTGTTTGTTTTTAACTATTTCGTGAATTATTAACGAATTAATATGTGTCGTAAACGAAGTTTTATAAAAAAAGAATAATAGTATATGTAAAATTGAAATATTAGCGTTATGATCTCAGTATCTTGAAAAAGCAGTTTAACAAAGTTTTATATACCGACAAAAAAAGAATTTATATTTGGTTTTGGGGCAATTTTGACAAATTTATTCAAAAATTATTGCTAAGAGGATCCTCAATATGAGTTCTGGAAAAATTAAAATAACTGAGGGTTCATCAGGAGGAAATTTTTTCCTTAATCAAAACACATCTGTTAAAATATTTAACGATCCGCTTAATAAAAGGGATAATTTAACTCAGATCATGCTAATTTCTGAACAATTTAATCAGAATTTTAAATATATCAACTTGCAACCACTTGATGAGGATCTATATGATATACTTCATAAAATTATGGAAATACATCTTTCTTTATCAAATAATAAAGATAAATTGTTAAGTAACAATCAAATAATTGATTACTGCATGCTTGAAAGGTATTTCATGAGGAAATATTTGAAAAAAGTGATCAAGAAGATTAATTGATTAATGTGATTGCAAGTATTCAGAATATTCACATAACAACGAAATACTCCTCGCTGCATCGCTTAGCGAGAAAAAATATAAAATTCTTTCTTTATGTAATATTTTTTGAACATTAGAAAATTTTTTTGCACTATCTAAAGAATCTGATATACTTGGTAAACTGAACGCAAAAGGTTTTCCACTTTTTTTTAAAGTCGTGATCATTTTGGAAAATACATGACTATAAAGAAAATGAGGCCATAACGGGATTAATAAAACATCGATAACGGGATCCTTGGCTACTACTTCAATACATTTAATGAATATATCTACAACAAACCCTAGAGCACCCAGATCAATTGGATTCTTTACATTGACATTTTCTTTCGGTAAAATTGCAGATATCTTTTTTTGTGATTCTAATGTCAGTTCCGGTATTTTCAATCCATTTATCGCTAGTAAGTCTGTAGCATTTACGGAAGAACCCCCTCCAGGGGTGATTATCCCCACATTTCTTCCTTTGGGTAAAAGTTGCGGTACTAATAATTCAAATGTTTTAATTGCATTCCAAAACTCGAGATCATTACGTACCATTACTGCTCCCGCTTGCTTAGCAAGTAGATTCCATAATTTATTTTCACTTGCCATGGCTCCCGTGTGAGAAAATGCCGCACGTGAACCATCTTTGGTGTATCCCCCTTTCCAAATTATTACTGGCTTACTTTTAGTGGTTTCTTTCAATTCTAAATAAAAATCATTGCCATGACCAGATCCAAATGACTCAAGATAAGCCGCAATAAGTTTTGTTTTATCATCTCTATGGTAAAATTTTAAAAAATCAATAGCGTTTAAATCAACTTGATTTCCAAACGAAATCCCATATCGATATCTCAAATCGCGTTTGACCCCAACATCCAATAGTTGAGTAAGGTGTCCTCCAGATTGTGACATGAAGGATATCCCTCCAGGAATTCCATTCTGAGAGGTAAAAGAGAACGCCATCCCAGTTTCTCCATTAAATGGTCCTAAACAATTTGGTCCTATTACACGTGTATTCGAACCCTTGATGATCTCTTTTAATTGAGTTTCCAATTTGATTCCTTCTTTATCTCCAGTTTCAGAAAACCCAGATGAAAAAATAACTACCCACGGAATTTTTTTCTCTACACATTCAATTAGCACGTTTGGGATAATATTGGGTTTAACAGAGATGTAAGCGGTATCAACCGGGAAAGGAATGTCTAATACAGAGGCATAACATCTCCAATCCATCAATTTTTCATATTTTGGATTTACTGGATAAAATGTGGAGGCCCATTGAGACTCTTTAAATGCTGTTAGATATAACATCGATCCAAAAGCACTCTTCTCCGAAGCTCCAATGAAGGCAATGTGTTTTGGATGAAAAAGACTCAGATCCAAGCGATTTTGATTTTCCATCATTTGATAAAATAATGAAAATGATATATTTATTATGAAAAAAGGTTCTAATCTTACTTAATTTTAAAAAATCATAGAAGGGCAAAAATATGTAACCGATTTCATGAGGTGTTTTTATAGTTCTCATTTGATTAAATCTTGATTGGAAAAAAATTGGAAAAAAAAATCTATATACAATTTGGATTTCGCCCTCTTAATTAGCTCATTTTGAATAATATCTTATAGATTTTATTTTCCTTTTTTTCTTAATTTTAAGCTATGAGTAAAATTTATATGGTTAATAGCTCTAATTTTATAGGATGATTTACTGAGATATATTAATACTCAAAATGGATTAAGGGAGAATGGCATCAATTATAGATTTAAATTTGTTAGATTCACTCACAAAAGGGAATAATCTTGAAAAAGTTCAGGATATTTTTAATTCAATATTGGCAAATATCGAAGAGAATTTGGGAGCAAAACCCCAGGAAACCAATATTAGGATTACCATTTTAGATCCGGAAAAAAGTGATTTAAATTTAAAAGATCCATTTGAATTTGGTGTAAAACGTTCCCTTGATGATCAATCAATAATTCAAATCTCATTCAGATGCATAAAATTTCTACCTCAAATCCTACTAAGAGAATGCTATAAATTATTCATTATTCCTAAAAATCGAAAAAATAGTATGGTTCAATTCGTAGTGTACATGATAATAGAATTTGAACTCGAAACTTTAAATAATATTACTGAATGGAAGAAAATTATTAGAAGCTATGAGGATTATGCATCTAATTTAGCAAATAATGAAGATAAAGTGCTAAAATTCTTTAAGTTAGAGGATCCGGTCTCAAAGGAAAATATTATTCCTTTTTTTTTCCAATTGGTCAACTCCCTAGATGCAGATTTGCTTAAAAGCAACATTTTTGATAAACTTGTGATTGAATTCATGAATCGAACCAGAAAATATCTTCAAGATGATGACATTCTTGAAACCATAAAAGTTTTGAAAGAAATATTCTTTACCGTCAAAAATTATCGTGCCTTACTTACATATCAAGATTACTTCAAAATATTTAAAGAAAGTGGATTTATTAAAACTGACTTGAGTCTTCGCAAATTTACATCTAACGTGAGGTGGTTGAATAGACATTCTTTCTGTGCCCCCGACTACCATTTGGATTGGTTTACTATTAATATGGCAATTTACATCATCTACATTCGATTTCATCCAAGTTGTGGATGGAAAAATATTAAAGTATTTATGAGAACCTTGCCCTTCTTCTTATGGCCACAACTTTCAGCATCTGGATTGAATAGAGAGTTTTTTGGTTATATTATTATTCCTAATTCTTATTTAAATGATTTAATGCAATCTATTGAGTTTTTTAAAGATACCGGGTATATACATGAAATTAAACTGTACAAACCAGAGGCAGCACACTACTATTTAAACCTTAATTTTTATAGGAATCTTACTGATGGTGGAAAATTTTTACACTCCCAAAGGAAAGGATATCGTAAAGATTTCGAACTGATTTTTAAGACAAATTATCAGAAAAAGGTAGTTCTGAAGAAGCTTACTCTACTAGATTTTTTAATATTAGATAGAGCAAGGATTTTATCTTTTACTGGATTTGGATTTGAAAGGCGGGAGTCAACTCTTTCTGATTTAAAGTCAGATGTATTAAAAGAGATCTCGTATCAGAAAAATATTATCGTTCAGTTAAAAAACATTCTTGAAAAATTTTCTGAATCACCAAATTCTAAGAAAAAATTTTTAAATCTCCTCGAAATTAATCTGAAATATAGTTTTTTTTCATTTAAGGAATACAT
>Ga0315535_1001559_pt1 | contig 15186 bp, 14 predicted proteins | sample SalMarSW160220MG_2_FD_203092 | JGI IMG/M metagenome (GOLD analysis project Ga0315535, IMG submission 203092) | Salt marsh sediment microbial communities from the Plum Island Ecosystem LTER, Massachusetts, United States - Salt Marsh Sediment SW1602-20 ...
TTCCGCCAAACTTCACCTCCTCTGCCGGAATACAAAAAAAAGGATTGTGAACCTCAACTCGTATATACTTTGAACTGGATACCTGTCCGTACATACATTGCAGGACTGCAAAGGCTATCATACAAGCTAAAAGAAAAAGTCGGTGAAATCTTGTTTTAATTGTATTCATTTGAACCGGTTTTGTAAAGTTCATCATTCTTCTGAAATTCATTTTTCTAATTCCAGGTAGCCCAATCCAGTACTCAGTACTCAGTGCCTATTTTTTTAGTACTAAGTACTGTGCACTGAGTACTTCTCTATGGCGCTGTCAAATTCTGCCAGAAAGCTCTCCCGGGTAAAGCTCCGGCCATGGGCAGGATAGAGGATCCTTGCATCCAGTTCGCGGATGGCCTTCCAACTGTTAACCAGCGCCGGCAAATCTTCGGCAAAGGGCGGAAAGTGCTGTTTCCCTTCAAGCCCAAATAGGGTATCTCCTCCAATGAGCTCCCCCTTTTCCGTCAAAACCACCATGGAGCCGATGGTATGCCCCGGTGTGTGGATCACCCTCCCGGGAAAGCCGGTTTCGTTCAGGTCATATACCTGGTCCACAAAAAGATCAGGTTCGGCAGGCGGGTACTTTCCGAGCCGGTTGGCAAAGGTCCGGCCCAGACCCACCAGCAATTTTGCTTTCCAGCGGGTACCCGGCGGCAGATCGGTAAAACCCTCTTTCAGACGGGACGCTTCCAGTCGATGGATCAGGATCCTGCACCCGGTAAGTTCCTTTAGCTTTCCGGCCGATCCTGCATGATCGAAGTGGGCATGTGTGAGGACCAGGAGTTTGAGCATGCCCGGCTCAAGGCCCAACCCGAGGATCTCCTCCAGAATCTTTACCTCCGATCCGGCAGTACCGCAATCGACCAGGATGGCAGCCCCGGGCCGGTACAATAAGAAACAGGAAACATTACCCAGGTTGATCGGGTGTAGGGTATAATCGTTGGGCTCCATTATTTCACCGGGAAATCCATCAGTTTTTCCCCCTCCAGGTAGGCTTCAAGCCTGTCACCGACCGCCACCGGACCCACGCCTGCCGGAGTCCCCGTGTAAATAAGGTCACCCGTTTTCAAGGTCATGAACCGGGAGACATAGGCAATGATCCTCTCATAGGAAAAAATCATCAGGGATGTGGACCCTTCCTGGACAGTCTTCCCGTTCAAATCAAGATGAAAGGAGAGATTATGAATATCCTTGTATCTGGATACCGGTAAGAACCTGCTCACAGGGGCCGAGTAATCAAACCCTTTGGCAATTTCCCATGGAAGGCCCATTTTCTTCTGTTCATCCTGAAGGTCACGGGCAGTGAAATCAACACCCAGGGCAATCTCACTGAAATAGCGCCCGGCAAACTTTTCTTCAATACTCCGGCCCAACCGGTCGATCCGGATGACTACTTCCAGTTCATGATGAACATTGGTAGAGAAGTCGGGATAGAAAAACGGACGGTTCTCGATAACCAATGCTGAATCGGGCTTTAGAAAAAAAACCGGTTTTGTGGGCACAACATTGTTCAGTTCCCGGGCATGGGCCACATAATTGCGGCCGATACAGACGATCTTCATCGGACTAAAGCTTGATGGAATTCAGTTTGATGCTTGTGAGCACTTTTTTGGTATAGAGTGGAAAGTCCCCGTTCATCATCCAGCCATAATAGCCGGGGTCCTGTGCCAGTACATCTTTTACAGCTTTTCCCTTGTGCTTTCCAAAGTTGAACACCTCCACCTCATCATCGTTGTAGACAATCCTTCCGGCAAAATCCACGTTGCGGTTGTGGGCTGAGAATTCGGCCAGTTTCCCTATATCATTCTCCAGGTTGGGATACATGTCGAGCTGTGCCTGCAGCACTTCATAAGTGGCCTTGGTGTCTGCCAGGGCTGAATGGGCATCTTCCAGGTCCTTCCCCAGAAAGAACTTGCTGGCAGCAGCAAGAGTCCTTGGCTCCATCTTCATGAAGATTACCTGAACATCTACGAACTTCCTCCTTTTCATGTCAATATCCACACCGGCCCTGAGAAATTCTTCTGCCAGCAGGGGAATGTCAAACCGCACCGAGTTGTAGCCCGCCAGATCACATCCTTCAAAATCCCTGGCTATGCTTTTCGCCACTTCATTAAAGCCTGGGGAATCTTTCACATCATCATCCCTGATCCCATGAATTTCTGTTGCCTTTTCAGGAATGGGAATTCCAGGGTTGATGCGCAGGGTTTTGGAGGTCTCGTTGCCATTCAACTCCACCTTCAGATAGGAAATCTCAACGATCCTGTCTGAGGCAATGTTGATGCCCGTAGTTTCAAGATCAAAGAAGATAATGGGATTCTTCAGATTAAGTTTCATCCCTTAAGCATTGATCATCATGGGCATCAGTAACATAAGGGTATCTTCATGTTCATTCTCTGTTTCACCTGGTAAGAGGATTCCTGCCCGTGTGGGGTCGCTCATCTCAAGAATCACATCCGGAGATGCAAGGTTGGAAAGGATCTCAATTAAAAAAGTCGATTTAAATCCAATCTCCATGTCCTCACCTTCGTACTGGCAGTTCAGGCGTTCAATGGCGGAAATCGAAAAGTCAATGTCCTGGGCTGAAATATTCAGCTGGTTCCCGGTAAACGATAGTTTTACCAAACTGCTTGCCTGGTTCGCGAACACCGATACCCTTTTGAGGGTATTGTATAATGAAAGTCTGTCGATGGTCATTTTGAAAGGATTATCAGTGGGTATCACCGAATTGTAACTGGGATAGTTACCTTCCACCAGCCTGCAAACCAGTTTGTAGTTGGTCAGCGTGAATGATGCATTCCTGTCATCAAATTCCAGGGCTACTGGATTCTCCTCCTTGGGAAGGATGTTTTTCAGAAGGGATGCAGGTTTTTTTGGAAGAATAAAACTGGATGCACTCCCGGCTGAGGCATCTGTTCTTTTGTAGCGAACCAGTTTGTGAGCATCTGAGGCCACAAAAGTGATATCATCCGGAGAAAGCTCCATGAATATCCCGTTCATGACCGGACGCAGCTCATCATCAGCAGTGGCAAAAAGCGACTTATTGATTCCTGTAAGCAGCACATCATGATCAATCTCAACCTGCTGCCTTTGATCGACTTTGATCACGGGCATCTGTGGAAACTCGGCACCGTTCTGGCCCATGATCGTGAATTTACCATTCTCACTCTGAATGATGATCATCAGATTTTCGGTGTTGATCTCAAAGGTCAGCGGGATATCCGGAAACTCCTTCAGGGTGTCGGTAAGGAGGCGTGCCGGCAGTGCAATGACTCCCGAACCATCGGTATTTTCAAGCTGAATCTGTGTGATCAGGGTTGATTCCAGGTCTGAAGCTGTAATTTCCAGCTTTCCATCCTCAAGAGAGAAGAGAAAATTATCCAAGATCGGAAGTGTATTTTTCGAACTGATTACACGACTGATGGCCTGCAGATGATCCAACAGTTCCATACTGGATACTACAAATTTCATGAGTTAAGCGGTTTTAAAATGTGGTTCATTAATCCATCAATTATACAAAAAAAAAACGTGAATCCCGCGTACTGATCCTTGCCGGCCACAACAGGACCGGGAAGTACGGAAAAAAAATACTACCCGGGTCTGTAACTGTCTAGTCCACGCATCAGGACATCCAGGTAAATGTATTTTATTACAAGCGGTTGGGGATCGCCATTGTGGAGTACAATGGCGTAAAACATATTGTTTTTTGCTCCCCCCTCACCGGGCATGGAAAATACATTCAGGGAATGGGTCTCTCCCTGCCGGGATTCCACAAACAATCTGGCCAGCCACCTCTCCTGATTGGCCGCTTCCTTCTGAACATACGGCACATCGATGGCCTGTTCCTCATACCGGATGGAGGTGAAATAACTAAAAAGCAAGCGGATGGAAAGATCATCCAGTTCCAAGGGTGAAAGTACGCTGTCCCGGTCGGGGAGTGAACAGGTGATCTCGCCCTGTTCATCCATGGTAAATCGGAAAGGTTCCTCTCCTTTTGGTTCCACCTCAATGTACAGAATTTCAGATGGCAAAAGGTCAATGAGCATATACTCCCTGTAATGGTTTGGATGACATGAAAACACGCGGTTCAGGTCCAGCCCGGCATAACCTGGAATGGAGACACTGAAGATTTGGTCAGAACGTTCCGATTTCACCATAAACCGGTTTTCCACTGTTCCCATATGATCATTCAACACCAGTTTCTTCCCGTCATAGAACCTGACATTCCGTTCCAATTTCCGGTCGCCCTCAGGAGTGCCGGCGTATATGGAAACGATCTGAAGCTTTTCAGCTGCATATAACAGATTTTCAACTGCCACCTGGTTTGCGGATTCTTCACCTGAAATATACCAGGCATTGTCCCTCTTTTCCAACCCTATGGAATCATAAGCATCGGACAGAATAATCCTGTCGATCCCGGAGTGGTTCTGAAGACTGATCCTGCGGCTCTCCTTTCGCAGCGAACCCCAGGGATCAATGAAAACCAGCAGGATGGCCCCAATCAGGAGAACTGAAACCACCAACCCTATGTACCTACGATGCTGCATACGATTGGCTGTATCTCTTTTTTCTCAGGAAAAAAACGACCATTCCGGCGACGATCACCAGCAGCAAAGGTGCAATGGTATTGACCAGCTTCCATTTCAATGCCTGCTCCTTCACTCCCGTTATCTCCCTGTTCAGCAGACGAAGTTTGAACTCCCTCGACCTGAGTTCCATGATCCCCGTTTGGTCGGTCATCTGGTTGATCACATTCATGATAAATTCAAGGTTTCCGAATGTCTGTCTGGAATACCTGTCATAACCCAGTGGCTGCGCCCTGTAAACACCCTGATCGAAACGCACTTCATTGGCAGGAATATCCCCGTCCGACACCACCAGGATGGAGGTGGGAACACTCTCGGGGACTACCTCTGAATCCTGCGGATATACCCCTTTGGGAACCGGATAGTTCTTGTAAAAAGAGGGGAAGCTGCCTTCCTCCAGGATGGCCACAGGCAGTTGCGATGCGGTGTACAGGGCAGGGTCAGGTTGCAGGGTAACTTCTTCCATGCTGATGTAGAGCGGAACATTTCTTTCCCTGCTCGCGGAGGAGGTAGCCAACAGGATGGTCCTTTTCAAACCGGGCCGGCCATCTCCAACCGTATCGATGGAACTGGCAAATTCGCTTTTTACATAATTTAAACCGCGTGTCACCGGGTGAGCAGGATTCCCTGAGAGAAGGGGATGGTATACCCACGGCATCAGGGTGAAGCGGGCCTGTTCACCGGTGGATGCCATGTTCACCGGTACGGGGTTGCATTGAAGGTCTGCCACCAGATTGTAGTTGATCCTTATACCGTACTTAAAAAGCATGTCTTCCAGTCCCACCTGGTTGGCCAGGGCAACGGTGGTACCACCCGTCAGACTGTCTGCAAAAGGATTTACCGGGTCAAGGAAAAAGAGCACCTTCCCGCCCCGCATGATGTACTGGTCAATAGCAAATTTATCGGCATCACTGAATGGTCTCAGGGGCCGGGCAATGATCAGTGCTTTGTAGTTCAGGATTGCCTCCAGGTTTCCATGGATAGTTCCCCTGTCCACCTGGAAGAAATTCTTCAATTCGTTCATGAGGCTATGGGTCTGCATGGAGTCCAGTTCCCCATGACCCTCTATAAAGGCAATCCGCGGCACTTCTTCAAGGGTAAGGCTGTGAATGGCCCTCATGAATTCATACTCCAGGGTCTGAATGGAGTTATTCAGGTTCATTTCATGAGAAAGTGCAGGGTTGTTCTTCAGGAGGTTTACAGGCAGGGTCAGGTCCCCGTAGGAGACCATGGCCCCGGGGAAAAGGATTCTAGCCGTGGATCCGCCCTCTTTGTCCTTCACCTGGATGCTGGTCACCTGCAAACCCTGGTCGTACAGCTCCCCGATCATCCGGTTGCGGAGCTCCTCATCAGGTTCATCATAGAGGTTAACAAATTCGAACTGCAGGTTTTCCCCGGCATATGCCCTGCATTCATCCAACAGGTCCTCAATTTGATTCCTGAAGTTGATAAACTCTGAAGGCATCTCCCCCTCCAGGTAGATCCTTATCAATACCACCCCGTCAAGGTCTCTCAGCTTCTGCCTGGAGGTTTGGGCAAGGGTATACTTCTTTTCTGAAGTGAGGTCAATCCGGAAAAACTTCATGCTCGAAATCAGTGACAAGAGGATCACGGCTGCCAGAACAATGGCAATCCCCCTGAGGTGTCTTGGTTGCCAGTTGCGCTTTTGCAGCACGGTTCTGGCCCCAAGGGTATACAATCCCACCACCATCAGGAAATAGAGGATGTCCCGGGAATCAAGCACCCCCCTGCTCATGGAACTGTAATGGTATGCAATTCCGGCCCTGCTGATCAGCAGGGCATTCTTCCCCGACCCGGCACTGTCTCCCAGGAATTCAAATCCTCTGAACATGAGAAAAGAAAGAACAACTGCCAGAATAAAAGAGACAATCTGGTTTTCAGTCAGCGAAGATGCAAATATCCCTATGGATGCATAAATACCTCCCAGGAAAAACAATCCGATGTAGGAACCCCAGGTTCCGGCCATATCCAGGTTACCCACAGGGCTCCCCATCCTGTAAAGGGACCAGAACCAGACCAGGGTGGGTACCAGTGAAAGCAATACCAGAACCCATGATGCAAGAAATTTGGCCATGATAATCTGCACCTCATTCACCGGCCTCGTGTAGAGCAGATCCAGTGTCCCGGTGCGTTTCTCCTCGGAGATCATTCTCATGGTGATGGCAGGCACCAGGAAAAGAAAAATCCATGGAGCCAGGGAGAACAATGAATCCAGGGTTGCATACCCGTTCTCTATCACATTCATGGGATTTCTGAACAGCCAGATGAATGCACTGTTGGTCAGCAGGAAAACAACGATCACCACATATCCGGTCAGGCTGCTGAAAAAACCATCTATTTCCTTCTTAAAAAGCGTCCACATGGGGATCTGTTATTGTTCCAGGCTGACCGGCGGCAGGCTCGATGCCGGAAGGTCCCTGTAGTCCATCAAACGGATATTGAGAAAATAAAATTGCAGGATATCCTGGTAAGTGAATCCGTCCCTGGCCATTTTCATGGCACCTTCCTGACTCATCCCGATCCCGTGGCCATACCCCTTCCCCCATACCAGGATGGAATCTCCTTCAGGAAACATATCAAAGAAAGAAGACCTGAACCCCCAGTCTTCCCTGATCTTGGTCATTCGCAGGGTATCTTTATCAAGAATAAAATTTTTCTTTCGCCGCATCTGTTCCACGTAAATGATCTCCTTGGGAATCCTGTCCACCGATTTCATTCCGTTCTTTTTCAGGTATGCCTTCCAGTCGTCGAAAGAAATGGTATCGCTCCACTTGGCATTGGGCTGATTCAGCGAATAGGGATCCACCACCGACTGCAGGTAATCCACATCGGAGACCCAGACATCCGATGCCCGCTGTGTTTGTCCCCCGCTGTTGGAGTGGTAAGCCGCCGTAATCAGCTTGTAATTATAGTCCGCCGCCACCATGTGTGTGGTCTCCAGGACCGCTTCAAGGATCTCCGGGTTGTAGGTGCTCTTCCCTTTATAAGCCTGGCAATGGGTTCCGTCACACAGGGAGAAGCCCTCTGCGGAATGCCTGTCAAGATGTTTGATGGCGTAGGTTCTGCAGAGCACAGCCTGGGCTTTGTAGAATTCCTTTGTTGCAGAGGAGCCGGTTTCGGTTTCCACAACGCCGGCCAGGTACTTGTCCATATCCACCTGGTTCACCAATGTGAGAAAACGCTGGTCAGCTGAAACAAGCAGGTTATCGTCAAAGATCCTGGAATCCAGTTCAGGCTGGATGGGTCTGATACGGAAAGCAGCATTCAATGAAAGAGCCTTCAACTCCAGATCGTCCACCTGACCAAAATCGGTGTCCGCATCAAGCACCCTGATCTTTCCCTCCTCAAGGGTCAGGTAAAGGATATCCCCTTCTTCCAGGGTACCCAGGGATGCACCATCCGAAACCAGGGAGTAGCTTCCCGATGAACAGTAGACCACTGCCTTTTTCACCAGATTCTCCTGGTACAATCCAATCCGGACAGACTGGGCCGTTGCCGCAACCTGAATCATTACCAACACTGCTGTAAGCCAACTACGCATGATCTTCTTCTGTTATGATATCTACCATTCGCTTTGCAATCCTGTCCGCCACGCCGGGATCGCCCAACATACCTTCCAACTCCCTGTAACCATCCAGTATTCCGTCACGGTATTCCCGGTTTTCCAGGATCCTGGCAAGCTCTGAACCCGACGCTTTTACCATGTTTTTCTGGATGACCTCCTTGATCAGTTCCCTGTTCAGAATCAGGTTTACCAGACTTATAAAATTAATCTTTACCAATTGTTTTGCAATGGCATAGGAAAAGGAGCTTGTGCGGTACATGACCACCTGGGGAACTTTAAAAAGTGCCGCTTCCAGGGTTGCTGTCCCGGAGGTGACCATTCCTGCAAAAGACGAGGCAAGCAGTCCGTATGTTTCTCCGTGAACTATAGCTACCCCTGTACCCTCCAGGCAGGGGACATAGAAATCAGGTTCGATGGAGGGGGCCCCTGCCACCACAAACTGGTATTGCGGATGATACGCTGCCACCTTGACCATTGCCGGAAGCATTCCCCGGATCTCCTTTCTGCGCGATCCGGCCAGCAGTGCAACCACAGGACGGTGGTCCAGTCCCTGAGATGCCTTCCATGGGTCCACTCCCCGGAACCCTTCCAGAAACTGGCTCACCCCATCCACCAGTGGATTGCCGAAATACTCCACCTTCATTTGATACTTCCTGAAAAAGGGTACTTCGAAGGGCAGGATCACAAACAATCTCCTGGTATATTTCTGAAGTTTGTAGACGCGTTTCTTATTCCAGGCCCAGACTTTCGGGGTGATAAAATAGTAAACCCTGAGCCCTTTGGACCATGCAAAAGCTGTAATTCTTCCATTGAAACCCCAGTAATCTAGAGGAATGACCACATCGGGTTGCCAGCTTTCCAGTTCATTTTTGATCCTGCGGATATTCCTCAATATCTTCCCAAGGTGAAGGAAGACATCAGCGAACATGTAGTTGGTTTCCCGGTAATGCATCACCAGGCCCGGGTAAATATCCTCCATCAGATCCCCCCCCATGAAGCGGAACTCGGCTTCCGGATCGTGGACGATCAGGTGCTTCATGAGGTTTGAAGCGTGCAGGTCTCCGGATGCTTCACCGGCTATCAGGAAATACTTCATGGAATTCAGGCAAATTTAAGAACCAGCATGACCATGGCCACCACCAATGTGGCAAAGATAACTCCCCTTGCCGAGAAAGTACGATCGGTCCAGATAAAAAGAAAGAAAAGCAGCAGGTTGGGAATGGTAGAAAGAGACAGCACTTTACTGAGCATTTGAATCCTCTGAAAAGACGTAAGAAAATCTTTCAGTCCGCCTTCGTATCTGACTGTCCAGATGATCAGCAAGGTGGCCAGTGGGAGAACCAGACCCGGGATAAGCCCGGTAAGCACGGTGTCAAACCTCTTTTTAGACATATTTCATTCGGTATTTTCCCAGGATTTTAAGGTCTCAATCATTGCGTGGGCTGTTAAATCGGTTTTGACAGGTACCACTGATGCATAATGTTTTTCAAGCGCCCACTCATCGGTTCCCAATCCCCCTCCCTCGGGTTCCCGGTTGTGAAAAAATCCGGTAAGCCAGTAATACTCCTTACCAATGGGATCTTTCCGCTTTTGAAATTCCTCTTTCCAGTAGCCATTGGCCTGAGTGCAGATACGGATTCCCTTCAACTCTTTCACAGCCACGTCAGGAACATTTACATTGAGGCAGATCCCTTCGGGCAATCCATTTCCAATTACCTTGCGGATCAGATTCCTGGCCACATGTTCTGCCGCACCAAAATCCGCATCCGGATCATAACTCAGCAATGAAAATCCCATGGAGGGTATGTGGTTGATGGCTCCCTCCATAGCCGCTCCCATGGTCCCCGAATAGAGGATACTTGATGAGGAGTTGGAGCCATGGTTGATCCCTGAAAGCACCAGGTCGGGCATTCTTCCCAGCAGGCTGTGGAAAGCCAGCTTCACCCCGTCCACCGGGGTCCCGGTGGTCAGGTACAATTTCAATCCGGGAATCTCTTCAATCAGGCTGACCCGCAAAGGCACCTTGATGGTGATGGAATGTGACATCCCCGACATGGGTATCTGTGAGGAGATGGCCACCACTTCTCCGAACTCCATGGCTATATTTATCAGAGACTTAAGGCCCTTCGCTTCAATTCCGTCATCGTTGGTGACCAGTATCAATGGTTTGTTCTGCATAGTAATTCAATAAGTCTACAAAAATATGTAAAAACTATAACAATCGTTTCTTCGAACGATTCTGCTAAATTTACTGTCCGGATGAACCAGGAATGACTACAGTCACAACACGGATACTCCCCCCGGAAAGTGTCTCTGAGGAAAAGCTGACCTACGTGGTGATCGGGGCCAGACAGGAGGGTTTGTGGATTTTTGTAAAACACCGCCAGCGCATGACCTGGGAGATGCCTGCCGGACATATTGAAGCCGGGGAGACACCCGGCCAGGCTGCTTTGAGGGAACTCTACGAAGAAACCGGAACGATTCAATCCAGTCTTGAATATCTCTGTGACTACCAGGTGACCGTGGGAAGTAAAACCGAGTATGGACGTTTGTACAGGGCCGAGGTTCTTGAAAGGGAAGCCTTCCTTGAGCATGAAATAGGTGAGATTCAAATGGGTGAGGTTTTACCCGGCAAACTTACCTATCCGGAAGTCCAGACCCTGCTCTTTGAACAGGTGAAACAGCAGTTGCGATCGTGACCTAAAAGCACTACTTTTGCACCTTCAGGACAAATGATTTGATTCATGAAAATTTCCTATAACTGGCTGAAGACTTATATGCCCATCGATGTTCCTGCAGCAGAGCTGAGTGACATCCTCACAAACATAGGACTTGAGGTGGAAGGGATGGAAACTTTTCAGTCGGTCAGAGGTGGACTGGAAGGGGTGGTGATCGGAGAGGTGCTTACCTGCAGCAAGCATCCCAATGCGGATAAACTATCCGTAACCACTGTGGATGTGGGTCTGGAGGAACCGGTACAGATTGTTTGTGGCGCTCCCAACGTGAAGGCCGGTCAGAAGGTCCCGGTGGCCCTGGTGGGAACAACACTTTACCCCGCTGATGAAGGTTTTACAATTAAAAAAACAAAGATCAGGGGAGAATTTTCCGAAGGGATGATCTGCGCTGAAGATGAACTGGGACTGGGCACCTCCCACGCAGGGATCATGGTCCTAGATCAGGAGGCAGCAACAGGTCTTCCGGCAGCAGATTACTTCCGGATTGAAACGGACACGGTCTTTGAGATCGGGCTTACACCAAACCGCATTGACGCTGCCTCACACCTGGGAGTGGCCAGGGACCTGGCAGCATTTTTCAGCCAAAAGGAAAAAGTCACCCTCACCAAACCCCCGCTGAACACATTCAGCATTGACAGCCACGATCTTGAAGTGGACATTGAAATTGATGAAACAGCAGGATGCAAACGTTATTCCGGGTTGACCATCAGCGGAGTTAGCATACAGGAGAGCCCCCGCTGGCTGCAGAACCGGCTCCGTTCCATCGGGCAGACCCCCATTAACAACGTGGTGGACATCACTAATTTTGTGCTTCATGAATCGGGTCAGCCGCTCCATGCATTTGATGCCAGGGTAACAGGAAACAAGGTCATCGTCAGGACCATGCCCGAAGGCACCAGATTCACCACCCTCGATGGACAGGAACGTATCCTGCTGGGATCTGACCTGGTGATCTGCAACCGGGAAGAGGCCATGTGCATCGCCGGCGTATTCGGGGGGATCAAATCCGGTGTAACCGAATCCACCCGGGACATTTTCCTGGAGTCGGCATGTTTCGACCCGGTATACATCCGGAAATCCTCCAAACATCATGTTCTGAGCACCGATGCATCCTTCAGGTTTGAACGCGGTTCCGATCCGAACAATACGGTCTGGGCCCTGAAACGGGCTGCCCAGCTAATCAGGGAAATTGCCGGAGGCACCATCTCTTCCGAAGTAGTGGATGTCTATCCCAAACCGGTACAGGATGTCCGGGTGGAAATCCTCTTTTCCAATGTGGACAGGCTCGTTGGCAACCACCTGGAACCGGACACCATCCAATCCATACTCGAATCGCTTGAAATTGTAGTGGAATTCCGGAATGAAAAAGGAATGTTGTTGCGTATCCCCCCCTACCGGGTGGATGTCCAGCGGGAAGCAGATGTGATCGAGGAGATCCTGCGGATTTACGGATTCAACCGGGTGGAGATCGGATCCGGACTGCGGTCCACCCTCTCCTATTCGGACAAACCCGACAAAGAAAAGGTGATCCACCTGGTGTCGGACCTGCTTACTGCCAATGGATTTTATGAGATGAAATCCAACTCGCTTACCAAGGCTGCCTACCATGACAGGGATGAGGTGGAGGATCCAAGCGCTGTACGCATATTCAACCCCCTCAGCCAGGACCTTTCGCATATGCGCAAGAACCTTTTGTTCGGGGGATTGGAAGCCGTCGCCTACAACATCAACCGGAAGCATCCCAATCTGAAGCTCTATGAATTTGGGTATTGCTATTTTTTTCAAGCCGAAGCGGGCAGACGTAATCTCCTGGACCGCTTTGATGAAGTGTTGCATATGGGGATCTTCCTTTCCGGTAAATCCACTCCCGGAAACTGGATACAGGCTGCCTCCGAATCCACATTTTCAACCTTGAAACGGTATGTGGAAAGCACCCTGGTCAAGATTGGAATTGATCCCCTTGCCCTGGAAACAATGGGCGGGAAGTATGATGCCTATTCCGAGAGCCAGGTCTATCTGTCAGGGAGTGAACCCATTGTTGAATTCGGCAAGGTGGCCCCATCCCTTCTCAAACAGTTCGATATCAAGCAGGATGTATTTGCCGCAGAATTTAACTGGGATCTGGTCCTTGGTATCCTGTCCGGTCACAGGATCCTATTCAGACCCCTGCCCAGGTTCCAGGTGGTAACCCGTGATTTTTCACTTCTGCTGGACCGCGAAGTGACGTTTGAGTCTCTCCGGAAACTGGCCTTTAAAACTGAGAAGAAACTGCTCAGACAGGTTGCCCTTTTTGATGTGTATGAAGGAGAAAAAATCCAGAAGGGCAAGAAATCCTATGCCCTGACCTTTACCCTGCTTGATGAAGATAAAACCCTGACTGACAAACAAATTGACAATTCAATGATGAACCTGGCCAGGGCTTTTGAAAAGGCATTCGGAGCCCAGGTGCGGGGGATGAATTAATCATGACTGCAAAGGTCCGGCTTTTCAGGGGTGATATCACCCGACTGCGTGTTGACGCCATAGTGAACGCTGCCAACACCTCCCTGCTGGGGGGAGGCGGTGTGGATGGGGCCATTCACCGGGCAGCAGGTCCGGAATTGCAGGATGCATGCAGGGAACTGAATGGATGCAGCACCGGACACGCAAAAATCACCGGAGGATTCAATCTTCCTGCCAAATACGTGATCCATACGGTGGGCCCCGTCTGGAAAGGCGGGACCAGGGAAGAGCCTGAACTGCTTCAAATGTGTTACCGTACCAGCCTTGAGCTGGCCGTCCACCACCAGATTAAAACCATTGCTTTCCCCAACATTTCCACCGGTGTCTATGGATTTCCCAAGCAGCTTGCAGCTGAGATCGCCATAGCAACAGTAGAGGATTTCCTCGAAAATTCCGGCTTCATTGAGGAGGTCACTTTTGTGGTTTTTGACGGGGAGAACCACCGGATCTATAACACTCTCCTCGCTTAGATGTTACACATATCATGAAAAAAATGGTGCTGTATTTTAAATTTGTGGCACAATCATTGTATTATTTGTATTCCAATCATTCTGCAATAATATTTTAAACAAGGTGAAATGAAAAAATTGATATGCACACTTCTGGCTCTTATTTTGGCTGTATCCGCATATTCCCAGGGACAGGAACTGAGCAAAAAGGAGCAAAAGCAACTGCAAAAGGAATTGAAAAAAGAGCAGCAGGCCGGGGAGGCTGCCAAAAAAGCGGCTTTGGTTGGCCTTATGATTGAATACCAGCAATTCGTGCTGGAGGCGGACCATCTCAGGGACAAGCAGGGCAATATGGTTACCGTATCTTCCATGATCAATTTTCTGGCCATTGATTCAATCAGCGGTGTGATACAGATTGGAAGCAATCAATATGCAGGCCTCAACGGGGTCGGTGGGATCACCGTAGAGGGGCCCATCTCCAATTACAAGGTTTCCCTGAATGAAAAAAACAGCACCTACAACATCTCTTACAACATCCGCAGCACGATGGGGCATTACGATATAACCATGTCGGTGTTTTCTGATGGCCGGGCCGATGCCACAGTCAGTTCCAACTGGCCCGGGCGGGTAAGCTATTCAGGATACCTGGTACCCGTCGCTGACTCGAAGGTGTATAAAGGGACATCCAGGTTCTGACCCCGGGCCAGACCTGCTCCGCAAGAAGCAACTGTCTTACTCCTCAAGTGTATACAGGAACCGCTTGATGCTTCTTTTGGGGGTCTTCTCGAATTCGGAATCGCGAATGTGGATCTTTATCAGGGTTTCATAAGCCGCCAGCTGTTGGTTCACAGCCTTGCGGTTCTCCTCCATTTTGGCTGCCAGTTCGCCCTCAACCCCATCGGCACTTACCTGCTCCGCATCGGGAAAAACAAGTGCTTCAAGGCGGTGATCACTGTTCATCAGGACCACTGCTTCACTGATGTAAGGAAGGTTGATCAGCTTGGACTCAATCTCCTCGGGATAAATATTCTGACCGGACGAGCCCAGCAGCATGCTTTTGCTCCTCCCCTTGATGTAGATAAATCCATCCTCGTCGGTAACGCCCAGGTCCCCCGTATGCAACCACCCCTCGGCATCAATGGTCTCTTTGGTGGCCTCCTTGTTCTTGTAATATCCTTCCATCAGGTTATCTCCTTTCACAAGGATCTCACCGGCTTCATTGTACGGATCGGCTGAATCGATCTTCAGTTCCATGAAATCGAGAATCTTTCCGCTGGACCCTTTTCTTGTGGTGGCAT
>Ga0315535_1001560_pt1 | contig 15184 bp, 14 predicted proteins | sample SalMarSW160220MG_2_FD_203092 | JGI IMG/M metagenome (GOLD analysis project Ga0315535, IMG submission 203092) | Salt marsh sediment microbial communities from the Plum Island Ecosystem LTER, Massachusetts, United States - Salt Marsh Sediment SW1602-20 ...
ACTGGATCTGCCCGAAGAGCTGCTGGCCTTCCGGGATTACGCCCCCGAGGCAGGCAGTTGAGGCTGACTCAAAAGGCCCTTTTTATTCAATTCTAAGGGATGCTTATGAAGTAACCTGGCATTTTTTACGCAGTAAATAAGCACGTTACGAATAAGCATCCCTTAGAAAACAGAAGAGGCTATCCCTTTTGAGACAGCCTCATCCCATCAGCCAGCCAGGGGTAACCCGTCAGCCGGCCATTGGCAGGCCGTCAGCCGGCCGTCAAAAGGGTGGCGGAACCATGGGCATCTTGCCCTGGCCACGTCTTCCCTGGCCCTGACCTGCTCCTCCCTGGCCTCTGCCATCCTCTTCCATCTTACCCTGCCTGATCTCCCTGATCAGGTGGTGCCGGAAGTCCCATTCCACTTTATAGAGGTTCAGGACTTTTTTGGGAGGCAGGACTTCGGGGAATTTTTTATAATAGTACTCCTTCTCAAGTTGATTGAGTTCGTCTTTGAGACGCTGGATCTTTTCCAGGTTCTCATTGATCTCACCATTGGACAGGTTATCGGCATTTTGATGCGAATACCTGAAAGTGTTCCTTTGATCCTCTGTGATCTTCATTTTCCGGTGCTGAAAATCATCATAAAGCGGCCAGAAGGCCTTTTGCTCAGCATCGGTCAGCTCCAGTTTCTCATTGAAGTAGGTGTGACGGTCCTTGTTGAACTGTTCGATCTGTTCATCCGTCTGCGCAAGGAGTGCGCCTGATCCCAGTAAAAGTGTCAGGGCAAAAGGGATTGCGAGTTGTTGGGTGATTGTTCTGTTCATAACAGGGTCTCTTTTTATTCGAATATTAGGTCCATTTCCACATCATTCATGGCCAGGTAGTCCATGGCCTGATTCAGGTAGGCTTCCTCTTCCCCCATGACGGTTTCCCCACCGTGAAGATAGGGAGCCAGTTCATAGTCGTTGTAGAAGACCCCTGCTTCTTCCAGCAGGGCAATATTTGAAAATTCGTCCGAACTGTCCATTCCGGGAGTGATGATCCTCGTCAGCGGAATACTGATCAGTGCCAGGCCCACAAGGGCAGCTGCAACAGCGATCCTGAATCCGGCTGACCGGCCGAGCCTTCTTACGGGCACCCGCTCCCCTTCCAGGGCATCGATGCGCTCCTTCAGCCTCTCCGGAAAACCTTCAAAGTAACCTGCAGGCACCCTGAAAGCTTGCTTTCGCAGCGATGGGTGTTGCAGATCTGACCTATGATGTTCCTTTTTCATCTTCCTATGCAGTTATTTTTTAGACTCTTACCAAGAGAAAAGGTTTAATCTCCACCCAGCATGCCTTCAATTTTTTTTACGGCATGGTGGTAGGAGGCTTTCAATGCGCCCACGGATGTATCCAGGATACCGGACATTTCTTCATATTTCATGTCATCAAAATATTTCATATTGAATACAATGCGTTGTTTTTCAGGGAGTTTCAGAATAGCCTTCTGGAGTTTCAGCTGGGCCTGGTCCCCGTCGAACCACGGATCCGACTCCAGTTTTTCACCCATGGACTTTTCCACCTCCGCCCAGGGAACAAAAGACCGCCTCTTTTTTTGTTTCAGGGCAGTTAAGGCCTCGTTGGTGGCGATCCTGTAGAGCCAGGTGAAGAGGCTGGAGTCGGAACGGAATTCAGGCAGGGACTTCCATACCTTGATCATGGTATTCTGAAGGACATCATCGGCATTTTCGTGGCTGACCACAATTTTCCGGATATGCCAGTAGAGCCTCTCCTGATACTTCAGTACCAGCTGGTTAAATGAAAGCTCTTCTTTTCCCGGGGTTTTTATGCCTTCGATGATCTCCCTGTCTTCCCAATCCGGCATGGTTCATTTGGGTTTTGTGTTTAGACGGTTCCTGAAAGGAATGGTTTAATCAGGGTGTTATTGATAGAAGCTAATATTCACCGAGGATCCCGGGTTCACATCAAAATCCTTAACCACGGTCAGATCGGTGGACTTCAGATCAGCACGCCGGAAGATCACCCGGTAGGAGCCGGGCTGCAGGTAATAAACCTGGATTTTCTTGTTTTCCGCCAGGTTCATGACCCAAATCTGATCGCCATCGGGAGTAAGCTGGTAGAGGGCGCCGCTTCCTGGCTGTTTGGATGAAAAAGTCACATTGCCGGGCGCAGGGATCTCTACGGTGGTGGTGTAGCTCTGCCTGATCTCCACATCTTTGATCAACATCAGGGGATAGATGGGGATCTCCAGGTCATATTTTCCCACGAGGTATTTTCCTATATTGCCCATCTCCTGCACATTGATGGTGTTGTGTTCACCGGCCCGCCTTACCAGGATCTTCTCCTTGTCATAAGCTTTCCCCATTTTGGTCCGCACCAGCATATATCCCTGGGGAGCATCCATACCAATGGTGTTGTGCCGGCCGGTGATCAATTTTACACTGTCGAGTTTCACGGGCGGAATGGTCTGAGCCAGAATATCGTAGGTACTCAGGTGGTCCAGCGAAAGGGTATCCGGGTTCCCTTTGCTGTTGAGGGTATGGATCATGTTGTAACGGACCACACCCGAGTAGCGGTCGTAGAAGATCACATTGACATCGGTCTCTGTGGGCCTCTCACGGGTATCCAGAAGGTTAACCTGTGCACTGGTGGCATTCAGTGCCTGGGTGATCACCACTTTGAGCGCCTCCCTGAACTGCTGCTTGTGAGGCGCATCATAAAACTCCCCGATACAGTTGAAAGTTTCCCTGAACCCGGGATCATTCCCGATCCCGATGATGAAGGGACGCAGAATGATCCCCTTCTTCTGAAGCCTCTGGGAAACCTCACAGGGGTCGCCGTCACACGCTTCCACACCGTCGGTGATCAGCAGGATGATGTTCCTGCAGTTGCCGCAAGGGGGGAAATCATCGGCTGCAAGCTCCAGGGAATGGGCAATGGGCGTTGTTCCCTTTGGATTGATGAACCTGAGTTTTTGCCTGATCCTGGATGCATTGGCAGGACTGAATGGGACTTCCAGCTTGGTGTCGCTGCAATCCTGCGGCGGGACCGGGCTCTGGTGCCCGTATATGCGCAGGGCCATTTCCACGTTGGGCATCTGTTCCAGGCTGTCCACCATATCGATCAGGATCTCCCGGGCAATGTCGATCTTGCGTTCACCGTCCCACTGACCGGCCATGCTGTTGGATGCATCAAAAATAAAGAGGATCCGGGAAGTGGGTGCATAGCCGGTCTCCTCCTGAGCCTGCAGGCCGGTTGAAGCTGCCATGACTGCCACACTGATCAATAGATATAAAATCACTCTGTTCATCATCTGCCTGCATTTTCGACTAAAAATACAAAAATCAGACCAGCTCAGCCTGATTGAGTTACAAACATCCCTTACTCTCTTATAAACCTTTGCGTGGAAGTCAGGCCGCCTGATTGGGCCCTCAGGAGGTAGATACCTGCAGGCAGGAAGCCCGTGGAAATAAAGGCTTTCTTTTGGGAACGGGGAATGGTTTGCTGCCAGTTGATTTTTCCTTCCACCGACAATACGGTGAGGACAAGATGCTCTTCCGGCAGTTCTGTCCATTCCACCTGCAGCAGGTCCCTGACCGGGTTGGGCCAGATCTTCAACGGCAGCGCGAGGGGATCGGGTCCGGTGAAGGCAGCCACTGAATCCAGGGTGGGGTAGAGGCAGACTGCCTTATAGTCGGAAACCTGAACCGCCGTGTAAACCCTGGGCTGATATCCTTCGGCGGAAAAGGTCACATCATAGCTTCCCTCCTTGATCATCCGGTAGAAGTCCCCGTGGCCGGCCCTGCTGTACACAACCGAATGGGGATCGTCATGTCCTGCAATGGATACCCGGGCAACTACCGGGGCACCGCTCACAGTGCCGGTGATCTGTCCCCTGATCCCGCAGGTGGCCTGGGTCATGTAGTAGAGCAGCGACCGATGGTTCTTCTGCCAGAACGATTCCAGTGAATCCGAATCCAGGAAATAGGCATAGGAAAGCTCCAGGGTCACCTCCCTTCCCCCCAGGTAATAATTCACATAATCCTGGCGCGACCCCTGGATGACATACCAGTCCGCCCCATGGGTGATCCCGTTGTTCTCCATGGTCATGTAAACAGGGTCCACCGAGTGGGCCTCATCCACATAATCCCTGGATATAAGCTGGTACCATGCATCATCGGGATGGCGGTCATAGGTCCAGTCCCACGGGTAGTTCACCACCTCGGCGCCCGCATGGATGTTGGCAGAGAGTGAAAACCGGTGCTCCTGCAGGAATTGCATCATGAAACGGTTCTCCATGGGCCTTTCCGTGGTATCATCCGGCTCTTCCCGGGAGATGTCGGGAAAGGTGCGGTTCAGGTCAAACCCCGGTGCATTGGTCCGGATCGCACCGGCAACCGTATGATCTCCTCCTTTGTAAGTCCCGTCGGGATTGGCCAGAGGATTGATCCATATGGCCAGGCTGTCCACCAGTCCGCTTACTTCGGGGTCGTTTCCATACCCCGTGAGCAGGTGATTGATCAGCCTGAGCAGGAGCGGGTAACCTACCAGCTCATCGCCATGCATGGCGGCTGTATAAAGAAAACCGGCTTCGGCCTCATCCGAATGCACATTGTCGCTGATCTTCATGGCCAGCAACAGGCGTCCCTGATTCGTGGTGCCAAAGGTGTCCAGGAGGCAAATCTCCGGATAGGATGCTGCAAAGTGATGCATCATCTCCACATATTGGCCATAGGTCGGGTATTTGTTGAAAGTCAGCGCCTGTTCCAGGTCAGCCGCCATGTCATTCTGGTCGAACTGGCCGCATGCAAGCCTGAAGGTCAGAAGAGCAAGCAGGATGGATATGAAAACAGAGCGTGCAAAAGGCATAATCAGACATTGAACCGGATGTGCAGGATATCAGCCTCCTCCACCATGTAGTTCTTCCCCTCCACTGATAATTTCCCTTTCTCCTTGCAGGCATGTTCCGAGCCCAGGGAGATAAAATCCTCATACTTCATCACCTCGGCCCGGATGAAACCGCGCTGCAGATCGCTGTGGATGGCACCGGCTGCTTCGGGCGCCAGTGCCCCTTTTTTAATGGTCCAGGCCCTGATCTCCTTGGGGCCCACCGTAAAGAATGAGATCAGGTTAAGCATGGAATAGGCCGAACGGATCAGCTTGCTGACCCCCGGTTCGGTCAGGCCGGCATCGGAGAGGAACTCTATGCGGTCCTCTGCGTTTTCCAGTTCGGCAATTTCCGATTCAAGCCTTGCGGCCAGCACCAGAATTTCCGCATCCTGGCCCGCAAGGTATTCCCGTACCTGCTCCACATAGCTGTTTCCTGAAATGGCAGCCCCGTCTTCCACGTTGCAAACGTATAGCATGGGTTTGCTGGTGAGCAGGAAAAGATCATCCACATATTTCCGGTCGGCCTCGCTCACCTCCAGGGTGAGGGCATTCTGGAAATCCTCAAAGTGGGCTTTGTACATCTCCAGCACCTCAAGCCCCCTTCGTGCGTCTTTGTCGCCGGTTTTGGCAATCCTTGCCAGCCGCTCCATCTTCTTCTCCACCGATTCCAGGTCTTTTACCTGCAACTCCAGGTTGATGGTCTCGATGTCACGGACCGGGTTTACCGATCCGTCAATGTGGGGGAGCTGCTCATCGTCAAAGCAGCGGAGCACCTGGATCAGGGCATCGGTATTGCGGATGTCTGACAGGAATTTATTGCCCACGCCCTCTCCCTGGCTGGCTCCCCTGGCCAGCCCTGGAATATCCACAATCTCCACGGTGGCCGGGATCACCTTTTCAGTGGGCTGGAAATTTTCCAGGTTATAAAGCCTTGGATCGGGCACGCTGACCACCCCTATGTTGGATTTGCTGGACGTGAAAGCAAAGCTGGATGTTTCCACCCTGGAATTGGACATACAATTGAACAGGGTGGATTTCCCCACGTTAGCTACCCCGATAATCCCGCATTTCAGTGCCATTTTGTTTAAAATTTAGCCTAAAAATACGAAAAAAGAACCAGCACCTAATTCCGCTGATTTAAATATAAATAGGTAATTTAGGGCTCCGAATTTTTCAGGTAACTCAAAAAAACAAAAACACAATGGATCATAAGATGCACAGCAGGTCAGCCGACAACATCCGTATTCTGGCTGCGGCCATGGTTGAAAAAGCTAAATCGGGACACCCGGGCGGTGCCATGGGTGGTGCTGATTTTGTTGAGATGCTTTACACGGAGTTTTTAAATTTTGATCCGGATGACCTGGCCTGGCCGCTTCGCGACCGTTTTTTCCTTGATCCCGGACACATGTCCCCCATGCTCTATGGCATGCTGGCACTCATTGGCAGTTACAGCCTTGATGAGGTGAGCAAGTTCAGGCAGTGGGGCAGTCCCACACCCGGTCACCCTGAAGTGGATCCATCCAGGGGGGTAGAGAACACTTCCGGTCCGCTGGGACAGGGACATACCATGGCGGTGGGGGCAGCCATTGCAGAGCGTTTTATGGTAGCCAGGTTCGGTGAGTGGATGGCCCACAAGACCTATGCATTCATCTCCGACGGAGGTGTGCAGGAGGAGATCTCCCAGGGTGCAGGCCGCATCGCAGGTTTCCTGGGGCTCAGCAACCTGGTGATGTTCTATGACTCCAACGACATCCAGCTTTCCACGCGGACCGATGCGGTTTCGGCTGAAGATACTGCCATGAAATATGGGTCGTGGAACTGGAATGTGATGACCATTGACGGGAATGACCCGGAGGAGATTTTTGATGCACTGAAGTCAGCCCAGGACGAGCAGGAAAGGCCCACGCTGATTATCGGGAAGACCCGCATGGGGAAAGGTGCTGTGGATAAGAACGGAAAAAGTTTTGAAGGACAGACCTCCACCCACGGGATGCCCCTGTCGGAGGCCGGCGCCTCCTTTGAAAAAACCATTGCCAACCTGGGGGGAGACCCGGAGAATCCATTTGTGATCTTTCCCGGGGTAGAGGCTGCGTATAAAAAGATACTGGACAGGAAGCGGCGCGACGTCGTTGAAAGAAGAAAGCAACAGGCTGACTGGGAGAAGGCCAATCCTGACCTTGCTGAGAAGTACAGTACTTTTTTGGAGGGCCATCTGCCTGAACTCAACTTTGCAGCCATCCCGCAGAAGCCGGGAGCACCCACACGTGGCGCTTCAGGAGCCGTCCTGGCTGCCATGGCAGGCAAGGTTGAGAACCTGATTGTGGCCTCAGCCGACCTCTCCAACAGTGACAAGACAGATGCTTACCTGAGTAAAACCAAGGCCTTTACCAGGGGCGATTTCAGCGGTTCCTTCCTGCAGGCAGGGGTAAGTGAACTGACCATGGCTTCCATTGCCAACGGGATGGCTCTGCACGGAGGTGTGATCCCGGTCGTGGGAACCTTTTTTGTATTCAGCGACTACATGAAACCTGCAGTTCGCCTGGCGGCCCTCATGGGACTGCCTGTAAAATATGTGTGGACCCATGATGCTTTCCGGGTAGGGGAGGACGGACCCACCCACCAGCCGGTGGAGCAGGAGGCGCAGATCAGGCTCATGGAGCACCTGAGAAACCACAAAGGGAAACGGTCCGTGATGGTCCTTCGCCCTGCAGATGCCCTGGAAACCTCAGTGGCATGGAAAATGGCCATGGAGAACAGGGCCACGCCAACCGCACTGATTCTCTCAAGACAGGGGATACCCGATATTCCGGCTCTTCCCGGATCGGACCGGTACACCGATGCGCTGCAGGCTGAGAAGGGAGCCTACACGGTGCAGGAATGCCAGGGCAGGCCCGATGTGGTACTGGTTGCTTCCGGTTCGGAGGTAGCCACCCTGCTGGGGGGAGCCATGCTGCTTGAAGAGAAGAAAAACCTGAAGGTACGGGTGGTCTCCGCCATCTCGGAAGGCGTTTTCCGGGACCAGCCCGAGGCCTACCAGCAGCAGGTAATCCCCAAAGGTATTCCCGTATTCGGACTGACGGCCGGACTTCCCGTGACCCTTCAGGGTCTTGTGGGCGCCGGCGGGAAGGTGTTCGGACTGGAGAGCTTTGGCTACTCGGCACCCTACAAGGTGCTGGATGAGAAACTGGGGTTCACCGGGGAGAATGTCATGGAACAGGTCTGCTCCATGCTGGACATTTAAGGGAAAAGAGATATGATGAAGAGAATAGCGATAGCCGGGATTTGTATACTTGTGGCAGGGAGTTTGACGGCATGGGGACAGAAGATCCCGCCGCAGAAGCCGAAACTGATCGTAGGGATCACCGTATCCGGGATGCAGTATGATTACCTCTCAGTTTACTGGGATAAGTTTGGGGAAGGGGGATTCAGGAAAATGGTCACCACCGGGGCAAACTGTAAAGATGCCAGGTACAGCTACCTGATCACAGACCCAAGTGCCGGGTTTGCTTCCATCGCCACAGGCACGAAACCTGCTGACCACGGCATTGTGGCCGATTATTGGTACGACCGCGTTACCAACGAAATAATCTACTGCATCGAGGACAAGGAGCAGACCACCATTGAAGGTACATTCGGAGCCGGCACCTATTCTCCCAGGGCATTGAACAGCAGGACCCTCGCCGATGAACTGAGGGTGAGCAGCCGGTTCAAATCACGCTCGATAGGGGTCTCCATGGATCCCATGGCAGCTGTGCTCCTTGCAGGCCATACTGCCACCGGTGCCTACTGGCTGGATCCGTCACGAGCCACCTGGACCACCAGCAGTTTTTACATGGATTCACTTCCCGGTTGGGTTCGCGAATTCAATGCAAAAAAATACCCCGACATATACCTGGACCGGACCTGGGAGACCCTCAGGCCCATAGCGGATTACCAGGAGTCGGTGCTGGACAACAATGCGCTGGAATCCGGGTTCTCCGGACAGAACACATTCCCCTACGACCTGGCCCGGATCAGCACCAAAAACCGCAAGGAGAAGGATTACCAGGTCCTCATGAGCACGCCCTGGGGCAATACCTATACCAAGGACATGGCCATAGCGGCCATCGTCAACGAGGAGCTGGGAAAGCACGATGTAACCGACATGATCCACATCGGGTTCAATGCCACCAAATACCTGGCTGAGAAATACACCACATGGTCGGTGGAGATGCAGGATACCTACATGAGACTGGACCAGGATCTGCAACACCTGCTGGAGTTCCTCGATTCGGAACTGGGTATGGAAAATGTTCTGGTATTCCTGACCGCCGAAAATGCTTTTGCAGTGGATCCCCGCTATCTTTCCGAGCACCGCATTCCCTCCGGATTTTTCAATTACCGCACCGCCACCTCACTGCTCAAGTCGTACCTCAATGCGGTTTACGGACAGGGGGACTGGGTGACCTTCTACCATGCCCATCAGATTTACCTGAACCAGAAACTCATCGAGGATTCAAGGCTGACCCTGGAGGAGGTGCAGAACACAGTAGCCCGATTCATGGTCCAGATGGGAGGCGTATCCAATGCCATCCAGTCCTACGTACTGCAGCAGAACAACTTCACCGACGGTACCCTCCATCGGATACAAAACAGCTACTACCCGAAACGGTCGGGTGATGTGATTATCTACCTGACTCCCGGTTGGGTAGAGCGAAGCAACCTGTCGGATGCACCGTTCACCGAATTCAAATATGTGCCCCATGTTCCCCTGGTTTTCTATGGATGGAAGATCAGGCGTACCAACATCCCTTACCGGGTTTCTCCCACCGATGTGGCTCCCACCATTGCCTCATTCCTGGAGATTTCCATGCCTGACAATGCCAGCGGGGTGATTATTCAGGATCTGGTAAGATAGTCTGCCGGGCAAAGGTCATGTGCCGGCTGCGCAGTTAGCCGTTGATTTTCTGTTTTCGTCACTCCTTTCGAGGTGATTTTTTAAAGTCAAGATAATCAACGGCATAGCTCTTTGATTTTAAGGTATTTGGGTGTCCCATTCACTTGTGGGCATGTTTGACCGGGAAAAAAAGGACTGGAGATGGTCGGTAAGCGTGCAGATTATTGAGATGAGCAGTGGCAGTTATCGGATAGTCCGGACTAGCGGTTCGTTTTCCGCTCCGGGAGAGATTACCTCCCTGCACATACAGTCTGTGCTGTCATACTATACCATCGTTCTGCTCCGGGAGAGATTACCTCCCTGCACATACAGTCTGTGCTGTCATACTATACCATCGTTCCGATCCTGCCCGATCCTGATAGGACAGATGCATTGATTTCAGTAACTACACGCTTGATACTTCCAGGCAATAAGATTAATCCAAAGTTTAAAGTCATCTTGAAAGATTTACCGGTCAGGAACACGTGACTGCGTCAACCACCGATCCGTGAATCAGGGATGAGAGCATCAAGACATTTTACGATGCAGGACTTTTTTCTTAATACTCGCGGGATCCACATTGATTTTCAAACCAAATTTCCTTCTCTTTCTTCCTTGATCCGGTGCCGCCGGATCCAATAAAGAGATACCGGATCCCAACTCTTCCATCATTCTTTCATGTTCAGTAGTCCATTCTAAACCCAATAAATCGGTGAGGAAAAGGAATCTCTTTTTTGCCGACTTATTCCTGTTCCTCGCGAAATAATAAAACAGCTTATCATGATCTGTCCTGGTTTTCGCCATGAACATGGCATTTCCAACCTCAATGATACCTCCACAAAACCTGGGTTTTGTAGCAATATCCACGATGGTCTTCTCCAAGTCGCTTACCATCGCTTTCTCAAGCTGGTTTATCCAGATGCTGCTGAAACCGAAAAACCGGGTTGCATCATGCTGAATGAATTGATATGTAATTCCCCTGAAACTCCTGATAACTGGCTTCATCTGCTTCTTAGTGACCACATATTCCCTGGTCTCAGATTGGAGTGTTAGACCATGGATCTTCATCGCTGAAGCATACCCAATATAATACTCTTTATTAGGTTTCTATCATAGGTATATTCACATTGGTGAACCGGTTCATTGTGACACAACAGCCAGCCAACCGGCAGCAGACCTGAAAGGGGTTCTACGCAGCATCAGCGAGGAACTCAAAAGAACCGCGAAGAACTCATGGTTCTGGCTTGCGGAGAATGCGCTGCATATTTCCACTGGTCGTAATAACTACAGCATTTCAATTAACGAGGGCTACCTGAGAATCACCGCTTGTTTGAGAATTGATTCCGCAACAAACCAGACAAACGTTCAGTATTCCTCATTGATCGTGAAAAAAATCAGGGATCTCACCACCATGAAGGTCAATATGCATCCTGGCTCTAAGACTGGCATCCTAGAGCTACGCGGACAGGCACAACACACATTGAAAAGTACGTGTATCAACGGACTCCTGAAAAGTGAAGAGGATTACATGATCGAATGTGTAACAAGGTTTATCGATGCCACGGACAATCTTATATGTCAAGAAATGTTAAATAGCTCTCTAAGCCCCATAACCCGGGAAAGTATTGGTCTTACTGAGAAACAGGAGCGGGTGGATACAATCCCGGATACAATCCCCGACAAAAGGCCCGACAAAAGCCCCGACAAAAGGCCCGACAAAAGCCCGGACAAAATCCCCGACAAAAGGCCCGACAAAAGCCCGGACAACACCTTGCGAAATCCGGCCAGGGTGTCCCGATGACGAAAACAGGAGCGAAGTGGTTATACGGGATCTGGTAAGATAGTTTGCCGGGCAAAGTTCATGTGCCGGCTGCACAGTTAGCCGTTGATTTTATTCCTGAGTCTGCAGAACTCCCCGATCAGGTGGGGTTCGTTTTCCAGGACCGTTCCCACCACGATCATGTCGGCGCCGGCCCTGTAGATCTCTTCTGCTTTTTCGGTGGTATTGATGCCTCCGCCCACGATCAGGGGGAGAGAGATCTTTTTCCGGACGGCGGAGATCATCTCCAGCCCTACGGATTGGTCGGCACCGCTTCCGGCTTCCAGGTAGATGGTTTTCATCCCGAGCATTTCCCCCGCCATGGCTGTAGCCACAGCCAGTTCCGGTTTCCGGGCGGGGATGGGCCGGGTGTTGCTCATGTATTCCACCGAAGTGGACCTTCCGTTCTCAATCAGAATGTAGCCGGTGGGGATCACTTCGATGCCGGAACAGTCCAGGTGGGGTGCTGCCAGCACGTGGTTACCGATCAGGAATTCAGAATTTCTTCCCGAGATCAGAGAGAGGAACAGAATGCCGTCGGCCTGGTCTGAAAGCTGCATCACATTGCCCGGAAAGAGAAAGACCGGCAGGTGTGTTCCAAGCTTCAAGGTAGTGATCGTCAGATCGATGGGATTGAACAGGATGCTTCCTCCTACCAGCAACAAGTCAGGAGGATCCTGCTTGATAAACCCGATAAGCTCCTCCAGGGAGTCATCGTCATAGGAATCCGGGTCCACCAAAAGAGCAAATCGTTTTTTGCTTCTGTCCTTTAACCTTTCGTAATAACTGTTCATTCCTTCACGCACCATACCAGTGCATAGTTATCGTGTTGCAGGTATTCAAGTTCTAAATTCTCCTCACCGCTGCCATTCAGTACCTGTCCGTTCATAAATCCATGTTCATCAGGGATGAAGGGGGCAATGGTCAGCCCGTCGCGGAAGTTGATATCCTGTTTGTCAAGGATCTTGTACATGGCCTCTTTGGCGCACCAGTGCAGGTAGAGATGGTATTTATTCATCTCCGGATCGGAGGTGATACTCTCCTTTTCATTGATGAATTTATCAGCCACCTTGCTGATCTTACCCGACATGAATTCCAGGTCGATACCAACCCGTTTATCCTTGCTGATCAAGACTGCTGTCAGGTTGTTGGAATGGGAAATACTGATGTTATGCGTGTTCCCCCTTACAAAGGGTTTGTTCTCCGCATTATAGAGAATTCTGGTATCCTTCCCAAGCATGGTTTTTACCAACGCGCGAACACTGAGCCACTCCACTTTCCTGCTTATGTTCTTGAAGCTGTCAAGCTTTACTTTCTCCACCGTGGCCAGGTCCACCATGCTGTAAAGGGTATCGTAATCCTCAGTAATCTCCCATACGCCAAGATGGCAGTCAGGCAATATTTCTGTTTTCAAAAATACTCCCACAATGAATCAAAGTTATTTAAATTTGATTAATACTTCCATTCCGTGGTTTCAATGAGGTGGATGATATCCTTCCGGATAAAATCAATCACCGGTTTCAGTGAGTCCTGGTTTGGGGGACAGTTGAAATAGAGTGATCCCCGGAGGAAATGGGTTGTGCTGTCCGTTATAAAAAACTGGACCGCAGATGCCACATCCCCCGTCAGGTCATATACCATTCCAAAGCGGTGATTCTCCCGGTCAATGAAAGGTGTCTCAGAGATCCCGTCGGCTTTCACGGTGTGTTTGTATGCCAGGGTCCGGCAATCTGTAATGTAGTCCCCCAGGTTGTCCGTTACCGGTTTATAACTCAGGTGGATCGTTCCGTTCAGCCCGGGATCCACAAGGTTAACCCAACCTGGTTCCGCGCCCCGGCTAAGGTCCTGTTCCACCCTGGTGTAAACCGGGATCTCGAACCGGTAATGCTCCAGGCTGTCATAGACCCGGTATTTTTTTTCGGGATAATCAATCCGTACATACCCCGATGGTTTGGGCGTATAGCCGCTTTGGCAGGAGATCAGCGAAAGGGCCAGGATCCATAGGATGGTTCTGGGGTACATTTAGTGGGTTATTGGGTTATTAAGGGTTTGGGTTATTGGGTTATTGGGTTATTAAGGGTTTGGGTTATTAAGGGTCTTTCAAATGGACCTTGATCTCCTTGATGCGGCGTTTGTCCATGGAAAGCACTGTGAACTCCACATTTTTACATTGGACTATATCGTTCACCCGGGGAAAGCCTCCCTTCAGTTCGAGGATCAGTCCGGCGATGGTTTCCGCATCTCCTTTCACACTGTCAAATAATTCATCATCCAGTTCGGTGATTTTATAAAAATCATTCAACAGGGTTTTGCCTTTGAATATGGTAGTCCGGTCGTCGATCTTTTGGTAAAACTCCTCCGCTTCGTCCGATTCATCAGTGATCTCACCCACCACCTCCTCCAGGATATCTTCCATGGTCACGATCCCTTCCGTACCCCCGTATTCATCCACCACAATGGCCAGGTGGATCTTTCTTTCCTGGAACTCCTTGAGCAGGTCATTGATCTTCTTGGTCTCGGGGACATAAAAGGGTTCCCTGATCAGCTTCTGCCATGGAAAGTCATTCTCTTCATGAATGTGCGGTAACAGGTCCTTCACATAGAGGATCCCCTTCAGGTTGTCCGAGGTCTCCTCGTACACCGGGATCCTGGAAAAGCCCGATTCGATGATCACCCTGATCAGCTGCTTCAGATCGATGGTGATATCCACCGCGACCACATCGGTACGGGGTTTCATGATCTCGGAGGCCTCCAGGTTGCTGAAACGTACAATACCCTCGAGCATATCCTTCTCACCCTGCACCACCCCGGTGGTCAGGTCCAGAGCCTCGGAAAGGTCATCCATGGAGATGTTCTGTCCCTTTTTCACGAGCTTCCGGTTCACCAGTCCGGTGGATTTGAGCAGGATGAAGATCAGCGGTTGAAAGACCTTTTCCAGAACCATAAGGGGAATGGCCATCCATAGTGCAAATTTGGGAGCAAACCGGCTGGCGTATATCTTTGGCATGATCTCCCCGAAAATCAGCAGCAGGAAGGTAATCACAACCACCTGGATTACAAATCCCAAAACCGGGCTGTCAGCAAAATTGAAGATGGTCCCGGTCACAAAAGCAGCAATGATCACGATTCCCACGTTGATAAAATTGTTGGCGATCAGGATTGTGGCCAGCAGGCGCTCCGGTTTCTCCAGCTGCTTGAGGGCCAGCCGGGACTTACGGGAGGTGAGATTCTTCAGGTTGCTGATCTGCAGAGGAGTCATGCTGAAATAAGCCACCTCCGATCCGGAAATCATGGCTGAAAAGAAGAGCAGCACAGCCACCACCACCATTCCTATAATGGCGCCGGGGGTCAGAGGCATAAGCACAGTCTGGTGCATTTCCATCGAATCAGAAGGGGAGGTCGTCGGGACCGCTGTCACCTCCGTCAAAGGGCGCTCCTTCACCGGAAGTCAAATCCTGCGTGGGTGACTGGGTTTGTCCGCCTTGGAAGCCCTGGCCTGACTGGTTTCCCGACGGAGCCTGGCCTGACTGGTTTCCCTGGCCTGACTGGTTTCCCGACGGAGCCTGGCCTGACT
>Ga0315535_1001563_pt1 | contig 15164 bp, 7 predicted proteins | sample SalMarSW160220MG_2_FD_203092 | JGI IMG/M metagenome (GOLD analysis project Ga0315535, IMG submission 203092) | Salt marsh sediment microbial communities from the Plum Island Ecosystem LTER, Massachusetts, United States - Salt Marsh Sediment SW1602-20 ...
GGATCCTGGAACTCGTGAACACCCGGATCAAACCCGGTTCCGGAAGGGGTAGGGAACCCGAAGAAATCGATGCTTCCGGGATCAATACCTTTGAGCAGCAACAGGCCGATGCCTTTATCAATCACAGGCGATCCCTCCTGCAACGTGAACCCGGCAAGTGATCCCAAATCCAGGTTATCCGGATTCGTCACATACAAAGGACCAGGATCCAGCAAGCGCGGATCCAGGTTCATTCCCAAGACCACCCCCCCGAGCATCTCCTTTCCTGTGGCCTCGACCCAGGCGTCAAAAGAGGCATATCCCCCCAGACTGAAAGGATAGCCCAGGTTCCAGTATACATTTCCCATGAAGCAGGAATTGAAAAGAGGACCTTTCAAAGCAGGATCGCTTGTAAGAAAAATGTTGTTGGAAAAGAGGATCTCTTTTTGATAGGCATCGGTAAAGTAAACCGCTGATCCGCCCCTGCGATCACTGTAAAATACATTGTTGTAGATGTAGACCTGCCGGAGGTTTGTGCTGTCATTCGTTCCGTTCCACAACATGACGGAGCTGTTCCCGTTCTTGATCCCATCATTGATGCTGATGTTATAACGGATCGTATTGTGGTGAAGGGGGCTGGCGCTCACATATTCAAATACCCCGAATCCGGCCCCCTCGTTTTCATTGGAAAGACAATACTGAACCACTGAATTGGTGACACCGCCATCCAGGTCAAAACCGCCCCCGTCGGTGCCTCCCTGTGAAGTTCTGTTGTGGTGCGAAATGCAATGCTGGATGGTCACGTGGTCCGCATGCCACGCCCAGATACCCACGGGCCCGTTGCCGGTTCTTGGCATGTCCCACCCGTTTTCAAGTGCTTCACAAAATTCGATCAAAACGCTGTCGCACGCACCCACAATGATGCCATTTCCACTGTGGTTGTTCAACACCGTGGGGTCGCCCGGGTTGTTCTCCACCTTACAATGATCGATTTTGACGTTTTTACAGGCATACCTGTCAGGGAATTTGCCAAAAACCTGGATTCCCGCAAACCCATTCTCATGCGCATAAATATGACGGATCCAGATCGCCTGTGATGAACCCTGGACCAATACGCCGGAATGCTGGAATCCTTTGACCTCCAGGTCTTCCAGAACCAGGTTCCGGCAGTTTTCAATGATCACGCCATTTTCACTGTTCCCCGACAGCCTTCCGTTTCCCCTGAAAACCAGGTTGGAGACTTTGATATGGTTACAATTAGAAAGGTGAAGTCCAAACCCATTCCCGGATGAAATAATCGCTTTTTCCTGACCGGTGGAGGTAATCACCAGCGGGTCGCCTTCCGAACCTGATGCATTGATTTCCAGGTTGCGTTCATAAACCACCCCGCTCTGAAAATAGATGGTGTCACACATGGCCTGGCTCACGAAGAACATAATGCCAAGCCCTGTCAGGATCAGGTGGTATGTGCGACCGGGTTTCTTCATTCAACTGGAATTTCAATGGCCCCGATATCGAAATGCTCCCCTGCCGGGACGGGTGTTCCCAGGATGTCCTTTTCCCCCGGATCCAATCCGGCCACCTTACTGAGGTCCAGACCCTGGTTGATCAGAGGTGACCCGGGTAACGGAAGATAGCACGACAGGTTCTCCCGGTTGATCTGTTCAGGATCTGTGACCCGGAGCGCGCCTGCATCTGTAAACAAAGGATCCAGGAAGTACCCTTTGAGTTGGTCCCCGGCTATTTCATTCCTGCCAGCCAGGTTCCAGTAAAGGTTGCCCGAAAAAACCTCTTCACTGATCGATTGGCTTTCAGCAATCAGCTCCCCGTTGTATACGAATACGTTGTTATAGAAGAAGAAATTCGGGTAGTGATCGTACAACCAGATATTGGAACCTTCTTCCTTGCTGTTGTAAAAGGTGTTGTTATAAATATTACAATTGCGCATGATGCCACGTCCATCATTCTTCCATATTCCTACCGAACCACCATTGATGATGCCGTCGTCCTGGCTGATGTTGTAGCGGACCGTATTGTTCTCCCAGGGTTTGGCAGCGCCGAATTCATACAGGCCAAAACCAGCACCTTCATTGTCGTGAGCAATGCAGTACTGGATCACTGAATTGGAGACACCACCATCAAAATCAAATCCACCTCCATCGGCTGCCACTGGGTTCGTGCGGTTATGGTGGGCAATGCAATACTGGATAGTAAATTCTGTACAATCCCAGATCCAGATCCCCACCGGTCCGTTGCCGGTCCACACCATGTCCCAGCCATTGTTAAACGCTTCGCAATACTCAATGGTGCCTCCTCTGACCGAGGAGGCAAGAATTCCGTTTCCACTGTGGTTCTTAAGCACTGTGGGATCCCCGGGATTGTTCTCGGCCACACAATAACCTATATACAGGTTGTGGTTGTCATAGTTCTCCGGATCCTGCATGGTGGCTCCTGTTACATGGATCCCCGAAAACCCGTTTTCAAAGGCATGCACATGGGTGATGGTGGCATCATTGCATTGGTGCACGTGAACACCACTGTGCTGAAAACCATGTACCTTCAGGTCATGGAGTACAATCCCGTCACACTGTCTGGCTACGACACCATCGGAGGTGTTTCCTGAATTTCGCCCGATGCCGCTGAATTCCAGGTTTTCGATGGTGAGATAGATGCAACTGTCTGCAACAAGCCCCTCTTCATTGCCGCCTGAAATAACAGCCCTCCCCGCTCCGTACGAGGTGATCTCCAGCCTGGAGGATTCTGAGCCTGCATCCAGGCCATCGATCCTGATGGTGCCCTCAAAAGTGTCACCACCCCGGAACATGATCCTGTCCCCCGGTTTAAAAACAGTCTGATTCACCTTTGAAATTGTTTGCCAGGACTGGTCCTGGGATGTTCCGGAATTGGAATCGTCTCCATCACTGCTGATATAATAGGAGACAGGGCCATTGCATGACTGGAAAACTATAAAACCCAGGAGCAATATGGCAAGTTGATTAATAGTTATTTTTGTCATGATCCGTTTTTTTGTCTGATTATCTGTGTTGTTGTTTTATCAGGACATTATCCGGTCGGCTCAACTGGTCTGCTGAACGCAACTGAGAAAAGAAAGAAATAGGCACGCGCTGACAGCGTGCCTATTTCTCAACTAAGAGAATAACTACTACAAACTGCTATCTCTTGATGAACTTCGTCTTATGAACGACGCCCATCTCATCGGTAGCATTGAGGAAGAACATTCCGTCAGAGAGTCCGGAAATGTTCAGGACCCTTTCAGGATGATCCAGGTTCAACTGGATCTGTCCAAGGGAATTGTAAACCTCTATCCGTTCCAGGGGCAGCTCGATACTCAGGTAAAGGACATCCTGGGCAGGATTCGGATAGGTATGCAGATCATAGCTTACCAGATTCTTATCAATCCCTTCTGGTTCCCTGATTCCATACACAAAGTCATCGAAATAGGTCCATCCGGTACTTTCATCATCAAATCCTTCTTTCTCTACGGGAACAATGATATCCGGCGTTTCGGGAAGTTCACTGTCCAGGTGCAGAGTGAGTGTACCTCCGATATCACTGGTAGGATTTGTCCAGTCCAGCGTCCACTGGGTCCAGTCTGCCACTGCCGGCAGTTCCCACATGGCAGTCATATCGTTGTACATTGTACCCAGCGTGTCAATATCGTACGTGGTCTCGATGGTATAATCCTCTAAACGTACTACAAAGAGGGTGTCGATCATCATTTCCATGGGGCTTCCCATGGCGATCATGATGTTGTCCACAAAGCCCAGGTCCTCTGCATTATAGGTCCCGATCAGGTCAAAGGTCACTGTGGCAGGCGATTCCACTGCAGAATCTGCCAACCATGATCCCTGTGCATATTCAAAATGGAACCTGGTCCAGTATTCAGAATCCAGGGTCCAGTAGATGGCATCAGCGGTCACCGAATCGATCATGGGATCATCCGGGACAATTCCATCCGGATCATCCACCAGGTCGTATTTGGTCCCTGCTCCCAGCATCAGGATAAACTGTACCTGGCCCTTGTAATAGAATTCCCAGACATAACTGGTATCGTCCACCACATTGACATACCCTTCTGCACCTCCCCAGTCTGGATCACCGGGCAGCCATAGTGATTGTGGATCTGACCAGGCTTCATCATCTTTGGTGGCAGCTGCCCAGTCATCCCATGCCCAGTTATTGCTGCCGGACCATACCCATGCCCCGTTGGGAAGTTTCAGGCTGGCTTCATTATCGAAATTCTGCGCTGCTAGCACCGAATCTGCATTCACCCGCATGGTATCGATCATCATCATCAACACCTCGTTCTCCATTGGATCAACAACGGTCATTGTATCAATGAAACTCTCCAGGGTGTCGATTGTCACACTCAGGGTATCAATGTCATAGACCGGGTTGGCCGAATCAGCCACGAGCATGGCTCCTGCAGGCAACGGAAATTCCGAGGTAGTCACTTTATAATTGTCATAGAAATCGAGCATCAGCTTGGCACTGTTCCCTTTGTACCAGAAACTCAGCTCCATATCCTCTCCTTCTGCGCCGAGTGCAGGGATATAATAAAGCACATTCCTGTCAACCACTGTAGTATCCACCAGTATGGAATCTGCCTGGACGGGAGCCGACTGATCTATCGTATCTATGGTAACATTCAAATAGTCCTGCAATCGAAGGCTCTGCAAACCGGCTTCGGTATGGTTTTGATACCAAGACAGATAATCGTCTTTCCCGAAGTCATCCCAGGATTGCACGTTCAGCAGCCACTCCACGTTGATTTCAGAACCTTCAAAATCCCCATTGATGAAACCGAAGGGTTCCTCACCTGAATATTGGCCGTCGTACCACTCACCGTAATAAAAATCATCCAGGTATGCCGGTTCGTACCAGGCCCACCACATGGAGGTGTTTCCCCATCCGGGGATGGTGCCCGGCATGTCCCAAACGAATTCGAAATAGGTCCACTCTTCGGTCCAGTCATCGTCTCCCCCGAAAAGGAACTGCATGGCATCCTGTCCCTCTCCGCCCCATACGGCGGAATCAGCACCTGTAAATTCGGCGAGCGTCGGGTGAAGGTCTTCGTAGGTCATTCCCACATCCCTGTAAATGAAATTCCAGTAGGAAGAAAAAGCTCCTTTGTACCAGAAACTGGCTTTCATCTTCTTCTCCTCCTGTCCGCGTACCGGGTAAGAGACCCAAACATATGCCCCCGCTGGTAAAAAGAAACTGTTGTTTCCAGAATGGGCATCTGCATCCGATATGTAGCGGTCAGGGAATACTGCGACACCATTCGTTCCATAGTTATCACAACAGCTGCCATACCAGAAAATGGCATTGAGTTCATGCTCCATGTTGGGGTTCTGGATATAGTTGGCCGGTATATCCTGGCCCCTTACAGAGGCCTGCCATCCCACAGTGAGCAGGAGAGCAAAGATTACAAATAGTACATTTCTCGTTTTCATAAGCTTTAAAGGTTTAGTGAAAGATTGGATCATTAACGTTTATTTTATTATTTCAGTTTTAAAGGCAAATACCAGTTCTCAGGATTCATCAGCCGGGCCCTGACTTCCTCGCGTTTGGCTTCATCCGGAAATTTGGCAGCCACCCTGTCGGCCAGGTATGCAGGGTCTTCCCTGTGCCTGGCGATGCGCATCAGGTCGAACCAGCGATGCCCTTCATAGGCAAGTTCCAGGGCACGTTCCTGCATGACCAGGTCCTCTACGGGTTCCAACAAACGCGGGTCATCGACACTGACACCGGTCAGGTTGGCCCGGGTCCTTGGTCCCGTGCCCCAGGCTGAATTATAGAGCAGCCCGTCGTTTAAATGTGCAATGGCATCTTCGGTCCGCCTCAACCGGGCATAGGTTTCACACGTTTTCAAATGGAAATCGGCGGTCCGGTACACCATGAGGCCGGCATCGTTGTCAAAAGGCTCCCGGAACAGGTTGTATTTTGTCACCACTGCCCGACCGTCAATACTGTCATAGGTCACCCCCTTCCCCCTGTTCAGGTCGCCGCGTGTCCCCCTTGGCTGAGGCTGTACTTCATACCGGACAACCTGCTGTGCCTGGAAAGTATTGCACATGTAGTCGGTGGGCCTGACCAGGTAGTCTCCCCCTTCTCCATAAAAGAAGAGCCGTTGGAGGGCATGTTGCTGGTTATAGAGCTTTGAAAACGGGATCACAAAAATGGTGGTGGTCTCGAAAGCGCCTGAACTGTAATTGAACTGAAAGAGGTCCTTCCAGTTTACATCCATGAAATTGAACCCACTCATATAAGGAAGCCTGGTGGTTCCCGACCATCCCTGTTCCGCCAGGATGTTTGATACCCGGTCATACACCCTTCTTGCAAAAGAGTAGTTGCTCTGCCAGAGGTAAATGTCTCCCTGCAATGCCCAGTTGGTGAATTTGTTGAAACGGATGGCAAAAAATGGGCTTTCCTCCAGCATATTCAATTCAAATGTGTCCAGTTCAATAATTTGTGCAAGGATGGTATCCAGGATGAACGCCTCACTCTGCATTGAATCCAGCTTATCCTCCAATTGTTGTCCAAGCTCATAATTGTTAAGGGGTTCCTCAAAATAGGGGGCTTTCCCATAAATCTGGACCAGTTTAAAATAGACCCAGGCCCTGATCAGTTTGAGTTCAGCGATGTAGGTATTGAATTCAAGGTCTGAAATGTTTTCATCGTTCTCCCGGGCCTGATGGATCTTATTCAGTACCTCGTTGCAGTTGACAATAATTTTGAAAAAGCCTGTTGGATCGGCATACTGGTTGAGTTCATCGGCACTATGTTCGTCCAGTTGCCTGAGGTCATTGTCTGCATTCTTGGTCACAGTCAGCAGGTCGCCCTGCAACTCACCCAGAATGATCAGCTGCTGCGAAACCTCCTGCAACAAAGCATATACACCGATCACTGCCGAGCGCGCGGAATAATCGTCCACATAGGCATCCTCTTCGGACAACAGGCTGTCGCTGGGAAGATTCAGCATCCTTTCACAACCTGAAATAAGAAGGGCCAGGAGAAATATGGTTCCTGCAATCAGTTGAATCTGTCTCTTTATCATTTCTCTTGTATTCACCTTACAGTCCGATTTTTAATCCGGCCACCACGCTGCGTGGTTGTGGTATCTTCCCGTAATCGATTCCCTGTCCTAATACGCCGTCCATATAACTGAACTCAGGGTCATAACCCAGGTATTTGGTCATGGTGAACAGGTTTGATCCGGTGATATAAATGTTCAGGTTGTTCACAAATGCCAGCTTGCGCCTGACTGTATAAGAGAGGGTGATGGTATTCAGCCGGAGGTAAGAACCATCCTCGATCCATCGGCTTGAAAAACGGTTATTGCCCATGGGATCTCCAAACGAAGCCCTTGGGATATTGGTTTCCTGGCCGTCGGTTTGCCACCTGTTGTAAATGGCAGTGGTCTGGTTGTCAAACCCGGACATTGATTCCACCTGAGACCTGATGTAGTTGAAAACATCCGTTCCCTTCCTGTACGTAATCAAAAATCCCAGGGAAACACCTTTGAAAGTGAAGCGGTTATAGATTCCGGCAACATAGTCGGGATGAGGATTGCCGATGATGGTTTTGTCCAGTTCGTCAATGATCCCGTTCTCATCCTGATCTGCAAAATGCACATCCCCGGCATTGAATCTTCTTCCGGATTTATCCAACAGTCCCGCTTCATCAGCTTCCTGCTGTGAACGGAACACGCCAAGCGATTCATATCCATAAAAAAGCCCCATGGGCTGGCCAACCATGGAAATCTTTTCACCTCCCTCGAAAACTGTAATGACCTGGTCCCCCTCCAGTGAAACCACCTGGTTCCTGCAGGTTGACACATTCCCGTCCACCTCCCACTGAACTGAACGGTCAAGTATCCTGCCGAACAGATTGATCTCCAATCCCCTGTTCTCAGCGGAACCACCGTTGTTCAGGTATGATTCGTATCCGTAATAGGAAGGAATGTAAGTATATGTGATCATATCTTCGGTCAGATCCCTGTACCAGTTAAAATTCAGGATCAGTCGTTCCCTGAACATGGCCAGGTCCAGGCCCAAGTTGGTCTTCTTCACCACTTCCCATTTCAGGTGTGGATTATACAAACCGTTCAGGGTAAACCCTGTTACTGAGTAATAAGGAATTGTTTTGTATAGGAGTTTTGTATAGTAGTTGGTATAATTGTCACTTCCGGTCAGTCCATAAGAACCCCTGATCTTGATTTCATCGATGATCCCGGTTTCCGGGAAGAATGATTCGGAAGTGATGCGCCAGGCAATCCCTGCTGAAGGAAGCACCGCAAACGGATAACCTCCCATCGAAATGCCCTCATTTACTTCAGACCCGAACTTTGACGAAGCATCCAGGGAAAGGTTCGCATTCAGGATATAGCGGTCATCGAATATATAATTCACCGACGCGAAATAGTTCAACCATCCCCACTTGTCTTCAGAACCGGAAACACTCTTTTCATCGGCCTTGCCTGAATTCAGGTCCTTGAATTCATCCGTGGCTGAATTCTGGGCAGCACCCCCGTCCTGCTTCAGCGTATTGATCATATAACGGGATCCCGCATCTACGTCCAGATGGTGGACGTATGCAAACCTGTTTGAATAACTCACCCGGGCCTCCCCCAGCAAGGAATAATATTGGTCCACTTTAACTTTCATGGATCTTTCTGCCGAACCGCCTTCCTGGGGTGCCATGCCCCAGGAGGGAATGAATATCCTCTCATTCGATTTCAAACGGTCGAGCCCAAACTGGGCCCGGGCCGAAAGATGATCTGTAATCTTCAGATTGACATACGAGACGCCCAGGAATTTGGAGGTGACATCGGAGGCTTCGACATCATTCACAATGACCGCCGGATTGCTGAGTCCAAAATCGGCTACATCATCGTACACAGGCAGGCTGGTTCCATCCTGGTCCTTCTGGTAAACGGTCAACAGCGGAGATTTGATCATGCCTGCGAACATCGGGTTGGTTTGAGGCACTGCCCCGGTCTCCATCAGGTCATACCTGCCGCTTGTATATCCAAGGTTAAATCCGATGTCTATTTTGGAGGAAACCTGGACCACAGAGTTAAACCTGAAATTGAATCGCTTGTAATCGGCATTTTGAATGATGGCCTCATTGGAAAGATATCCGCCCGACAGTGAGTAGAGCGCCCTTGAGTCTCCTCCCCTGACCGTCAGGTGTGCATCATACAGGTTCCCGGAACGGAATACCTCATCCTGCCAGTTCGAATTGTGGCCATACCTGGAGGCATACAGGTATTCGGGATTGAATTCAAGAAATGGAAACCGGTCAAAAATAACAGCGCTGCTCATCCCGGCACTGTACATCTGTTCCATGATATATGAACTGTAGTGGGCCGCATTCATGACTGGTATCTGCGGGGGAGGCGAAGAAATACCTCCGGAAACCGATACATCCAGGGTAGTGGTGCCTCCTTTGGGTGGTATGGTTGATATCAGCAGTACGCCATTGGCTGACTTGATCCCGTAAGGTCCGGCAGTTGCTGCATCCTTCAACAAAACGATGCTTGAAATATCTCTTTTGTCCAGGTCCACCAGCGGATTGTGATGAAATCCATGAATTACCGGATCATCGAATCCTTCAGGCCGCTGGATCATCCCATCGATGACCACCAGTGGCAGGGAAGAGCTGAAAAGGGAGGCATACCCCCGGGAGGTGAAAAAGGAACCCTCACCCGGCATACCCGACCTGCTTACCGCGTTGAGTCCGCTGAATTGACCCTGGAGGTCCTGGCAGAAGGAGGCACCGGGCATCTGGTACCGGTCTGTCCTTTGATCTGCCTCTATGGCCCCGGCCACATCCCTGATGGATGTTTTCCTGAAAATCATTGGAACCTGATCACCGATCGAGCGCACCCCCTCCTCCAGCAACCAGATATCCAGGTGGTTTCTTCCCTGAACAGAAACCATTTTTTGCTTGAAACCGGGATATGAAACGAGCAACTGCATCCTCAGCTTTGGAAGGGAAATCTCAAATCTCCCAAGGGAATCTGTGCTTACCGGATCGACAGAAGCACCTATCACACTGATTCCGATATCAGCCAGAGGCAGACCGGTGCGGGAGGAATAAACCGTCCCCCCTACCACATCAGTCTGGTCCTGGCCAATGACAGCAAGGCTGCACAGTGCCAGGATCAGCAACGCCACTGACCGGTATGTCCTTTCAGGGTTCATAAATTTCATCCGGAATCAGTTTTATATAATCTACAAATATGGAGTTCTGGCCAACCAGCGGGGCTTCGTCCACAATGGTGATCCTGACCTGCTTGGTGCCAAATGCATCGAAGGTGTAACTGCCAGATACCACCAGGTTGAACCAGCCCTTGGTCCAGTTATTCACTGGGGCCCCTATGTTCACAAAATTCCCTGTCGATTCATCAAACACCGAGATCTGGTAATGGGATGGCCCCTGTTTTGGACCGGTCCACACCACCCAGTAGGTGGTCTTCAGTACCATGTTCACCCTGAATTCAATGTAGTCCCCTACAAACTGGCAACCATACCTCACATAGGATCCATTGCTGGCCCTCGTATCTCCCAGTTCTTCAATGGGATAAACGGTATTGGAAACGGTCCTGTTTTCTTTCCTGTCACATTCAATGACAATGGGTAAAAGAAAATAGCCTTGGGGGATGACCATGCTACCCAGGAGGTGCACAATCCCATTACTTAACGCCACATTTTCTTCGCTGACATTGAGTTGTGATTTAGCCACCGTTTTTCCGGTGACAGAGAGCACGGTATCAGGAAAAGTTTCAAAGGAATAGGACTTGGCTACAAAGCTGCCGCTGAATGTTATGAAAAGCAATTGGCTGTATGTTTCCTCATCCAGTTTTTCAATATCCCCGAAATACCCTGATACCGCCTTCAGGGCCTGGTTGACACTTTCGTCACCGGGAATAAACCCGGTGTATGCTTCGGCCTCATTGTTGAGGCCGGCGATGTGATCAAGGAAATAGTTCTCCTCCCGCCAAACCGTATCGTAGATGGCATTGCCATTGTCATCCACACCTATGCGCTCACTCTTCTCATAGTCAATATAGCGCTCATTCATGGAATTCAGAAAACCCTTGAGGATGCTGTATGAATCGTCCAGTGACATGATGTATTCATACAGGTTGGGTTTGGGGATGAGCAGCCGGTCTATTTCATGGATCACCCCGTTCTGGCAGTATTGGTCCACCTGCTCAGGGTTGATGGCGGAACCTGATATGGTAGTTCCGTTGCTTCCTGTATCATTCATATTCAGATACTTTCCAATGGTAGTGAGCAGGTCCCTGTCTGAAAAATCGTATGAAAACAGTTTTGTGAAGACAATGTGAAAGCCAATGATCTTCCTCCAATCCGACGCACTGTATTCGGGTAGTCCCTCGAAAGCTGCATTGATCGGAACAAAAAGGGTAAAATACTGGTTTTCAGAGAGCATCTCCTCGAACCCATATTCAACAAGTGCATCATGGAACCTGCTGTAGTTGTCATTCTGCCCGATCAGTTTCAGTACATTGTCGTCAATCCGCTCCGGGGAGTCCCTGTAGTAACCCTCCCATTCATCATTCACTGTGCATGAATGTTGGAGTTCAGACATGCCCAGGATCAGGAGCATCCCCACCAGAATTGGTCTGATATGTATTGGTCTGCCAATCATTTATCAATCTTCAACAGGTACAAGGGCCAGGTAGTCGAAATTCCCATAACCTTCCAGCAATGAAACGAATTTTATGGTATGCGGCTCATTTTCAACGAGTACCAGCCTGCCCATATACTGGCTTGTATTGTAATCTCTTTTCCATTCTGTTCCCGGCCACCTTTTCTGATGCTGGAAACTGAAAGTTCCTCCCAATATGGCCCCATCCCAGAATGCCTGTGCCCACCACGTATTGATGGGGTGACTGGCCCAGTAGAAGTAGACATCATACTTTCCCCTTGTCACCGGTGGCAGGTTGAACTCAACCACCCATCCCACCCTGCTTTCGGTGGTCTGCAGGTTTGTTTCCCCGTCAGCAAGGATGGAATTTCTGAACCAGATGCCTGTATTCTCTGTAGAGATCCCGGGTATATCATTTACTTCTCTTTCTGTATATTCCTGTCCCAAGCTGATTCCCTGGTAGTTGGTGAGGTCAATCACCGTGTAGACCGGACCTGGTTCAAATGGTTCCAGGATCTTATCAATGGCATGATAGGTCCCGTTTTTGGCCTGCTGGTTCGATTTTTCTATCAAGACCGTGATAAATTGCTCCAATCCCTGCTCATTCGTATGACGGTTCAGGTAGATGTCGTCCTCCACTTTTACGTTGATCTGCATGTTCCCGTCCAGTGTTGCATAGTTAAAGGAATCAATGTCATTGAGAAATACCAGGTCGGGAATGATATGGTAGGCCACAAATTGATAAAAACCGTCATCCCTGTTCGACGGAACCCCTGTGTCGGAATATTTTTCTACCAGGTCCTGTGCACTGGTGATGCCGCTTTGAAGATATACCTCATCTGATTCGACAAACAGGGTGAACCTGCTCCTGAAATTGATGGCCTCATTCAACTTAATCGTGATGATGTCCAGGCTGTCATCCAGACCGGAAATGCCGAGTGCATCGCTGAAAATTGAATAGCCTTCAGTCTCTGCCAGCCGGTCCACAATGGATCCGACAACAGGGGTAAGTACCTGGTCCAACCGGTGGATAATCCCGTTCTCAACCTGGATATCCCGCTCCTTAATCTCCGCACCATTAACCTTGATGGTCTCCAGACCGCCCTCTGAAAAGGTAACGACAAGGTGGTCGCCCGAATAGGTGGTATCCTGGATCACCCCGTCGCGAAAGTAGGAACTTTCAATTTCAATATCGAGCAGATGGTACCTGACAAGTGTCGTCAGGTATTGTAAATCAAATTCATCCACAGAACTCTTTCCCTGCTGCAATAAGAACTGTTCAAAGGCATCGTTGTCAGGGGCAAAAAAGGTATAATGTCCATAGGCATTTAGCGTGGACTTCAGTTTGGTCAGCTCCAGTACCCTGATCAATGTGGAATATTCGTCCATATGTTCTTCCAGGTAGGCCGAGATCTGGAGTTCATCCTCGGTGAAAAAGACCTCATCGAAACGTTCTTTCTTGCAGGTGGTAAACATCAACCCGGCCAATACCAGCAAACAGCTGGAAAAAAGAAACCTGTATAACTTTGCCCTGCTCATTGGTTGATATAATATGGATTCTGTACAAGCCTGTCATTCTGGTCAATCTCGTCCTGGTGGATAGGCAGGTACCAGCTGTTGGGATTGGAATATTTGCTCCGGATGATCTGGGCCTCTTCATAGGATTTATGGTCAGCCAGGAGCTCTATGAAATCATCCATACGCTCAAAGCTGTTCCTTCTCCCGTAACGTATTAGGTCAAACCAGCGCTTGCCTTCCCCGCAAAACTCTTTGGCACGTTCTTCAAGGATGATATCTTCCAGTGAGTTTTTATTATTGATATCCTTAACAGGTTCCACCAGCGCCCGGTTCCTGACCAAGTTGATCAATTCAAGTGCATCTGAATAAGCGCCCTGTTCGACCAGTGCCTCGGCTTTTATGAGCAGGACATCAGCGTACCTGTAGATGATCCAGTTGGCATCGCTTTCTTTGTTACCTATCCTGTATCCACTCGCCGAAGCCCCGGTGACCAGGCTGGGGATCCCCTCGGTGCCCACAAACTTCCAGAGTACATGGGTCGTAGCGAACCGGTACCAACCTGCTCCTGAATAGGACATATAGGTGCGATTCCCGCCCCTCCTGTCACTGGGATACTTTTCAAACTCCGTGACAAAATAGGGCGATACCCTGAATTCATCGTTCCCGTCGGGATAGGTGCCATCGCCGGGATTGGGTGCAAACATCCTGTATAGGTTGTTGGTCTGCTCCAGGTCCTTATCGAACTGGATCTCAAAAATGCTCTCATTGGAATTGCCGGGGAAAAAGTTCATGAACCAGTCCTCCCCGTCTATCATGCCATATAGCCCGCTGTTGATTACCTGGTCACATGCGTTGATGCACGCCTGATACTTCTCGAAATAGAGGTAAATATCTGCCATCAGTGCATGGGCGGCTGCCTTGGTTGCCCTGCCCTTGTCATAGACCTGTCTCCCATAGGAAGTGGGCAGCCACTGAACTGCCGTCTGCAGGTCATCTATGATCTGAAGGAATATCTCATTCTCACTGTTAATGGCGGGATAATAGTCCTGTGCATCATTTTCCGAGGCTTCAAGCACCAAGGGAACATCCCTGAAAATACGGACAAGGTAATAGTAACAAAGACTTCTGAGGTAGAGCGCCTCGGCTTCGAAAGCCTTGCTTTCGTTCTCATTGAAAGATTGGTCCCTGTCGACCACCAGCGGTGAAAATTTCAATACCGTATTGGCGAAATTAATGGTTCGATAGAGTGCGTTCCACCTGTTCAATGGATTCTCAGGGTAGATGAACCCTTCCATGATCTGCCTGTCTGTATTGGAGATGTTGGCTCCCGGGACCATCAGGTCAGCCCTCAGTTCACCCCATTTGAAGAGGTTCACCACGGTTCCGGCCAGCTCCTTGTAAGTCCCAGCGACCACAGACTGCACATCCTCCCCGGATTGCCAGAACTCATCCCTGGTAAGTTCGCTTTCTGGCTCCAGCTGGAGCCAGTCGGAACATCCTGTTGACAGGAATCCCAGTAGAACGATAATGATATATAATCTGAACTTCCCCATGGTCAGAATCTGATATTCAAACTGAGAATGTAACTGATTGCAGGTGGCGTGTCCGCCTTATCTTCTCCAATGAAAAACGGGTCGTTGCTCAGCATGGGGACCTCAGGGTCCACACCCGTATAGTTGGTCCATGTATAGAGGTTATAAACCATCAGGTGCAGTTTCATCTCTTTCATCTTGATCCTGGTGGCCAGCTTTCTGAATTTATAGCTGATGCTTGCACTTTTGAACCTCAGGAAGGAGCCATCCTCAACAAAACGGTCGGATCCGAGCCAGTTATAGCCCTGGTTATAAAGTGCCCGGGGAATATCTGTAATATCTCCCTGCCTTCTCCAACGGTTTAGTACACTAACACTCTGATTGTTCCTACTGTACATGTTCTCATTGTCCATTTTTGTCCGGTTCACGATA
>Ga0315535_1001564_pt1 | contig 15159 bp, 12 predicted proteins | sample SalMarSW160220MG_2_FD_203092 | JGI IMG/M metagenome (GOLD analysis project Ga0315535, IMG submission 203092) | Salt marsh sediment microbial communities from the Plum Island Ecosystem LTER, Massachusetts, United States - Salt Marsh Sediment SW1602-20 ...
CCGCGTGAGGATGTACAACCTCGGCTTCGTGGTCTTCACCCTCTCGTCCATCGCGCTCTCGGCGATATGGATGACCGGTCCAGCTGGCGCCATCCAGATCATCGTCATCCGCATGATTCAGGCGGTTGGCGGGGCGATGCTCATGGCCAACTCGGCGGCGATCATCACCGATGTCTTTCCTGCCGAGGAACGCGGCATGGCGCTCGGCATCAATCAGATTGCGGCGCTGGCGGGCTCGTTTCTCGGGCTTGTGGTGGGCGGCATCCTTTCGGCCGTCAACTGGCACATGGTGTTTCTGGTCAACGTGCCGTTCGGCATCGTCGGCACGATCTGGGCGTATGCGAAGCTCAAGGACACCGGCGAGCGCCATCCCGCACGCATCGACTGGATCGGCATGGCGTTGTTTGCGGCCGGTCTGTGGTTCGTGCTGTTTGGCGTGACGAGCGGCATCACGCCGTATGGCGGTTCGCCCATGGGCTGGAGCGACCCGATGGTGTGGCTGCAGATCGTCGGCGGCGTGGCGTTGCTCGGCGTCTTCGCGTTCGTGGAGACCCGCGTCAAGGATCCGATGTTCGACCTGACGCTCTTCCGAATCCGCGCGTTTGCCATGGGCAATCTCGCAGTGTTGCTTTCGCAGGTCGCCAACGGCGGCATGATGTTCATGTTCATCATGTGGCTGCAAGGAATCTGGCTGCCCCTGCACGGGTTCAGCTTCGAGTCGACGCCCGTCTGGGCGGGGATTGCGATGTTGCCGCTGACGCTGGGCTTCATGGTCTCTGGGCCGACCTTCGGCAAGCTCTCCGACAAGTACGGCGCGCGCATGTTCACGAGCGGCGGCATGCTGCTTGCGGCGGCCGTGTTCGCGACGATGATGCTGCTGCCCGCCGACTTCGCGTACTGGCAGTTCGCGGCGTTGCTCTTCCTCGACGGGATCGCGTTTGGCATGTTCGGCGCGCCAAATACTGCCGCTGTCATGAACAGCGTGCCGGCCAAGACTCGCGGCGCGGCCTCCGGCATGCGCTCCACCGCGCAGATGACTGGCCAGCCGCTGTCCATGGGCATCTTCTTCTCGCTTATGGTCGCCGGACTTGTCGCGAGTGTGCCCGTGACGATGACTGCGGGGCTGACCGCGCACCACGTTCCGGCTGTCGTCGCCGGCAAGCTCGCGCAGATGCCGCCGACGGGCTACTTGTTCGCGGCCTTCCTCGGCTACAACCCGCTCAAAGAGCTGCTCGGCCCGGTGCTCGCGCATCTTCCGGCCGCCGACGTGACGGCACTCGTCGGCAAGCATTTCTTCCCGACGCTGATCGCAGCGCCGTTTGAGCACGCGCTGCGGCTCGTGCTGATCTTCTCGGCGTTGATGTGCTTGATCGCGGCGGGGGCGTCGTGGATGCGTGGCGGTCACTTCGTGCATGCCGAGGAGGAGCCGGAAACGCACGCGCACCTCGAATTCGTGCCGGAGCCAGCCGAAGCCGAGTTGTAGGCGAGGCGCGCGGTGCAGGTGCCGGTCGGGTGCCGCTGGGCCAGGGCAGCGATTGCGCGCACCGGCGCATTGCCCGAGTGCGTGGCCCCGGCTACACTGTTGGTCGCTCGTTTCCGCCTTGCTGGTGGATGCGGACGAACAGTGTCGGGCCGTAGCGCAGCTTGGTAGCGCATCTGCTTTGGGAGCAGAGGGTCGCAGGTTCGAATCCTGTCGGCCCGACCATTGACGACACGGTGGAGGGCTTGCCTCGGCTAGAGGGGCGAGCCCTCACCTTGTTGCTGGGGGCTCTCGGCGGAGGTCTTTGGCTGCAGCACCCAATCGAGCAGCGTGTTCTTGAGGCTTGAGTTTCGGCTGCACGCGGGGCACAGCCCCTCAGTGAGGTAGCTCGCTGTCTTCCCGCACTGTGTGCAGACGCCGCGCTCAAAGACGCGCAACGTCCTCGCGTCTCGGCCCGGCTCTTCGGCCTGGCTGGAGATGGCGTCTTGCGGACAGACGAAACTGCATTGGCCGCAGTCAACGCAGATCTCGGGCTTGAAGATGAACTCCACTTTCGTGTCCGTCTCGACGCGGCTCAGTGCTCCCGAGGGACAGAAGCGACTGCACAACGAATGCGCCTCTTGGCAGTCGTCACAGGCGTCGCTGATAGCGAGTCGAGGGAAGACAACGGGGTCTGTGTCAAGCACCGAGGCAAGGAGGAGTTCTCGGCGGGCGGGGATCTTTGCGGGGAGTGGACGCGGTCCCCATTCCTTCTCCTCGACGGCCGGGGGATCGCTCACGGCATCTCGGGCGCGCTCCACGATACCCATGAGGAACGCTCGGCGGTCAAGGGTCTCCTCCTTCGGAGGGACGAGCTCGTCGAGAGTCTGGGCGAAAGAGGCGTCAGGGATGCTGTGCTCCTCGTGCATCTCAACGGCCAGACGACCAGGCCACCGCTTGCGCACTCGCTCGATCGTGCTACCGATGATGTCGCGGGCGTGAAGCACGCAGGCTTCGCCATCGCCCGTTCGCAGAACGAGCGTTTTGACTCCCTTGCCAGCCAAGGCAAGAAGCAGGTCGTCATCGAGCATTCCGAGGCAGGGGAGCACACGAGACGAACTTGCGGATGGGTCGCATCCTTGTGCCGAGGTGCACGCGCAGCTCAGCGTGAGGGTGTCTCCATCTCGGCCAACCCCGTTGTCGAGGAGCGCTGCGAGATCGAGGCCGCGCACCGAGAATACCGAAGTCGGGCACGCAGAGAGGCATAGTCCGCAGCCAATACACAGAGCCTGGTCGACGATCACGCGTCCGCCATCCAACGTGATAGCGGACGCGGGGCACACATCTTGACATCGCCTGCACTCAGAGTGCGAGTGCAGCCGCACGAGACACGAGGTCGACTCTGTCTCGATGACAGGCATCAGGTACCTGGCAGCGGACGTGGGCGCAGGATCTTGGCGGACGTGCTCGCCTTGGGTGCGCTATCAGCGAGCAGCGCTTCTTCCATCGAGAGGAAGTCGCCGAGAAGCTTGCCGAAAGCGCGATACAGGTCGAGCTTCGCGGCGCGCTGGATGTCTGCGGCGAACTTTGGCATCCAAGTGAGCAGGTGATTGGTCAGGAACGTCTTCTGGGCAGGCATTGTGTCGGTTTGGTCATCCTCTTCAGACATGCGAATGACAAACGCCATGAACTCGAGTTCCGCTCCAGCGTAGTCGGCGAACTCATTGTCGACCTCAAGACCCCACTGCCTGTACGTGTGGGCCGCCGCTGCCGTCGCATTGCCCACGAGCGTCTTCTCGCGGTACGCAGACTCGTACGGCGGACACGGAACATGCGGGTAGTTGTTCACGAACAACCCAGTGTGCTCGCCCTGCAGGTTGTCCAAAGGCACTGTCTCCAGGTCATCGAGACCAGCGGCGAGGTCATCGAGCTCCTTCGCCAGAGGTCCAGAATCCTCGCCCGCCGACAAGACCTCGACCAACTGACGGAACTCGTCCGCAAAGGTCGGATGCGGGTAGACAAGCCCTTGGGCCAGAAGGATGTAGCACGCGGCCCTTGACTCTTCGTTCATGCGACTTCCTAGGTTGTCTCCTCCGGACTACCAGGGGAACTGGTAGTACCCGCCCAGCAGCATGAACCGCCGCAGCAAGTAGCCGCCGATCAAGATGAAGACGCTGACCAAGGGGAGCAGACGGGCAGCCATGCGCGAAGCCTCAGACTCTCCATCTGACATGATCTCGAAAAGCTCGATCGCCAGCGGAACGATGAGGCCAAGTGCAAGGAACCCGACAACGAACACCCAGTTGCCGAGCAGCGAGTTCACCGAGTACCAGGCGGCACCGGAGTGGATGGCTGAGTTGTAGAGCGCGAACAGAACAACAACCTCGGCGCCGATGAGTGCCGCGTCAAGCTTGGCGATTCCGTTGAAGAGGTTGTGCAGCTCATGACGCCTGGACCACAGTGCCAGCATCAAGAATGCGCATCCCGTCGAGAACGCCGAGATTGTGAAGAGCACGGGAAGTCCCGCATTGTGCCACAGCGGAATTCCCTGGGCTGCGGAGAGAAGGAAGCCGGTGTAGACCGTCACGAACGTCCCGAGGGCGATGCTCACGATGCCAGTAACGTTCTGCCACTCCTGAAGTTTGGGGAAGGTGTCGGCGATCGGTCGCAGGAACGGAGAGTCCTTCGCGCAGGCGACGGAGTACAACACACTGCTCACCAGGTAGCCGCTAAGGGACAGAATGCCCCAGAAGATCCATGAGCCCGGGTTGCGCCAGAAGAAGATGGCGTTGAACGGGTTGAGCAGATCCAAGACCAGCAGTCCGCTTCCGACAGCGAGGAAGACGAATCCCCACATGGCCGACAGGAGCCCGATCCGGCCGTCCTTGTTCACGAACCGCTCGATTCCAATACCCAACGCTCCAACCGCACCGCCGAGACCTCCTAGAAAAAGGTAGGCTGCGATCTGCCATCCCCATGCGGACTGTTGTACGTAACTTGAGGCGATCATCGTTCCCTCCCTCTAACGGACGTAGTAGGTCTTCGGCTGGGGACCGGGGTCCCCAATGGGCTGTGCCTTGCCGGATTCAACGAGCTTGGAGACTTCGGAGTTCGGGTCGTCCAAGTCGCCAAAGACCCGTGCGTGCGCAGGGCAGACGGCCACGCACGCAGGTTCGCGGCCTTCCTTGACCCTGTGTACGCAGTAGGTGCATTTGTCCACATGGGGGGCCTGATGTCCGGCGTCTTTGCCAAAGATCTCGTTGGCTTTGTTCACGGCTTCTTTCTCGTAGCGGTAGCGAGCGCCGAAGGGGCATGCGGCGATGCAATACCCGCACCCCATACACTTGTCGGCGTCCACGAGCACGATTCCATCGGCGGTCTTGTAGCTGGCTCCCGTGGGGCAGACGCGGACGCACGGGGCGTTCTCGCAGTGCATGCACAGCCGAGGGATGATCGCGCGTCCGCTATCGGGGAACGACCCGAAGCTGACGTCTTCGACGTGTGTCCTATACAGCCCATCCCAATAGGGGGTCTCATTCTCAGTGGTGCAGGCCGCGACACACGCGTTGCAGCCCACGCAGGTCGTCAAATCAACTACGAATCCATAGCGCGCCATTGCTTAGCCCTTCCCCTCTGCCGCTTTGCTCACTTTGACGGTGAACTGGCTAGCCATAGTCCCGGCGGCTATCGGTTCGATCTGGCGAGGTACCAGTTTGTTGTATGCGGCCCCGAGCCCAACTGCCGACGTCTGCGCCTTGTTTTCAGCGCCGAAGGGCGCCGGGAAGAAGAGCGTGTCCGGACGAATGAGGTCGGTGACGAATATCGGACTCTCCACTTGCAGGTCGGCTCGCGTGTTCTTGAGAACGACCGTGTCGTTGTCCTTCAAGCCCAGCTTGGCCGCACGCTTGGTGTTCATCCAGACGCGCATGTACAGGTCCGGCTTCTGTTCGGTCACGGCGACCAGCAGATCGTTGTCGGATGTCGATGTGTGGGTCATGGTCGGGATGTGACCATAGGTCATGTAGAACTCGTCACTGCCCAGACTCTCTCCGGCCGCAAGTCCGTCCCTGAAGACCGTGTCGGTGTACATCAGCAGCGGATCCATGTGCGGATCGTACTCGCCGCCTGCTAGCGTCGTCAGATCGGCGAACAGCATGGAGTACAGCTCGATGCGACCCGACGGGGTGGGTGCCGGGTACTTGCGAGGAACCCCGCTCTCGGCGACGATCTCGTCCTTCGTCTTCAGAGTGATGGCTCCCTTTTCGAGATCCTTGCCCATCTTCTCGGCAGTGAGCCCAAACCCGGGCGCCTCATGCGCAACCGCCATCTCGCGAAGCGCCGGAACAACCGAGCGCCCATTCTGACGCAGGTCGTTAAATGTCTTGAGCGTCGCGTTGGGATCCGCGCCCAAATTGGTGGCAAGCGTCTTGACGTACGGCTCATAGGAGCCCATACGTTGTGAAAAGTCGAGGAAGATGTCGAGCAAGTGCTTGCCGTCCACGACGGGTGGCACTGCTGGAGTCCTCGAAGCGAACGTCATGTCCGCCGACTGCGAATCCATCAGGACCTCAGGCCTCTCAAGGTAGGTCAGGTCCGGGAGGATGACGTCCGCATAGGCTGCGGTGTCAGTCGGCAAGACATCGATATCGACGATGATCTTGATGTTCTCGTTGGAGAACAGGGCCTTCTGATCTTCCGAGCTGAAGAAGCTCCGCACGGGGTTCGTGGCTGCGATGCCGATTGCTCGGGTCTGGTAGGGCTTCCCCTTGTATTGGAGCTTACCCTCTACGGATTCGGAGAGCCCAAGGTCAGTGAAGAGGTTGAAGGGGACCGACGGCTTGCCCTTCGCGCGCTGGTTCTCATTCCAGACTTCGCTGATTCCGGGGAACCCGTGCATCCACTGGCTGGGGTCGTTGAAGATCGCCTGCCTGATGAGGGGAAGTCGGACCCCGGGAGTATCGGGCTCCAACGTGGGCTCACCCTTGGCCATGTTGTCCCAGTAGTCCTTGATCAGTTCGTGCTGCTTGCCGGTGTAGTACCACCCACCGGGTCGGTCGATTCCGCCGATGAGCGCCTGGATCATTGCGGCGGTCTTCCAGGTCATCGGCGACGTGTCATATCGGCCGTCAGCCCAGCCCGAGTAGACCATCGCGGGATTGGTCTGCGAGAACTGCTTGGCGACAGAGTCGATCGTCTTGGTGTCAATGCCTGTGATCTCCGAGGCCCACTCGGCCGTGAATCCCGCCGTGCGCTCCCTGAGGAAGGAGAAGACGCTCTTGACCGGTTTGCCGTTCCACGATGCCGTGGCGTCGAGAGCCGGGCTCACCGATGATCCGTCCACGGCTTTGTCATTGCGGTTGCTCACGCCAGGAACTGCCACGACCTTGCCCGTGTTTTTGTCGACCACGTAGAACCGGCCGGGGGTTCCGTTTGGCCCGGCGTCCATTGCGAGCCTGAGCATCTTCCCATCCATGTACGCCAGGAAAGGAGCGTTGGTATGGGTTGCCAGGAACTCCGCATCGTACGTTCCGGAGGTCAGAATCTCGTGCATGACCGCAAGCAGGAAAGCGCCATCCGTGCCCGGCTTGATGGAAAGCCACATCTCTCCAGGCCGTGCAGCTTCGGTGAGTCTCGGATCCAGCGTAACAACGGTGGCTCCGTTGGCCAGGCCCTCGGTGTAGGAGACGATGCGTCCGGTCGACGCGGTTAGCGCTGCGTTGGACCTGAAGTTCAGTCCAAACTTGGCGCGTGCGTAGTCAGAGGAAACCTCGTCGTGGGCGTTAAATGTTCCGAGTGCCGAGTCAAGGCCAAGAACCTGGCCATACATGCAGCGCTGGATGGTCGATCCGACCAAGTTGGGGATCTGACTCGCTCGCATGAATGGCAGGAGGTAGGAGCCATACAACGAGCACACTAGCCAGCCGCCCATTGCCGTCATTTCCCACGGCATGATCTTGTTGTCCTGCGCGACTTGCATGACGTGCTTGTAGGCCTCGTCCCACGAGACGGCCTTGAAGTTCCATTCGCCGCGCTTCGAGCCCTTGACTCGGATCAGGGGCTTCTTGATGCGGTCGGGGCTATACAGGAGTCGCAGTCCCGATTGTCCGCGCGCGCACGTGTGACCTTGATTGAAGGAGTGGCCCGGATCGCCCTCGATCTTGACCGCTCGCTTCTGTCCGTCAACCTCTTTGACCGCAACTTGAATACCGCAGAAACTTGGGCAGAGGTTGCAGACGTTTGGCTTCCACTCGATCTCACCGGCGGTGGCCTGGGCGAGAGTTTCAGTCGCAGACGTTCCCACGTACTTCAGGAACATCAGGCCCGCTCCGGCGGCAGCGCCCGCCTTGATGAAGGTACGGCGGCTCAGACCCGCCTTCATGACGCTGCCCTCGTGCCGAGTGAGGCGCCGAATGAGTCTGAGTCTGATGCGCGCTTCAGGCGGCATCCTGGACGAGAGACATCGCGGCATAGGAACTGTGCATGGCGTTGCATGCCTTACCCCCTTGCTTCTCTTTTGCGGCTTCCGGCGAGCCGCCATCGGCAACGGTGCGGATGCCGACGATTGACTCGAAGGAAACCGATGCTTTCCCGCCTACCGGGACGGGTCGTACGGTGTGCGGTGCTAAAGCGTACACACCTATCCTGTAACACAGCATCGCACATTTTGGATTGGAATTGGAGTTACGTTTCCGGCGGCCGGTCAAATCAAGGCCGTGAGAGGCCACGTCCATCTGCGCAGCGTATCGCTGCCATTCGAGTGCCGTATTAGATTTCGGCCGAAATGGGTACGGGTCCTGCCGCAGCCCGGCGCGTGCGGTGGCTTGACCGCGCGCGAGCGTGTGACTGTATAGTGTCCAAGCGACTTGGCAGGGGGTCAGCGACGAGCGCAGGGCAGTCCTGTCAGTGGCGATGAACTCGCGGTGTGCGGCCGTAGTTCAATTGGTAGAGCATCAGCCTTCCAAGCTGATTGTTGCGGGTTCGAGTCCCGTCGGCCGCTCCATTGACAACCTACGTCGTCGCAGGTACCGTACCGCTTCGCGGCACGGTCCTCGAGGGCGAAGCATGTTCTGCGCCCGTAGCTCAGCTGGATAGAGCGGGAGACTTCTAATCTCTAGGTCGGGGGTTCGAATCCCTCCGGGCGTGCCACGCCACTCATGGTGGGTGTAGCTCAGTTGGTTAGAGCGTCGGACTGTGGCTCCGAAGGTCGCGGGTTCGAGTCCCGTCTCCCACCCCATGAGTTGAAAACGCGCTGTGCCGCCGCGTCGACAAGCGCTGCAAATGGGCCGTTAGCTCAGCTGGCAGAGCAGGGGACTCTTAATCCCAAGGTCCGGGGTTCGATCCCCCGACGGCCCACCATCATTCACTCAGCGAGGGTGTCCGGGATAGCGGACACCCTCGTCGCTAGCGCCACTTCAGCTTGCGCTTGCACTCCTCGAGCGTCTTGTAGTGCCCGAATGCGCGCCAGTACTTCTTAGGCAGGTGGCCGACTTTGGTGATGCGCACCTTGCCGAGCCCCGGAAGCGCGATTCGTTTGGCACCACCCCACGCGATATCCACTTTCCGGTGCGTCGACTTCGCGGGACCGTAGTCGAGGTTGCAGTAGATGCCCGAGTACCACTTGCCGTGACGCCGATAGCTGATCTTCCACAAGTCGCCGAAGTGGCGCGTGCGCAAAGCGATGACGTTCCGCCCGTATGAGAGGTGTCCAGCATGCGGAGCGGCGATTGTGCTGCCGCAGTGATCGTGCGGTCCCCCATACATGGACGCGCGAACCGTTTTGCCGACGGCTGGCGATGCGAACCATCCCACCGCCATGACCGCAAGGGCGATGATCCCTAGCGTTCTTGTACGACGTGCACGTGTGCCTGGCATGTTGTTCCTCCTCGTTGTGCGAGCGTTGTGCCTGACGAGTCCTTGTGGTGCGCCACGGCGAACAAACGCAAGGCGACGGTTGTGGGCCACACCAATGGCGACCTATGGGTGCGACAACGGATTGAGCGGGTGCGGCGCTTGCGAAGCTGCCGCCCACGGATTCGAAGTGCGGTCAGGCGGTGACCACCTGGCTGGCTGGATGACGCCGCGCTGGATTCCGATCGTCTGCATGTGGACGGAGTGGGCAGAGTGAGGCGGAGGCGTCGATGAGCATCCCTTGTGACGGTGCCGGATGTTTCGGCACGGTCGGGCATCTCGGCAAGCCGCGTCGGGCGAAGATCACCTCGGACCACGACACCTCTGCAAGGACCTGGCCATGTGCGCAGGGAGTCCGTTCCTCACCACGACGGACTGCCGAGGAGGGGGGCTTGGGCTGCAGGCGCTCTCGCCGGCCGAGTTTGTGCTCTTCAACGACCCGAAATCACTTGTCAACGCGGGCCTATGCGACCTCGATGGACTCGACTAGCATGGTGTCGGCCGCCCCCTCAGTTATCGGAGAGCGCTTGTCACACGGATCACACGACGAAGAAAGCCGCTACAAGGCATTCTCCAACGCCTTCAAGACGGCTTGGGTGCTCGCGCTCACTCGGTCGACGGCGCTGTTCGTCAGCGTGTACTCCCTCGTCAACAGTGTGGCTCAGGCGCGCAGTGGCAAGGCAACCCAGGATCTCTGGTGGATCCACATGGGCTTCCTGCCTAGTTCAGTCGCACTTGGCCTGGGCGCAGGGGCCTCGGCGATTCTGCTCGCGTATGTGTTCGCGCCGAAGATGTCCAGATGGCGGCGTGTGCTCACGCTTGCCGCATGCGCGATGTTCGCGGTGATCGCGCTGGAAAATGCCGCCGAATTCTACCAGGCGTGGGGTGCGGGTCTGTTTCGGCCGAGCTTCGCGATTCCGTTCTCAGTCGTGGTCGCAGCGGTGTTTGTACTGCTCGGCTGGGGTGTGTGGATGATCCGTTCGAAGAAGCTGCTTGCTGCCGATCACATCGCGATGCTCCTCGGAGTCGCGGTTCTGATGATCCTGTTCCCACTGGCGCAGATAGCGTTCTTCGGAACGTCGGACTATCGCGCCAAAGCCGATGCGGCGGTCGTGTTTGGCGCGCGCGTGTTCGACAATGGCTCGCTGTCGCCGTCGCTGCGCGATCGCGTTGCCACGGCGGTTGACTTGTACCAGTCCGGTCTGGTCAAGCAGCTGGTGATGTCAGGTGGCGTCGAGCCAAACGGAACCGATGAGTCGATTGCGATGCGCAATGCCGCCGAGAGGGCTGGTGTTCCAGCGTCGGCGATTCTGCTCGACCCGCTAGGGATGGACACCGATGCGACGGTGCGCAACACCATCACGATCTTCAAGCGCGAGGGCGTCCATCACGCACTTGCCGTAAGCCAGGGCTATCACCTGCCGAGAATCAAGCTCGCGTTCCTTGCTGCTGGCTGGGATGTACGAACCGTTCCCGCGCAGCAGCTTGAGCCGATCTGGGGCACACCTGCATTCGTTGCTCGCGAGGTTCCCGCTTTCTGGGAGTATTGGGCTCGCGCGGCACTGAGACAGATAAGCGGCGGTGACCTGGTTCTCGTGAAGGGCGACTGACGCGGCGTATCGCACTCGGCGGCTCGGATGGCCACGATCATGCAGACACGGGCATCCATCGCGTGCAGACTGCGCCGTCGGCGATTCCGCGTGTTCGGCTGCCATCCCTGCCGCAAATTGTGCGCTTGAAGTGCGGAATAGCCGGTGTGCTTTTGCTATCATGGGTGACCGTGTCATGCGGGCGTGGCGGAACTGGCAGACGCGCCGGATTTAGGTTCCGGTGAGGAAACTCGTGGAGGTTCGAGTCCTCTCGCCCGCACCAGTCGACTGAACTCGCCGGACGGCTCCGGCATCACATCACGCGAAGGGATCCATCTGTGCTGACCACATCCGTCGAGCCCCTCGAGGGTTCGAACGTCAAGCTGACCGTGACCGTGCCGGCTCAGGGTGTCGACGCTTCGATCGCCGAAGCCTACAGTCGCATCAGCTCGAAGCTGCGCGTCCCCGGGTTCAGGAAGGGCAAAGTCCCTCGGCCGGTCGTCGACAACTACGTCGGCAGAACGCATGTGCTCGCCGAGGCGACCGAAGGGCTCGTCAACGACTGGTACCCTCGCGCGGTCGACGCCGAGAACCTGCGGCCCATCGAGTCTCCGGAGATTGACGAACTCGACACCGTAGAGCCGGGCAAGGACTACACGTTCACACTCGAAGTCGCGCTTCGGCCCGAACTCGAGGTCGAGTCCTACGATGACATCACTGTCGAGGTGCCTCGCCGAGAAGTCACCGACGCTGACATCGACGCCCAGCTCGGCGAGCTACGCGAGCGGTTTGCCTCGCTTGTGCCGGTGGAGGATCGAGGCATCGAAGCCGATGACTTCGTGCTCCTGTCCTTTGTCGGCTACGTTGATGGCGACACCTATGAGGGCAACACCGTCGACAAGTACCTCTACGAGACTGGCCGCGGCCTCATGCCCACCGAGTTCGACGAGGGTTTGATGGGGCTCAGGCCCGGCGCAGAAACCCACATTGAGTTTCCGATTCCGGAGGCGTCGTCTAACCAGGAGTACGTCGGCAAGACGGCCCAGTTCGACGTCGAGATTCACGAGATCAAGGCGAAGCAGCTGCCGGAAGTCGATGACGACTTCGCCGCCGAGATGGGCTTCGACACCGCAGAGGCCATGCGCGAAGACACGCGTAGCCGCCTGGACATGCAGCGCCTTCTTGCCTACAACCGCGAGAAGGAGAAGGCCGCCCGCGAAGTGTTGGCATCGCGCACGCCGGGTGTCATACCCGATCCCATGATCAAGAGTCGTGCGCAAAGCCTCGAGACCGATTTCAACACGCGCCTGCAGGAGCAGGGTCTCACGCTGGAGGCTTACGCAAATATGACCGGGATGACGCGCGAGGACTTCGAGGCGAACATCCTGAACGACGCCGAGCAGGCCGTGCGCGAGGATCTCGCCCTCGAGTCGCTCTTCCGCGCGCTGGGCTTCGAAGTCACCGAGGACGACATCAACAAGGAGCTCGAGGATCTGGCGACAGCATCCAAGATCACGGCGGAAGAAGCGCGCAAGAAGTGGGAGTCGATGGGTTTGATGGCCATCATCGGCGAGGGAGTCATGCATCGTCGGGCCGTCAGCTGGCTGATGGAGAACGTGAAGACCGTCGAAGTCAGCGACGAAGATGAGAACGCATCCAGAGCCGCCGAGGGTACGAAAGAGACATCCACAAAGCGCGCTTCGAAGAAGAAGGAAGCGGCGAGCGAGGCTTCCGAGCAGTGACTCACCCCGAGACGAGGAGACTTACGTGATCCCAGATATCAAAGCACTCGTGCCCATCGTCATCGAGCAGACCAGCCGAGGCGAACGAAGCTTCGACATTTACTCCCGGTTGCTCAACGAGCGCATTGTCTTTCTCGGCACCGAGATCGACGATCATATCGCCAACCTTGTGATCGCTCAGCTCCTGCACCTCGACTCGGCAGATCCGGGCAAGGACATCAACTTGTACGTGAACTCGCCGGGTGGCTCGGTCACCTCGGGCTTGGCGATCTACGACACGATGCAGTACATCAAGTCGGATGTCTCAACGGTGTGCGTGGGCCAGTGCGCATCGATGGCGGCCGTTCTGCTCGCTTCGGGCGCTCCGGGCAAACGCTATGCGCTTCCGCATTCGCGCGTGCTCATTCACCAGCCGTGGGGCGGCACACAAGGCCAGGTCACGGACATCGAGATCCAGGCCAAAGAGATGCTTCGTATGCGAGATGAGCTCGACGGCATCCTGTCGCATCACACGGGTCAGACGAAGGAAACCATCCACGCAGACACGGAACGCGATAACATCATGGAAGCTGAGGAAGCCAGGGAGTACGGGCTGGTCGATTCCGTCGTCGCGAGCCGCAAGGCCGTGGAGGAGGAGAAGTCAGAGGAATGACGCGAACTCCTGAGGGGCCCGAGTCGCTGAAGTGTTCCTTCTGCGGCAAGAGCCAACGTCACGTCAAGAAGCTCATCGCGGGCCCGGGTGTCTACATCTGCGATGAGTGCATTGACCTGTGCAACGACATCGTCGAAGACGAGCTTGCCGAGGAGGCCGCGCTCGAACCCGTTCTCGATGACTTGCCGGCTCCCCGGGAGATCTATGAGTCTCTCAACTCGTATGTGGTCGGCCAGGAGGACGCCAAGAAGGTCCTGTCAGTCGCTGTGTACAACCACTACAAGCGCGTGCACCTCACGCCGAGCGAAACCGACGAGGATGTCGAGCTCGCCAAGAGCAATATCCTCATCCTCGGGCCGACGGGCTGCGGCAAGACGCTGCTTGCGCAGACGCTTGCGCGCATCCTGAAAGTCCCGTTCGCGATCGCCGACGCAACTGCGCTCACTGAAGCCGGCTACGTGGGCGAGGACGTCGAGAACATCCTGCTCAAGCTCATCACCGCCGCCGACTTCGATGTGAAGCGCGCGGAGGTCGGCATCATCTACATCGACGAAATCGACAAGGTCGCGCGCAAGGCGGAGAACCTCTCGATTACGCGCGACGTGTCTGGCGAGGGCGTGCAGCAGGCGCTGCTCAAGATCCTTGAGGGCACCGAGGCGGCCGTTCCGCCGCAGGGCGGGCGCAAGCATCCCCAGCAGGAGCTCATCCGCATCGACACCACCAACATACTGTTCATCCTCGGCGGGGCGTTCGTTGGGCTGGAGAAGATCGTCGCGGATCGTGTTGGCAAGCGCGGCATCGGCTTCAACGCTGAACTCGCGGATTCGACCACGCACGACACGGGCGTGCTTCTCGCGCAGGTGCTGCCGGAAGATCTGCACAAGTTCGGCATGATTCCCGAATTCGTCGGTCGTTTGCCGGTCATCACCCACGTGGAGGAACTCTCCGAAGACGACCTCGTCCACATCCTCACGCAGCCCAAGAACGCGCTCGTCAAGCAGTACCAGCGTCTCTTCTCGCTGGAGGGCGTGCAGCTCGAGTTCACCGAGAGCGCGCTCGGTGCAGTCGCCGAGCAGGCCGTCTTGCGCGGCACTGGCGCGCGCGGACTGCGCTCAATCCTCGAGAAGATGCTGCTCGAACTCATGTATGACCTTCCCGGTCGCACCGACGTCCAAGAGGTGGTCATCACCGAGCACGTGGTCCGCGAGGGCGCTGAGCCCACCCTAGTGTGCGAGGGTGCTGCTGAGGAAGAGGCCGCTGGGGCGTAGAAGCGAGCCCTCAAGTTCTCGCGCGCAAGAGGGCACCACGTGCCACGTTCGCGTATCGGTGCCGAGTGCCTTGGCAGTGATACGCGGAAGCGCACCGAGCGCGGCAAATGCGTGACCGGGCAAGCCTACCGCCTGCGGAGGTCGAGGCGTGTACGGAATACCGATTGTTGCAGCGCTGGCTTTCGTGGTCGCCGCCACGTTCAGCCCGGGGCCCAACAACATAATGAGCGCGACGCTCGGCCTCATGCAGGGCTATCGAAAAACGCTGCCGTTCCTCTTCGGCATCGTTGGTGGGTTCTCGACGCTTCTGCTCGCCTCCGCTGCGGCTTCGTCCGCACTGCTCGGGGCCGTACCAGCTATCGAATCGATCATGCGCTGGGTCGGGGCAACCTACATCCTGTGGCTGGCCTGGATGACGTGGGTGAGGCGAAGGTCGTTTGGGGCGAGCACGAGCGACGAGGTCCCGCCGTCGCACGGGTTTGTCGGCGGGTTCGCGCTGCAGTTCGTGAATGCGAAGGCGCTGGTCTTCGCGATCATGATG
>Ga0315535_1001568_pt1 | contig 15122 bp, 8 predicted proteins | sample SalMarSW160220MG_2_FD_203092 | JGI IMG/M metagenome (GOLD analysis project Ga0315535, IMG submission 203092) | Salt marsh sediment microbial communities from the Plum Island Ecosystem LTER, Massachusetts, United States - Salt Marsh Sediment SW1602-20 ...
AGATCTTCAAAGACGGCTCCGACAGTATAAGTGAATTCCTTATTATTATCATTTATTATTGACAACGACCTGCCAATCGGATACGCGTTGCCAAAAAGAGTATGAGCCATTTTTTGGCTTATAAGGACATTCCCCCTGTTCTCTATTGATTTTTTATCACCCAGAATAATTGGAAAGGTAAAGATATCGAGGAATTCAGGATCGATGTATGATACCTGGCTCGGAAAGAGATTATCCCCGATCTTCACCGGTGACCCTGTCCATTGCAACCTGGCCGCTTTTTCGATGCCCGGAATATCCTGCTTAACCCTTAGGCCGAGTGTCGCGGGTACTATCCCATATTCCTGCTCCCTGCCCTGCATATCCCTGAAACAGTCAACCCTGTAAATACTGTTGAAGTTAACGTGGGTGCGGTCAAACTCATAGTTGAACATGTGATTAAAGAATGCCACAATGCAGACAGATAATGCAATTCCCAGGCCAACAATGTTAATCAGCGTGAATACCTTGTTCTTCAACAGGTTCCTGAATGTTATCAGTAAATAGTTCTTTATCATGATATGCAGTGATTTAGGGGATTTTCTCTCAGTTATTATTTTGTCCTGTTAACTGAAATGCTTTAATATAAGCCTGTTTCAAAAGTAAAAAACAGTTAACCGCAGAGTCCGCAAAGACAAAACGCAGAGACCGCAAAGTATTTTATTTTAAATCTTTGCCTTTGTGTCCTCTGCGCCTTCTTTGAGGGCTTAGCGGTTAAATGTAACTTTTGAGACAATCTCTTAACAAATACCAGTAAATCAAAATAACTGTCATTCGTATTTCAGCGACTGGGCAGGATTTACCTTTGCCGCTCTTAAAACCCTGTAACTAATTGTAATCATTGCTATCCCCACTGCTATCATCAATCCCGCAGCAAAACTAAACATGCCCAGGCTGATCTTGTAGTAGAAATTTTCAAGCCATTTGTTTGCAATATAATAAATTATCGGCCACGCTATTACTGCCGAAACAGATACCAGGATCAGAATCTCCTTGGATATTTCCACATAGATACCGGCTACGGAAGATCCCATAGCCTTCCTTACTCCTATCTCCTTGGTACGCTGTTCAACCGTGAAGGAAGTGAGGCCAAACAGCCCAAGTGATGCAATCAAAATGGCAAGTATAGAGAAAATTACTGCCATCTGGGCATTCTGTTTTTCCTGGATATACATGTGCTCGAAATCCTTGTCAAGGAAATAATACTGCATCGGGCTATTCTGTACATACTCTTTCCATATGTCCTCAATCTGGCTTATTGTCCTTGCATAATTGTTGACTGTCAGACGTACGGTTATATATCCCCACAACATCCCATCATTCTGGAACTTAAATATAAAAGGCTGAACCGGGTTACGAAGTGACTCAAAATTAAAATTCTTCACCACACCTATCACAGGAAGATAATTCATGGTACCCGAGTCTCTCGGTTCCATAAATCTTGTTCTGCTTATGTCAGTAATATTGAAGTTTCTCCGGGCGCTTTCATTTATAACACATGCCCCCTTGTCACCGGAATAGGATTCATTGAAAAATCTTCCGGAGTCGAGCTTAATACCATAAGTATCAAGAAAATCATAATCGCACCAGTTTGTAGCCAAAATAAAGCTCTCATCGTTTCTCCCTTCAATCCTGTAACCGTTGGTATTATTAACGCGTCCGGGAACCATTGTGGAACTGGAAATATTTACCACTCCGGGAATATTCCGCACTGCAGCCTTGAATGCCTTCATCTTCTGTCCGACAGCATCAGCCCTGTTGATCACAACAAGCTGTTCCCTGTTAAATCCGACATCCTTATTAAGCATGTAATTTATCTGCCTGTACATAACAATGGTACCTACAATAAGCAAAATGGAAACAGCAAACTGGAAGACAACAAGTACACGACGGAGCCGGCCATTTTTCATATTATTTTTAACGCTGCCTTTCAGGACCTCATACGGGCTGAATGAAGAAAGGAAGAATGCGGGGTATGTGCCGGCAAGGAATCCTACCACCATGGTGAACAACAATAACAAAGGGATAGTACCCCAGAACGCAAATAGATTAAAGGTGAGGTTGGTTCCAAGAAGGTTGTTAAAGGACGGCAACGCAACCTTAATCAATATAACTGCCAGTAGCAGTGAAACAAATGACAGGATGAACGACTCAAAGAGGAATTGCGATATAAGCATTCCCCTTGATGATCCCCCGATTTTTTTGATACCTACCTCTTTTGCTCTTTTTGCTGCCTGGGCAGTCGAAAGATTCATGAAATTAATGGCAGCTATCAGCACGATAAGTATGGCAATACTTCCGAATATTATAAGGAATTTGGGATCGATTGCAGCCTTGAATTCCTGCTGTATGGAATTGTCAAGATGTATATCGGTGAGATTCTGAAAAAAGAACCTGTATTTGTTCCCCTGCTTCTCCATATCTTCCATACTTAATCCCATATATTGCTTTAGTTCGGGACCGACATATTTTTTCAGCAGCTCCGGCATCTTGTCCTCTACCGTCTTATAGCTGGCATTCGGTTTCAATAATAAATATGTAGTGAAGCTATTACTAAGCCAGATTGGGTTCTTTGACCTCGGATTGGTCATAAAAGAGGTAAGAATATCCGCATCAAAATGTGAGTTTTCAGGGATATCGGACATAACTCCGGCTACTATATACCTTACTGAATCTGTGCCTATCTTGATGGCTTTATCTATAGGATTCTCATCGCCGAATATCTTTTTTGCCGTGGATACGGACAAAACAGCCCTGTGCGGTGCATTAAGAAGGTTATCCGGATCACCCTGGAGAACCGGTATTGAGAAGAAATTGAAAAACGAAGAGTCCGCTTCGACCAGGTTATCCTCTGTAAATTGTTGATTATTATATTCAATTACTGTCGGGCCATCTTTTGTCATCCTGAGAAAATCCTCCACTTCAGGAAACTCATTTACAAGTGTGGGTCCCATCACTGCAGGGGAAGTAGCTATAGTGATTTCCTGTCCCCCGATCTTTCCATTAAGAATTGCCTGGTATATCCTGTCTTTCTTAACATTATACCTGTCATAACTCGATTCATTTATAACATACAGAGCTATTACCAGGCTGCATGCAATACCTATTGACAGGCCAAGTATGTTTATAATAACATAGCCGCGTTGTCTTTTAAATGATTTGATACTGTACTTGAGAAGATTTGAAAACATGTTAATAATTATATTTGGTTAATAAGATATTTCCTGGATAAACCGGTTTTAGTTTTAACGAACACCAAATAGACGGAAGAATAACACCTGTGATGCATCAAATAATATTTATTCAACTTTTAATGCCTCGGCAGGATTAGTTCCGGAAGCTTTATATGCCTGGAAACTAACTGTAAACAATGCAATAAAAATCGCACCAAGCGCAATCGCCGCAAAAACAACAATACTTATGTCAATACGGTAGGCAAATTGTTTCAACAGCTTCCCGACGATTATCCATCCGAGAGGAATGGCTATAACAAGTGATATCACTACAAGAGAAAGGAACTCCTTTGATAATGTGAACATTACATCGAAGGATTCTGCTCCCATCACTTTACGTATGCCCACCTCATTGGTCCTTCGTTCAGCAGAATATGAAGACAGACCATAAAGGCCAAGGCAGGCAATTATCACTGCCAGTATGGTAAAGTATTTGAGCAAGCTTGTAAGACGCATCTGTGACCTGAAAAGATTATCATAATCCTGGTCGACAAAAGTATATTCAAGGGGATATTCAGGGATAACTTCCTTCCATACCTTTTCCACTGATTTAAGTGATGCGGGTATGTTACCTGTCAGCTTCACGAGTATGACCCTGAGGAATTGCATATCGGTAAGAGCAAAAGCAAGCGGTTCTATAGGCTGGTCTGTTCTCTTGAAATGGAAATCCTTCATAACACCGACTATTTTTCCTCTTATCCCCATGAAACGGAAATTCTTACCTACAGGATCTCCGACATCCATAATTTTAGCAACTTCCTCGTTGATCAGGAAGTTACCAGTTGTATCATGTGCCATGTCGGAAACGTAATCCCTGGAAAAATCGCGTCCTGATACAATCCTGATACCAAGCGTTTTCAGATAATCATAATCAACACCGCAGGTACCTATAAGAACCTGTTTATCAGGATCTTTACCATCCCAGTCGGCTCCTCCCGAGTTACTTCCTATATTCACGGGATTCCACGAAGAAGCTGTAACACCTGAGATAAGCGGCTCGTTCAGTAACTCGGATTTTAATGAATGATATTTGCTCTTCATGGCATCAGCCATCGGGATACAAATAAGCTGTTCCTTATCAAAACCCAGGTCCCTGGTCTGCAGGAATTTCAATTCCTTAAACATAAAAATCGCGGATATGGCTATCAGGATTGACAGGGTGAACTGAACAACAACCAGGATCTTCCTGAACCTACCGTGGCCTTTCCCTGCTACTGTTTCACCCTTGAGTACAGCAGCCGGGCGGAATGAAGAAAGGTAAAGTGCAGGGTATAATCCTGACAGAAGACCTGCTACAAGTCCCACAACAATAAAACTGATTATAAATTTCGATTGTAGCAGATCCGACAGCATAAAACTCTTCCCGGAAACAGAATTAAAAATGTTCAGGGAAAGACCGACAAGAACCAGTGCGATAATCAAAGACAGGGCTACCAGGAAAAGGGATTCAAGCATAAACTGCAATATCATGCTGGCTTTATCGGCACCGGCTACCTTTTTGATACCTATTTCCTTCCCACGTGTTGAGGCTTTAGCTGTGCTGAGATTAATGAAATTGATGCAGGCTATCAGTATTATAAATACTGCAATAAGTGAAAAAATGGTCAATGCTATTACAGGCGCCCTTGTTTCAAAGAAACCAAACTGTCCATGAAGATGAATATCGAGAAGGGGAAACACCGAATATTTTGTTTGTGTCTCAGGATTATGATCAAGAACCACACTGGTTAGCTTCTCATTTACATCGTCCTTATTTGCACCTTTTTCAAGCATGACAAAGGTGTAAATTGAATTACTACCCCAATTGTCATCAATCATTCCCATCTTCTTCAGGAAGGAATAAGGTATTAATGCCTCAAACCTGAACATTGAATTACGCGGAGGATCTTTCACCACTCCTGATACCAGGAACTGGATGTTGTTTTCAAGAGTCAGAGCCTTACCGATCGGGTTCTCCTTACCAAAATACTTGTTTGCCAGCTTTTCAGTCAGTACTATTGAGTTGGGAGAGCCAAGGGCGGTCATCGGATCACCTGATATCATCGGAAAGGTGAACATTCTGAGGATACCGGAATCTGCCGCAACCACGGATGACTCAAAAAATACTTTATCGTTATACCTGAAAAGAGTGCGCGGAAGCCTGAAATACCGTGTCTGTTCCTTTATCTCAGGAATTTTCTGCATCCATTCAGGACCACTGGGATGTGGAGTAACGGTTACGTGATATCGTCGCCCGGAATAGAACTGGTCTTCCTCCACCCTGTAGATATCAGACGCATTAGTATTGAATGTTTCAAAGCTCATCTCATCCTGAACCCAGAGGAGTATCAGAAGTGAAGCGGCCAGACCGATAGCAAGTCCCGTAACATTAATAAATGTAAATGCTTTATGCCTGGAAATGTTACGAAAAGTAATTTTGAAGAAGTTTCTGATCATAGGTAAAAAGTTATGTGCAACCTAAAGACGATTCCCGTCTTAAAGTGTTGCACATAATCTTATGATCAAAATATCTTAATCTTTACCGGACCGGTGGTTTTAACTCATCAATTGTCACCTTCGGGGCAAGTGAGTTAGTTACTTTTTTAACCCTGATGTCCCTTGAAAGAGTGAAAGAAGCGCTTTGCCTTATATCTTCTGATGAGGCTCCTACCTTAACAACATATTGTCCTGCTTCAGCTACCCATGTTTCTGATGGAGTATCGAAAGAAGCCAGGCTTCTGCTGTCGAGAGTAAAGGTAAGTTTCTGGGATTCACCTGGCTGAAGGAGCCTGGTCTTAGCAAAACCTTTAAGCTCAATAACCGGTTTGTCCAGTTCTTTTGCAGGGGCTGTTATATATAGTTCAGCCACCTCTTTACCTTCCACACTACCAGTGTTCTTAACATCAACCGTTACAGTAAGGCTTTTGCTGAACCTTGTTGAACTTAGCTTTATGTTGCTGTAGTCAAATGTTGTATATGAGAGACCATAGCCAAATTCATACGATGGTTTTACATTGAATGTTTCATAATATCGGTACCCCACATAAATACCATCGTTATAAGTAACCTCTGCAGGTAGGCTTCTCTGGAAAGCTGCCATAGGTCCATTTGCCTGCTGATCTGTCGGAAGCTCTTTCCCCGGGAATGTGCTTGCAGAAGGCACATCTTCATATTTCACAGGAAATGTCACGGCCAGCTTGCCTGAAGGATCAACTTTGCCACTAAGGATATCGGCTATTGAATTACCTGTCTCCTGTCCACCCTGCCAGGCAAGAAGAATAGCATCCGGTAAGTCTTTCCAGCTGGCTGTCTCAACAGGACCACCTATATTCAGAATAACAACTACTTTTTTGTTTTTAGCATGATAATCGGTTGTCACATCCTTTATAAGCTGCTGTTCCTGATCGGTAAGCTGGAAATCACCCTTCACATTTTTACGATCTCTACCCTCACCTGAATTTCTTCCTATTGTTATAATTGCAGCATCTGTATTTTCAGCCATACCATTTATGATGTCATTGTTAAGGGACATCTCATCTATGGGACCGGAACCCATCATGGCCATAAAACCTCTTCTTCTCGGACGACCTTCCTTTGTGAGCTTCAGGTATGTATCATAAAGGGAATTCAGATCACCATTTACCTTGTAGCCCGCATTCCCAAGACCTTCAATAAGGGAAACACTGTATGCTTCATTTACATCACCGCTTCCTGTTCCGCCTGTGATTATTGAATACGAAGTATTACCGAAAGCAGCAATATTCTTTATCTCCTTGTCAAATGGCAATGTGGATGATGTATTCTTCAGAAGGATCATACCTTCTGAAGCTGCCTTTCTGGTAACCTCTGCATGTGCAACAAGATCAGGCTTGTTTGTATATTTGTAACCTTTGAACCTGGGGCTCATAAGCATACCTGTCAGTATCCTTGTTACATTCTTATCCAGGACCTTTTCGTCCAGTTTACCTTCATTTACGGCATCAATAATTGCCTGTATCTGGTTGGGATTACCTGGCATCAGCTGATCATTTCCTGCTTGCATCTGTGCCACAGGATCCTTGCCGCCAAACCAGTCGGTCATTACATATCCCTTAAAGCCCCAGTCCTTTCTCAGAACATTGGTAAGAAGGTCGTGATTTTCTGAAGCATAAGTTCCGTTAATCAGGTTATAAGATGACATTACTGTCCAGGGCTGAGCTTTTTGTACTGCTATCCTGAAACCTTCAAGATAAATCTCGCGCAGAGCTCTCTCACTTACTATGGTATTAAGTGTATTCCTGTCGGTCTCGGCATTATTTGCATCGAAATGCTTGATGGATGTGCCAACACCTTCCGACTCAACTCCTTCAACCATTGCAGCACCTATATTACCGGTAATATAAGGGTCTTCCGAATAATACTCGAAGTTCCTGCCGCAAAGCGGGTTACGCTGAATGTTCATACCCGGACCCAGAAGAACATCGCATCCGTATTCAAGTACTTCATTTCCCATGGCCTGACCAACCTTTTTTACCAGGTCGACATCCCATGTGGATGCAAGAAGTGTACCCACAGGAAAAGCTGTGCAATAGTAGGTGTTATCATCATTGGGCCTGGTAGGACTTATCCTTACTCCTGCTGGCCCGTCAGTGTAAACCATAGGTGTTATACCCAGACCTGGCAATGAGTAAGTTGTTCCTGCAGCACCCTGTACCAGTACAGGAGGTCGGTTTGCCTCAGGACCCTGATTGGCATTTCCCCGGCGATTACGATTAGTTGAATCACGACGTGGCATACCCATCATTCTCATCCCGGTACCAACAACAAGACTGGCTTTCTCTTGCAGAGTCATTGCAGCAACTACCTTTGATACCGGGTCTTTCCCCAGCTTAGGGCCGGCAGCCTTTTGAGAGATCCCTGTTAGACACAGGGAAACTGACATCACAGAAATTAACAAGACTTTTTTCATGTTTAAATAATTTTGTTTTTAATGGTAACATGGAACACGCAAGATCTGAGGCTAATTACATTCTTACCTTTGTTTGAGAAATCATGCGGGTTTCATATAATAGAAATTATAAATTAATAAAACAGTTGTTAAGAAAACCTTTTAAAACATGTGCTTAAAGGTACTATAATACTAAGTTAAGAGTTGTTAAAAACCCATTTAATAAGCCGTGATATGAATAAAAATTCATTATTCCCGGTTCCGGAAAAAATATTCCCTTTATGGGAACCTTTAAATATAGCAGATCAAACATTCATTTTATAAATTAATAGAAGATCAGTATGGTTCTGTCGACGAATCATGCTTTTTTAAGGATAAATGAAATTAACAAAATGACCGGCCATACTGGGTAGAAATAGTATTTCTCTGATTTACGGTAGAATAACACAAAAAAAGAAAAAATGTTTGAAGGGTAAACAAGTAAATACAAGACTGCAAACACGGGAATATCCTTCACTCCCTTCAGGAGAAGAGAGTAAATAAATTAAAGGATTATATGTATTTAATATTACTGTGGGTCAGCAGAATAGTAATAAATATCGTGCATAAAATGATCCCTGGCTATCAGGGTTCCTTTATCATCAATGAACATTTCAGAAAGATTGTCATTGGCCCAGAAAACAGTATAATGAATAAGATCCTCAGATTTGAGTATCCCGTATCCGGGAATGAGAATATAATAGGTATTATGCCACTTATTAAAGGTGTTTTGCATGCTTGTGCCCCATTGAGGAAAAATGGAATATACTTTATCAAACGTACCCCCTCCGTCTGATGACCTGTAAATCGACAACCCGTTTTCCTGTGTAACGATATATATATTATCATCATCATCCACGTAGAGTTTGATTGATAAACCGGGTGTGGCAACCGGCGTCCATGTAGCCCCGTTGTCGGTCGACCTGTTAAGACTGCAGCAGTTTGAACCGTGAAACAGAAGTGATCCGTCCTTCATCCTGAAAATATCACCGTAGCCCCATTGAGACAGGTTACTCCCGGCAATATTCCATGTCATACCACCATCATACGAATACTTTGTCGGATAGTTATATGCAAAGACCCATACGGAATTGTCATTTGCAACATATGTATTTGTCGATATACTGAGGTCCGGATATGGCTTTGTACATGTGAGCCAGGTATTTCCTCCATCAGTGCTTTTAAGTATACTGCCATCCCATGTACTGAGATAAAAGATACCTGACCTGTCTATCTCTACCGAACTGAAAGATAAATTATTAATCACTGTCAGCACCTGCCAGTCAAAATATTCATCACCCTGCCGGTATACCTGGCCACCGGAAACCATCAGGGTAATATTATTGACCGTATCGGCTGCCATATCTATTATTCCTCCGTCGGGACTTTCTGAAATCTCATCCCAGCGGTTCTTCCTGAATCCGTATTCAAAGAGGTCTGTATAAGAAAGATAATTCCCGTCATTGTCATATACTTTAGCACGGATCTTCTGCAAAGGAGAATCATAACCCAGCTTCCAGCCGGTGTAGGCAATTCCGTTGCTATTGGTCTTTGTTTCAGTAACAGTCAGACTCCCCCCTCCGCTTAAAACTTCAAAAGCAATCGTTGCCGTATTACCGGTCATACCGGTATTATGAACAACATAAAACTGTATGCTGTCACCCACAGTATCTCCTGCCTTATATTTTTGACCCTGCATCACCTGGAAACCAAATGAATAGTTATCGAGCGTTTCATAGGCAGGATCATGGTATTTTACGCACGAAATGCATAAACCCGCAAGCATAACCAGAATAAATATTTTTTTCATCACAAAAGTAACTAATGACCGGAAGGAAGAATTGAATACCCGATAGTAAAAGATACAGTCCTGTTCCTGATCTCGTGTTTAACATAAGAGGCGCTCTCCGTACCTGATGTTTCAGGATCGTCAAAAACATTCCCAAAACCCACCGAATAATGCAGGTCAAATTCCAGTCCTGACCGATTTTTCAAGGGTACCTTAAAACCGGCTCCAAAAAGCCAGCCTGAATCTGCTCCCTTAATTATCCTTGTGATATCATCATTAACGTATATCTTCTGACTTGTATAGCCCGAATATGACCTGATCGTGTTAAAAGCTGTTCCAACGGTTCTTGATGAGAGTTTAAATCCCAGCCATGGTCCGCTCCTGATAAAGATCCTCTGCGATCTGTCAAGAGGCAGGCCAATTAAAAATGGTATCACGGCATAATCGGTCTGCACCTTTGTGTGCACATAATAATCAGGATCACTGCTATAGGCAAGGCGATAGAAAACATTACTGGAATCCTTTAGAGCATAACCTTTTCTTTCGAATGCTGCACCTGTAATGAACTCCATACCGCGGGCAAGTGGTACATTGACTGAGAATCCCAGTATCTGTCCCGTAACAGGGTAAAATCTCCCGTTCATAACCGGTTGAGGTATCCACGATACTGAAGCACCTGCCCTATAGGTAACAGTGATACCGGATGAAGTGTCACTCCGCTGACAACCGGCAGTCTTATCAACCGGTTTGCCGGTAAAAGTGTAATTTATACCTGCAACAAATTCAGTCATCCCGTTCCTGTACCTGTAATCGTTCAAAAACTGCTTCCTGCCTGTAATATAATTAACATTAAATACCGCTTTCACTTTATCACTGACGGGGCATGAGATACCAGCTGAAAATATATATCCAAAATCCGTTTTAACAGGCTTTGCATTTAAACTGTATTGTGGATCCATGGTCCGGTTACCTGTAAGAAAAGAATAATATATCCCTGCCCTGAGGTTAAGATCCACTGACGACGGAACAGTAAGTGTCAGCATCAGGGGTAGTCTTAAATAACCCAGGTTCATGTTGTTCACATAATTATTATATACCGGGGCAATGATGGACTGGTTAATATAATATATCGGGTAAGGATAATAGTATTGGTAATAATAATAATATTCATAATAAACGGTAGAATATTCAAGTCCGGTTTCAAATCCGAGGGACCTGTTGAATGAATAACCAAGGGAAAATCCTTCCGATGGTCCCGGTTTATGGCTCCATTTTCCATTAAGATCCTGTCCGTGTATATCTGAAATATTCAGGCCGCTGTAAAGACCGGCTGTAAAATGCTGGGAAAAACCAGTGATACTGCTGTGTATCAACAGCAAAATCAATGAAATACGAAATGAATGTTTCATAGGTTCAGGTAATAAGGATAAGCTGTTTAAGATCAACAATCATGCCAATATGTCTGACTGTAACAACAAAAATAATTTTATCAGCATCCTTCAGATTCGGGGAGATCCTTCACTGCGCTGCGCTCCGTTTCCACCTTTGCTGCCGCTACGGTGGACAAAGCAGGATAACACTGCAAATAAGTAAGTTACAGGAATGAGGAGGGATGTTTCGTTCGGGATCAGTCAGCCAACATTCCGGGGAATACAGCAGGTTCTGCGGCAATGCGTTTCCTGTAAATAAGAAACATTGCAAAAGAAATGACGGCAGTGCTTATCCCGGCAGGATATGAAACAGCATCTGGCAGCGAGAATCCTTCCGGTGCAATAAGGATATAGGTTATTGTTACGGCAGTCATGAAAACAGCCGGGATAAGTGTTATCCAGTAAAGTTTTCGCTCCCTGGTAAGATAAAAGGTAACAGCCCAGAGCACAACCATTGCCAGTGTCTGGTTTGCCCAGGCAAAGTACCTCCAGATTATACTGAAATCGATTCGTGTCAGAAGGTACCCGACAACAAACAGGGGGATGCTTATCATAAGCCGGTTCTTTACCGGGCCCTGTTTATAATTCAGGAAATCGGCCACGATAAGCCGTCCGCTTCTGAATGCAGTATCGCCCGAGGTTATAGGTGCCGCCACCACTCCCAGCAGGGCCAGAGCTCCTCCAATCTTTCCAAGAAGGGAGTTGGAGATCTCATTTACTATATACGCCGCATTCCCCTGGTTGGCGTTCATTACATCATTAAGCTCTTTCATCCCGCCGTAAAAACTCATCCCAATGGCAGCCCATACCAGGGCTACCACCCCTTCAGTTATCATTGCACCATAAAACACCCTCCTGCCCAGCCTCTCATTCGTTATGCAACGGGCCATCATTGGCGATTGTGTTGAATGAAAACCTGAAATGGCGCCACAGGCAATTGTTATAAACAACATCGGGAAGACAGGAAACTGTGAACTGTCTGAATGAAAGTTCCTGAAGGTTGCAGCATTCAACTCAGGGATATGATAACCTTTTACAATTAAGGCGGTAATAAGTCCTATTGCCATAAAGAAAAGAGCAAGACCGAAGATCGGGTATAATCTTCCAATAATTTTATCAATAGGCAGCATAGTAGCCAGTATATAATAACCAAAAACCACCCATACCCAGAAAGTCATAGATGCAAAATCAGGTGTCATTCCCTCCAGTATCTTAGCCGGACCCATAATAAAGACTGCCCCCACAATCACCATAAGCAGCACTGTAAATCCCCTCATGAACTGTTTGGCTCCTTTCCCCAGGTAAATACCAACTATCTCTGTGATGCTAAGACCATTATGCCTTATGGACAACATCCCGGAAAAATAATCGTGAACTGCTCCGGCAAAAACTGAACCCAGTACAATCCACAAAAAGGCAACCGGTCCCCACATAGCGCCGGCAATTGCTCCAAAAATTGGTCCCAGTCCGGCTATATTAAGAAACTGGATAAGGAATACTTTCCCCCAATGCATAGGTACATAGTCAACCCCATCATTCATCCTGAATGCAGGGGTCTGACGATCGGGATCCACCCCTTCTATACGTTCAATAAACCGTGAATAGACAAAATAACCAAGTAACAGGAACAGAACAGAAACTGAAAAAGTTATCATGGTAAGGATTTTAAATTCTATTTGTACTTCTTACTGAATTCATCGGCATACATGTTAATTTCGGCAGGAGTCAGAAAGGAGCCTGAGTTTATAATTAACCTGTACCTGAATGTTGCAGATTTACCTGGTGCAATAGTAAAATCAAAGTTCTTCCCGCCGCCGGTAAAATCATGCCATCCCAGGGGATTGGCAGCAAAAAGTCCATACCCGCGAGCCATCCAGTATGTCGGGTAACCAGGATTTTTTGGATGATCGCAGATAACAACAGATACAGGTTCGACGCCAATAATACCTGTCAGGCTCATCCATTTTGCTCGTGTCCCCCAAACACTCTCACCGCTTACGCCTTCACTGCTCACATAATTACCGGAAACACCTGTATTCAAAGTATCTTTTCTTTCCGTAGGCTTTCCAGGAGAATCTATGAGGGGAACCTCTTCCTTTGAAGGCAATTCAAGTTGTCTTGCCACCCTGATGGCAAAAAATCCTTCTTTTGTATCCTTAAAAAGCACAGCTGTATCGCCTGCAATGAGCGTGGTTATACGGTCAATAATCCTGACAGGTCCGCTCGCTGTAAAATGATATTCCGATCTTTCATCAAGTATCCTGTACCCTGTGGGTCCCAGCCATTTTTCCGCCGACACAAAATTACCTTCACCATTATTGCTTGAAAGACGTTCAATCTTTATATGCTTTATCACACCCTTATCAGGCTCTTTTATATTCCCGTAGCTGTTCTTCCAGAAATCTGTTCCGTTAACATTTCCATAGCTCAGCCATACGCCTGCCTGGTGATTATGGTCATTGCGCTCTCCCTGCCTCGGCTTCAGGGGGAATCCTCTTGTTATAGTATTGCCTTCAGATGTAAGAACAGGATATAGTATTGGTTTATAAATACTATCCGGCCAGATGAAAGATGTGAATAACTTTCCGTCAATCATGACATCGAGTCTCTTTTCAGACGTATGATTTATGAAGTCTATTTTTGCAACCGGTCCTTTCCCCTTGTAATTACAGGATGAAAGGGATAATGTGAAGCAACCAATCAATATAAAGTGAAAATAACGTACTTTCATTGTCAGCAGTGTGTTCTATCGTTCATAAAAAACTGTTCCCTGCATTTCCTGCAGGGCATTTTACAGGCTTCAGGATCGCTGGTAAACTGAAAGCATAAATTTACTCTTTTTTGATATATAATATAAGGTAAGTTGATTCGTTTATTAACTGAAAAGCCTGTATTAACTTCATCAAACCACAAAGTAACTATGCAAATATCAGTAAAGAAAATTAGTTTGACACTGTTATTGGTGGTAATGATTTTGCCGGTAATATTCGGTCAGTCATCATTGCCTGAAGACCTGATAAGTAAACCACTGGAAGATCAGTTGAACTACCTTGAACGTCGTACCAGGATCTATGAGAACTACAGGGCTATCAGGGAAGATATGTTCCAGCGGCTAAAGCAGAATGTCAATGATTCAGTAGCCTTCGACAGAAAAACCATAGCCTCCCTGAATAATACGGTAAGAAACCTGAACAGAAAGATAGATTCCCTGGGACAAAACCTCGATTCTACAAAGGTGATACTGTATGAAATGACGACCACAAAAAACAGTATTAAGATGCTGGGGATGACAGTCAACAAAGTCTTATATAACAGTATCATGTGGACTATAATTGCAGGATTGCTGGTCCTGCTGGCTATCGGATTCCTTGCATTCAGGGGAACAGTGCAGTTAATGAAAAGAACAAAAAAGGATCTCGAAGAACTTAAGGAAGAGTTTGAAGTGTATCGAAAGACATCGCGTGAAGCACGAGAAAAGATGTCGATGGATCATTTTAATGAGCTTCGCAGGCTCAGAGGCGGACAATGACAATGTAAAGCTGTCACAACCCGGCAAAACACATCATGACATAAGGGCGAACCTAAAATTTAAGCCATGGCCATCCTTATGACAGCAGCCATATAAAAGACCTGATTGATTGTTATTCCGGTATCTTATACCAGTTTACGGCATTTTTAAAGTAAAT
>Ga0315535_1001569_pt1 | contig 15120 bp, 12 predicted proteins | sample SalMarSW160220MG_2_FD_203092 | JGI IMG/M metagenome (GOLD analysis project Ga0315535, IMG submission 203092) | Salt marsh sediment microbial communities from the Plum Island Ecosystem LTER, Massachusetts, United States - Salt Marsh Sediment SW1602-20 ...
ACTCCCGGCGCGCCACGGTCTCCAGCGTCTCGTCCGGCTCGACCTCACCCTTGGGGATGGACCAGCAACCCTCGTCCCTGGCCGCGAAGCGAGGGCCGCCGGGATGCGCAAGCAGCACCTCCAGGCGGCCACCCGGTCGGCGAAAGAGGAGGATCCCGGCGCTGATGCGTTCGGCCATCGTGCCGATGGTAGCCACGCGAGTGGCAGCCGGCGCTGCACACCTGCCGAGCCCTCGACGAACGAGCTGAGAGGCGCCCGCTAGCGTGCGAAGCAGCCATAGAATCTGCTGTGCGGGCCGCCGCTCCGGCACGACTCCGGAACTGCGACGCTCTCACCGATCGGGATGCACGAGTAAGGGTGCGCTCGATGTATCCCTATTGGCCGGAATCTCGTCCTCCAGGTGTAAAGGGATGCGAGACGCACATCCCACCAAACCGCTCGAAGGGAGCCCCAACCGTGACCAGCCAGAATCCCAACAAGCCCAACTGGTTCGCAGCGGGCCCGCTCGGCCAGTTCATGGCGTCGACCGCCGGCCGGCTGACGCGGATCGTCGCCGGGGTCGCGCTCATCGCGGCCGGCCTGCTCGCGATCGGCGGCACGGTCGGGATCGTCATTGCCGCCATCGGGCTCGTGCCGCTGCTGGCCGGAGCGTTCGATGTCTGCGTCTTCAGCGCCCTGTTCGGTGGCCCGCTCTCCGGGTCGGCCATTCGGGCCCTCGGCGGTCGCTGATCCAGGCCCATCGGCCCGAGCAACGGCAGCCAGCGCGAGACGTGACGGGACGCCGGCCCAGGCTCACGCGCCGCACGCTGGCTCGATGGCTTCCGTTGCTCGCCTGGCGAGGACCGTTTCTCGTCTCCGCCTACGTCGTCCCGGGACGCGTCGTCCCGCGGTTGCGGGAGGCGACGATGCTCGGCGTGACATCCGTCAACCGGTGTCGCGCCTGTGCTCGCGTCCATGACCGCTGGGGACGGGCTGCAGGGCTGTCCGCGGCGGGCCCGCTCGCGTTCAGCGTCGACGAGACCGCGGCGTACCGGTACGGCCAGGCCGTCGCGCTCCGCGGACCCTGGCCTGCCCTCCCGCCGGCCGGCATGAGCCACCGGCATCGGCGCGAGCTCGAGGCCGTCGCCGTGCTAATGGAGCTCGCGAACCTCGCGGGCAGTCGATTCCTGCCTGATGACGCTCCGGGTCGCCCGGTCCAGATCGGCAATACCATGATTGCTCACGGCTATGACGCGGCGATGCGCCTGGCGGACCGGGCAGGGCTCCGCCGCGCCCGGGAGCGCGTCCTCCGTGATGCGGTCGGGGACGTGCTCGAGATCGGCATCGGGACGGGTCTGAACCTGCCCGCCTACCCCATGGCGGCATCGCTCCGGGCGATCGATGCGAGCACGCCCGCGCTCGCGCTGGCGGAACGACGCGCCGACCACCTGGGCCGCCCGGTCGCCTTGACCGCCGGCGACGCGGCGTCCCTGCCGTTTCCAGACGGCTCGTTCGATGTGATCGTCGGTACGTTCGTGCTGTGCTCGGTCGCCGATGTCGCGGCCACGCTGCGCGAGAGCCGACGCGTCCTGAGACCGGGCGGAACGATGCGGTTCCTCGAGCACGCCCGTTCGGAACACGCCGCCGTCGCGCGCCTGCAGACGCGCCTGGCACCGGCGTGGGCAAGGGCGTCGGGCGGCTGCCGCCTGGACCATGATCTGCGGTCGGCCATCGAAACCGCCGGCCTGCGCATCGTCGAGGAGCGGAGCCGCGCCGGCGGCGTGCTGCTCGAGGTCGTCGCCGCCTAGAGGACAGTGGCCGGTCGCCGCTTCATCTCAAGGTCCGCATGCCCCGGAGCGGTTTCGACCACCCGCCTTAGCGCATCCCGGTGTCGTATTCGAGGTCGACGCGTTCGACCGTGCCCGGTGAGGAGACCGTGAGAGGGACGGGTTCCGGGGCCCGGACGAGCCCATCGACCGGCAGCGCCGTGATGAGGACCGTCCCCGTCTCCCCCACGATCAGTTCGTAGGAGCCGTCGGCGGCGCTCTTGACCCGGCCAACCTCCTGACCGGTGCCATTCGTGGCGACGATGACGGCACCCGCGACAGGGCGCGGCGCGCACCGCGGATCCGGCGGTGACTGCTCGACCGGGCAGACAGGGCCGGCGGTGACCGAGCCCAGCACCCTGGGCGGGCCACCAGCCGGAGACGGAGCCCCGGTCGGGGAGACGAGCGGCGACGGGCCGGTGCTCGACGGAGCGCCACTCGGCGGGTCGCAGGCGATCACCAGCACCCCGACCAGGAGCGGCAGCAACCTGAGGACCTTCATGGGCCTACGACGCCTGACCACCCACCCAGGCTGCGCGGTCGATGGCGGGCGGCCTTCCCCATGCAAACACTGGTGCTAGCGGGTTCGGCGGCTTGCTCTTCGCCGCGTGGCGGATGGTTCGGCCTGAGCCCACCCCGCCAGCACCCGTCGGGTGGACCCAGCCGGTGGCGAACCCCGGTTGAGCCCCGTCCGTCTCTGCGGATCTCCGATGGGTCGGCGCCAGCGCCGACCCCTGGTTCGTCGTGCATGTGAACGGTGTGCTGGCTGTCCGTGTGGTCAGACGCGCCGGAGTCGCCCTTCCGTCGCGAGGATCCTGCGGGCGGCATTGCGCCCGGGCGCGCCCATGACGCCGCCGCCCGGATGAGTGCTCGACCCGCACTGGTAGAGCCCGCCGACGGGGGTGCGGTAGTCTGCCCATCCGGGGACCGGGCGCCAGGCAAACATCTGCTCAAGCGCGAGCTCGCCGTGCATGATGTTGCCCCCCACGAGCCCGTACTCCCGCTGCATCTCGAACGGCCCGATCACTTGACGGTGCTCGATCGATGCCCGGAGGTTGGGCGCCCGATCGGTGAGCCCGTCGATCACCCGATCGGCAAACGCCTCGAGGTCCGCGCCGTGATCCTCGTCCGCCCATGACGCCGGCACGTACTGGCAGAACAGCTGGAGCTGGTGCTTGCCGGGCGGGGCGATCGAAGTGTCGTAGACAGTGGGGATGATCCCCTCCGCGTACGGGTCAACCGAGGCTCGACCCGATTTCGCGTCGTCGAACGCCCGCTCCAGATAGCCGATCGACGGGCAGAGCTCGATCGCGCCGTGATGCTGGGGGCCGGGATCGCGACCCGGGACCGCCAGGAAGTCGGGCAGCTCGCCGAGGGCGAGGTTGATCTTGACGGTGCCGCTACGGCTTCGGTACCGACCCAGGGCGGTGGCGAACTCTTCGGGAAGCTGGCTCCCATCCATCAGCTGCGTGAACGTGATCTTCGGGTGAGCACTGCTGACCACGATGCGCGCGCTGAGCTCCTCGCCCGAGGTGAGCGCGACACCGGTCGCATGCCCGCCACGAACCAGGATCCGCTCGACTGGCGCGCTGACACGGATCTCGGCGCCGTGGGCACGGGCCGCCGAGGCCAGGGCCTCGGATACAGCCCCCATGCCTCCGCGGACAACCCCCCACGAGCCGAGATTGCCGTTCAACTCCCCCATCCAGTGGTGGAGCAGGATGTACGCGGTTCCGGGCATCGATGGCGCGCCGTAGGTCCCGATCGCGCCCTGGGTCACCAGGGCCGCCCTGACCTGCTCCGACTCGAACCAATCGTCGAGCAGGTCGGTGACCGACTGCCCCATCAGGCGGACGAGATCGGCAACGCCGCGCGTGCCGAGCATTCGCATCTTCCACGCAAATCGGGCCTGGTTCAGCAGGTCGCGCGGGCGTCGGGAGCCGACGTTGGGCGGGATGATCGAAAGCAGCGGCCGGATCATGCGCGCCATCCGCGCGAGGTGCGCGTCGAAGTCCGGATAAGCCCTCGCGTCTGCGGCGCTGAACGGGGCGATCTCGGCGACCGTCCGCTCCATGTCCGCCCAGATGAACAGGTGGCGCCGATCGGGGAACGGGACGAAGTAGTCGGGCGCGACCTCCCAGGCGTGGTAGCCGAACCGTGGCAGGTCGAGCTGGCGGACGATCTCCGGGCGCAGCAGGCTCACCACGTAGGCGAGGCTCGAGACACGGTACCCGGGCCACGGCGTCTCGGTCACCGAGGCGCCACCGATCAGCGGCCGGCGCTCGAGGACGAGCGGCCGGAGGCCCGCCCGTGCCAGGTAGGCGGCGCACACGAGGCCGTTGTGGCCGCCTCCGATGATGATCGCGTCACGCTGAGCCAGCATCACGACCAGCATTGCATGCGCTTGATCGCTGCTGTCCGCCCGTTCCGGACTCCGGAATCCGTCTGCCCGAAGCCGCTGATCGTGCGAACATCGCGGTTCAGGATGGGATTGCCAGCGCGGTTCGCCGTTGGAGGTGACGCCGGGAGGCGTCTGCCGCACCAACAGCTGCTCCCCATCTCGATGATGATGGGAGCCCGTCCATGGAAACGAGCGTGACCCAGCGGGCGTTCCCGGATCAGGCACGGGTCGTCGTGATCGGCGGCGGCATCGTCGGCTGCAGCGTCGCGTATCACCTCACCAAGCGTGGTTGGCGCGACGTCGTGCTCCTGGAGCGCCAGCAGCTGACCTCGGGCACGACCTGGCATGCGGCCGGCTTGGTGACCCAGCTGCGGGCGACCTACAACATGAGCATGCTCGCCAGGTACAGCGCCGAGCTGTTCGCGGAGGTCGAGCGGCTGACGGGGCAGGGCACGGGTTATCGACAGACCGGCTCGATCCTGCTGGCGACGACCAACGAGCGCTGGACCGAGGTGCGACGCCAGATCTCGATGGCCCGGGTGTGCGGCTTCGAGGTCCATCCCATCAGCGGCCGCGAGGCGGCCGACATGTGGCCGCTGCTCGATCCCTCGGAGGTGGTCGGCGCGGCGTACCTGCCCGCCGACGGCGTGGCGAACCCCACCGACGTGACGCAGGCGCTGGCTGCCGCCGCCCGACTGGGCGGGGCCCGGGTCTTTGAGCACACGCCGGTGACCGCGGTTCGGCAGCGCGACGGGCGGATCATCGGAGTGGCCACCGAGCGCGGCGACATCCGCGCGGAGGTGGTCGTCAACTGCACCGGCATGTGGGCGCGGCAGCTGGGCCTGCAATCGGGCGTGTCGATCCCGCTCCACGCGGCCGAGCACTTCTACGTGGTCACCGAACCGGTACCCGACCTCGCGCACGACCTGCCGGTCCTGCGGTCCCCGGATGACACGGCGTACTTCCGGGAAGACACGGGCAAGCTGATGGTCGGCTTCTTCGAGCCGGGCGCCAAGCCGTGGGCCACCAGGGGAATCCCCGAGGACGCGGGGTTCACCAGGCTCACTGAGGACTGGGACCACCTGGCGCCCTACATCGAGATGGCCGCCCGCCGCGTGCCCCGGCTCCGTGATCTCGGCATCCAGCTGTTCTTCAACGGCCCAGAGAGCTTCACCCCCGATGACCGCTACGTCCTCGGTGAGGCGCCGGGCCTGGACGGGTACTTCGTCGCCGCCGGGTTCAACTCGGTGGGCTTCCAGTCCGGTGGCGGGGCCGGCCGCGTGGTCGCCGACTGGGTCGTGGACGGCCATCCGCCGATGGATCTGTGGGAGGTGGACATCCGTCGCTTCATGCCGTTCCAGAACAACCGCCGCTACCTCTACGAGCGCACGACTGAGACGCTCGGCCTGCTGTACGACATGCACTGGCCGTTCCGCCAGGTCGAGACGGCGCGTGGCGTGCGGCGCACGCCCTTCCACGACCGGGTTGCCGCTCGCGGGGCGTGCTTCGGCGAGCTGGCAGGTTGGGAGCGGGCCAACTGGTATGCGCCGCCGGGCGTCGAGCCGCGCTACGCGTACAGCTATGGACGCCAGAACTGGTTCGAGCACTCGGCCCAGGAGCACCAGGCCGTGCGCAACGGTGTCGGCATCTTCGACCAGACCTCGTTCGGCAAGATCCTGGTCCAGGGACGAGATGCTGAGGCCGCGCTCAATCGGCTGTGCACGGCCGATATCGCGGTCGAGCCCGGGCTGATCGTGTATACGCAATGGCTCAACGATCGGGGCGGCGTCGAGTCCGACGTCACCGTGACCCGCCTCGACGAGCGGTCGTTCCTGATCGTCACCTCCGGGACGTCGATCGTCAGGGATCTCGAGTGGCTGCGCCGCCGGATGCCGGAGGACGCGGCCGCGGCCGCGGTCGACGTGAGCAACGCCCACGGCGTCCTGGGCATCATGGGTCCGCGGTCACGCGAGCTGCTGGCGAGCCTGACCGATGCGGACCTCTCGAACGAGGCGTTCCCGTTTGGTGCGTCGCGCGAGATCGACCTCGGCCTTGCGTTCGTCCGCGCGTCGCGCATCACATACGTCGGCGAGCTCGGATGGGAGCTGTACGTCCCGACCGACGTCGCCCTCCACGTCTACGACACGATCGTGGCTGCGGGCGAGGCGTTCGGCCTCCGACACGCCGGCTACCATGCGCTCAACTCGCTTCGCCTCGAGAAGGCATACCGCCACTGGGGCCATGACGTGACCGACGAGGACACCCTGCTCGAGGCGGGACTCGGCTTCACCGCAGCGTGGGACAAGCCGGGTGGCTTCATCGGGCGCGACGCATTGCTCCGGCAGCGCGAAACGGGACTGGAGCGGCGGCTCGCGGTGCTCAGCCTTGACGACCCGAAGCCGCTCCTCCAGCACAACGAGCCGATCTGGCGAGATGGCGAGCTGATCGGTCGGATCAGCTCGGGCATGTTCGGGCACACGGTCGGGCATTCCGTCGGCCTGGGCTACGTTCGGCGCGAGGGCGGGCCGGTCACGGCCGACTGGCTGGCAGCGGGCCAGCTTGAGGTCGAGGTCGCCAACGAGCGCTTCGCCGCGCGTGCCTCCCTGCGCGCACCCTACGACCCGGACAACGCGCGAATCCGCTCATAACCCGACGGTTACGCGGGCTACCGTTGCGGCATGAGCGGACCCGCGACCATCATCATCACGCTCGCTCTCGTCTTCTACTCCATCGGCGTCTGGAGCGAACGGTTCGCCGGCCGCCTGAAGCCCTGGCACCTCGCGTTCTTCTGGCTCGGGCTTGTCTGCGACACCGTCGGGACGGGGCTGATGATGGAGATGGCCGGCGGCCTGACATTCGACATCCACGGCGTCACCGGGCTGGTCGCGATCCTGTTGATGCTCGTCCACGCCGTCTGGGCGACGATCGTCATCGTGAGGCATGACGAACCGATGATCCGCAGCTTCCACAGGTTCAGCGTGGTCGTCTGGACGATCTGGTTGGTGCCGTACTTCAGCCCGATGGTCATCGCCATCGGCGGGTAGCCCCGCCCGCGTGGCGCGTTATCCGCTCTCTCCGCGAAGCTAAATCTCCATTCGGGTGGGCGCCATCACCTCCCGGACGGTCGAGTCAAGGTTGGCGATCAGCGCCGGCAGGTCCCGTTGATCTCGCATCCGCTCATAGAAGGCAGCACTGGTCGGTTCCCGTTGTGGCGCGATCGGTCGAAGCGTCGGTCGACCAGGAGCTGCCCCCCGTCGGAGCGGCTGGAACAAGGCGAACGCCAGGAGCGTGGAGGCGGCGACAGCCAGCGTCTCGCCCTGAGTGAATGTCGCCAGAACGGCCTCGAGCACGATGACCGCAGCGGCGAAGACGGCCACAAGGACACCCGTCACCACGGCGTACAAGATCGTCCGACTGACGATCCGGTCGATCTCGTAGAGGCGATACCGCAGGACGGCGACGGCGATGGCGACGGCGATCGGTATCGACGGGTAGGTCAGCAGCACCACCAGCCGCGCGCCACCGTGAGTGCTCGGGAGCAGCACCTGCGTCGCGATGACACAGATGGCGGTTCCGACACAGGCGAGGACGAGCGCCGCGACGAGCCAGCGGTCGGCGGGAATCTCGCACGGAAGGGACGGGATCCTGAGCTGACAGCCGATGTCAGGCTCCAGCCCCTCTTGCTGTCGTACCGGGGAGGAGCGACCAGGGAATGCGTCGCACGCGCCGCGTTACGGGGCGCTTCCATCAGGCTTCGAGCTCCCTGCCAGTGCGTCTGTCTCCGGCGGGATCCCGCGCCCGATCGTGAACCACACCCGGCTCGAATAGTGGGACGTCCCGACGGCGTCCTTGTCGCTGCTCGACCAGGTCGGGCTGCCATGGCCCTAGGCTCCCCGCTCCTCGTGGCCACCGAACCCGAGCCGCATCGCCGAGAGCACCCGGTCCGCGAAGTCCGCCTCGCCGCGCGACATGAAGCGCTCGTACAGTGCCGTGGCGAGGACGGGCGCCGGCGCGCCGACATCGATGGCCGCGATGCTGGTCCAGCGTCCCTCGCCGGAGTCGGACACGCGTCCCTCGAAGCTCGAGAGATCGCCGTTGCGCTGGAAGGCCTCCGCGGCCAGGTCCAGCAACCAGGAGGCAACCACGCTGCCGCGCCGCCACACCTCGGTCACGGCCGGGATGTCGAGCTGGTACTGGTACAGCCCGGGATCGCGCAGGGGAGTGACCTCGGCGCTGACCTCGCGCTGGTGCAGGCCCGCGTCGGCGTGCCTGAGGATGTTGAGGCCTTCGGCGTAGGCGGCCATCAGCCCGTATTCGATCCCGTTGTGGACCATCTTCACGAAGTGCCCGGCGCCGCTGGGGCCGCAGTGCAGGTAGCCGTTCTCGGCGGGCGTCGGCTCGCCCGTACGGCCGGGCGTCCGCGGGGCTGCCGCCACGCCGGGGGCCAGGGCACGAAAGACCGGATCGAGGCGCTCCACCGCGTCGTCGGGACCGCCGATCATCAGGCAGTAACCGCGCTCGAGGCCGGCAACGCCGCCGCTGGTCCCGCAGTCGAGGTAGTCGATCCCCTGCTCCGCGACCGCGGCCGCCCGCCGGAGATCGTCGACGTAATAGGAGTTGCCACCGTCGACCACCACATCGCCGCGCTCAAGCAGCGGCCCGAGCTCGTTGAGCGTGCCATCGACGGATGCGGCCGGCACCATCAACCAGACGACCCTCGGGGTGGCAAGCTGGCCCACGAGGTCCTTGAGCGACGTGGCCCCGGCCGAGATCGCCTTGTCCGCGAGCAACCCGTCCACCGTCTCGGCGTGACGCGCATAGCCGACGACGGAGTGGCCCGCCTGCAGCCAGCGGCGCGACATGTTGGCGCCCATCCTGCCCAGGCCGACGAGTCCGATCTGCATGGTCTTCCCCTTACGGTAGCGGAGCGGTCGATAGACCCGGCGCCGATCGCCCGATCAGGCGGTAGCCGCATGGCAGGGGATCAACTGACCAACCGTCATCGAGCGGGCTTGCTCCGATGACGCGCTGCCTCGGGATCGTCGCGAGACCAACCTCGATGATACGCGCGACTCGTCGATCTCGAGAAAGACGACGCCTGATCGACTCGCCTCGGTCCGGGGCGGCGAGCTCGGGCGCGGTGAGACGCGAGCGTCGCGGACTCGGATTGTGGCCGGTCGATACGCTTCCTTGCTCGGCCGAACGGACCGTTCAGGACGTCACGATCGACGGAGTCATCGCTGCATACGCCCGGATCTGGCTCTGCGTCCGACACGGGTTCACCGGGAACGTGGCTGCACGCCGTCAAGCCGAGCGCTTGGCGCCCCGGCTCGATCGCCGTCGGGCGCGATACCACGCCAGGTACTCGAGCAGCTCGTCCCGCTCCTCGTCGGTGAGATCCGCGAACAGTGCCGCGCTGACCGTGTCGCTCGGCTTCGAGGTCGACTCGCCCGGCACCCGATAGCCCGACAGGCGCATGAGCTCCGCGTATGGCACCGCGAGGGCCTCACTCAACTGGTGGAGGACGTGCGGCGAGGGGCGCTTGACGGCATCGTTCTCGAGCTTGCTCAGGTAGGCCGCGGAGATCCCTGCGGCACGGGCCGCATCGATGCCCGACAGCTCGCGGACCTCTCGCGCCTGCCTGAGCAGCCCTCCGAACGACGATCCCATGTCCAACCGCCCGTCCTATAGTTGATGATGTAAACTACAGTTGACACTAGCATGGCCGCGTGGTTCACTGCAATCCCATGATGGCCTGCCCAATCGGAGCACCCCATCGGAACTGGCGCGATGGTCCGCCAGTCAGCGTTTCATCGATCGCTGGCCCGGCGTGACCAGCGGCTACCAAGACCAGAATCCGTGTCGGCGACGTCGAGATGCCGGATGAGGCGGTCCCCCGCCTTCGTCCAGTGAGCGCAGGGCATCTCATGTCGCCCAAGGGCGACGCGCAGCAGGTGGACGGCCGCGCTGGATCCATCCAGGTCGCGGTCCACCCGCGTCTCGAGCAACGGTCCCAGGAGGAACACAAGTTGGCAACCGCGACTGCAAAGCGTGCGACGGCGAGGTCCAGGAATGACTCGCTCACCCAGGGAAAGCGTCTGGCCGCACCCAGCCAGCTCCGGCCCCTGGGCGACCGCGTCGTCATCAAGCCCACGCCCCGCGAGGAGATGACGAAGTCGGGCATCGTCCTGCCGGATACTGCGAAGGAGAAGCCCCAGGAGGGCGAGATCATCGCCGCCGGCCCCGGCAAGATCAACGACGACGGCAAGCGCGAGCCGATGGACGTCTCGGTCGGCCAGAAGGTCCTGTACGCCAAGTACGCGGGGACCGAGTTCAAGGTCGAGGACGAGGAGCTGCTGATCGTCAGCCAGAAGGACATCCTCGCCATCGTCGAGGGCTGACGGACCCGCCCGTCGCCACGACGCCAGCCCACACAACGACAAATCCCGGAGGTTCCACGAGTTGGCCAAGCAGCTCATCTTCGACGAGACCGCTCGTCGTTCGCTCAAGAAGGGCATCGACCGCCTCGCCGATGCGGTTCGGGTGACCATCGGCCCCAAGGGCCGCAACGTCGTGCTGGACAAGAAGTTCGGCTCCCCGACGATCACCAATGACGGCGTCACCATCGCTCGCGACATCGAGCTCGAGGACCCGTTCGAGAACATGGGCGCGCAGCTCCTCAAGGAGGTCGCGACCAAGACCGACGACGTCGCCGGCGACGGCACCACGACCGCGGTCGTGCTGGGCCAGGCGATGGTCGCCGAGGGCCTGCGGGTCGTGACCGCCGGCGCCAACCCGATGGTCGTCAAGCGCGGCATCGAGCGCGCCGTCGAGAGCATCGTGGAGGACATCAAGCGCACCGCCCGCCCGGTCGAGACCCGCGAGCAGATCGCTGCCGTGGCGGCCATCAGCGCTGCGGACGCCGAGGTCGGCGAGATCATCGCCGAGGTGATGGACAAGGTCGGCAAGGACGGCGTCATCACCGTCGAGGAAGGGCAGTCGCTCGGCCTCGAGAAGGAATACACCGAGGGCATGCAGTTCGACCGCGGCTACCTCTCGGCGTACTTCGTGACCAACCCCGACCGGATGGAGACCGTTCTCGAGAACGTCCTCATCCTGATCACCGACAAGAAGATCAGCGCGGTCCCGGACCTGCTGCCCGCCCTCGAGAAGGCCGTCCAGCAGGGCCGCCCGATGCTGATCATCGCCGAGGACGTCGACGGCGAGGCCCTGGCCACCCTGGTCGTGAACAAGCTCAAGGGCACGGTGTCGGTGCTCGCGGTCAAGGCTCCGGGCTTCGGCGACCGCCGCAAGGAGATGCTGCGCGACATCGCCACCCTGACCGGCGGCACCGTCATCTCCGAGGAGATCGGGCGCAAGCTCGACTCGGTCACGTTCGAGGACCTGGGCAAGGCCCGCCGCGTGGTCGCCACCAAGGACGACACCACGGTCGTCGACGGTGAGGGCAGCCCCGAGCAGATCAAGGCGCGCATGACCCAGATCAAGGCGCAGATCGAGGAGACCACCTCGGACTACGACCGCGAGAAGCTCCAGGAGCGCCTGGCCAAGCTTGCCGGCGGCGTCGCCGTGATCAAGGTCGGCGCGGCCACCGAGGTCGAGCTCAAGGAGAAGAAGCACCGGATCGAGGACGCGCTCTCGACGACCCGCGCGGCCGTCGAGGAGGGCCTCGTCGCCGGTGGCGGCACCACCCTGCTCCAGGCGATCCCGGCGCTCGACAAGCTCAAGCTCGAGGGTGACGATGCCGTCGGCATGAGCATCGTGCGCAAGGCGCTCGAGGCGCCGACCCGCCAGATCGCCGACAACGCCGGTGCCCCCGGCGAGGTCGTGGTGTCCAGGGTCGCCGCGATGAAGACCGGCGAGGGCTACGATGCCCTCAAGGGCGAGTACGGCGACATGTTCACCAAGGGCATCGTCGATGCCGCCAAGGTGACCCGCTCCGCCCTCCAGAACGCCGCCTCGATCGCCGCGATGGTGCTCACGACCGAGACGCTCATCACCGACCTCCCGGTCAAGGAGACCGCCGGCGCCGGAGCCGGCCACGATCACGGCGGAGGGATGGACTTCTAGTCCGGCTCAACGCAAGCACGCGGCGCCCGGTCGACGAAGTCGCCGGGCGCCTGTTCATGCCCGCGGGCGCCATCGGTGGCCCCGGATCACGTTCAGGCGGCCAGGTGGACGCCGTACACTCGCGCCACGTAGCAGCCCGCGTCGGCAGGGAGGGCGCCATGGGGATGGTTCGCATCCGGCGGTTCGGGATCGTGCGCACCGCGACGGTCGCCGCGGTGCTGTACGCGGTGGTCTCGGTGGTGGTGTTCCTGATCATCGGCGTGCCCCTGGCCCTGCTTGCCGCGGTCGCCCCAGGTGAGGTCGGCCCGGCCATCGGTGCCGGTGTGGCAGGCGTGCTCATCTTCGGGCTGCTGGCCACCGTGTTCTACGCCGCCATCGGCTGGGTGATGACCGCGATCGCGTGCGCGCTCTACAACCTGGTGGCTGGCTGGGTCGGCGGAATCGAGGTCGAGATCGAGGGATTGCCGCCGTCCGGCCCGGGATACGGGTCGCCATATTCGCCCGGCTACCCGGTGACGGGCTACGGCTCGCCGGGCTACGGGTCGCCCGGCCACGGCTCGCCTTCGGGTGGACCCGGCCATGGAACGCCGGGTGCCGGGGTGCCCGGCGCCGGCACGCCCGCACCGCCCGGCACGTATCCGCCTGGTCAGCCGGGCGCGGGTCCGCCCCCGCCTCCCCGTTGACGCGGACCGGCCAACCTCCCGGATCGCGGACGCCGGGGGTGAGGCGCCCAACCTAGAATGGGGGGGTGAGTCCCAGCCCTGCCGGCGAGCCCCGCAAGCGTCGTCGTACGCGCCTCGCCGAGACCGACGGACAGGGGACCTGGATCGATCTCGGCGAGACCGGCGACGCGGGGCCTGACGCCGCCTCCCGCGACCACGAAGGATCGGTCGCCGGACCGGCCGGCGCCGCCGCGCCCGAGGAGCCCGACTGGCTGCGCGAGGCGCCGCCGGCACCCGAGCTCGACCGATCCGGACCCGCCCTCGATCCCGAGGCCGTCGAGGCCGCGATCGTCGCCCGTCGGACGGCCCGTGCCGACGAGATCGTCTCGCACCTCAACCCCGAGCAGGCCCGGGCGGTCACCACCACGGACGGGCCGCTGCTCATCCTCGCCGGCGCCGGGTCGGGCAAGACACGCGTCGTCGCCCACCGGATCGCCTACCTCATCGGCGTCAAGGCGGTCCAGCCCTATCGGATCCTGGCGGTCACGTTCACCAACCGGGCCGCCGGCGAGCTGCGCGAGCGGATCACCGCCCTGATCGGGAAGCTCGGCAAGGATGTCGAGGCCGGCACGTTCCATTCGCTGTGTGCCCGCGTCCTCCGCCGCGACGGCGAGGCGATCGGGCTCGACCGGCGGTTCGTGATCTACGACACCGACGACCAGCAGCAGCTGATGAAGCGGATCCTGGCCGAGGAGGACCTGCCTGCGACCGGTGAGCTCCGGCCGGCCGCCGTGCTGGGTGCGATCAGCCGCGCCAAGAACGACATGCTCGATGCCGCGTTCCTGGCCGAGCACGCCGTCAATCATCGTGAGCGGGTCATCGCCCGCCTCGCCTCGCGCTACGCGGAACGGCTTCGGGCCGCCAATGCGCTCGACTTCGACGACCTGCTGCTGCGGGCCGTGGAGCTGTTCACCGAGGCGCCCCAGGTTCTCGAGCGCTACCAGGCCCGCTGGCGGTACCTCCACGTCGACGAGTACCAGGACACGAACCGGCCGCAGTACCTGTGGGTGCGCGCGCTGGCCGCGGCCCACCGCAACCTGTGCGTGGTGGGCGATGACGACCAGTCGATCTACGGCTGGCGCGGCGCGAACGTCCAGAACATCCTCGACTTCGAGCACGACTACCCCGACGCGACGGTGGTCAAGCTCGAGCAGAACTACCGCTCCACCCAGCTGATCCTCGATGCGGCGCACGCCGTCGTGTCGCGCAACGAGCGCCGGACCGACAAGAAGCTGTGGACGCAGAACCAGGGAGGCGTGCCGATCCAGCGCTTCGAGGCGTTCAACGAGGAGGAGGAGGCGGAGTGGATCGCCCGCCAGGTGGAGTCGCTGGTTGGCGGGCGTGGATCGGTGCTCACGCGGCGGGCGGACGACGACGAGTCGAGCCGGCTCCGGGCGCGGGACGTCGCGGTGATGTACCGCATGAACGCCCAGTCCCGAGCGATCGAGGAGAAGTTCCTGACCTACGGGATCCGCTACCAGCTGGTCGGCGGTACCCGCTTCTACCAGCGACGCGAGGTCAAGGACGCGCTGGCCTACCTGCGGGTGCTCCGGTCGGACACGGATCTGGTGTCGTTCGAACGGGTCATCAACGTGCCGGCGCGTGGGATCGGTAACCGGAGCGTGGAGGCCCTGCGACGGCACGCGGTCGCGCACGACGACAACACGTGGGCCGCGATCGAGGCGGCCGCCGCCGGCGGCGTGGAGGGGGTCAGTTCCCGGATCCGGGGCCCGATGGCCGAGTTCACGGCGCTCATCCGGCGGTTGCGGACCCGGGTCGGAGTGCTGCCGCTGCCCGAGCTGCTGGACGAGGTGTTGGAGGCGTCGGGCTACCGGGCGATGCTCGCGGACGGCTCCGAGGAGGGCGAGGATCGCTGGGCGAACCTCCTCGAGCTGCGTCAGGTCACGACTCGCTACGACGATCTGGCGCCCGATGATGCGCTTGACCGCCTGCTGGAGGAGACGGCCCTGGTGGCCGACCAGGACGCCTACCAGGACGACAAGGACGCGGTGACCCTGATCACGCTGCACGCGGCGAAGGGCCTCGAGTTTCCCGTGGTGTTCATCGCCGGGCTCGAGGAGGGGCTGTTCCCGCACAATCGCGT
>Ga0315535_1001571_pt1 | contig 15095 bp, 18 predicted proteins | sample SalMarSW160220MG_2_FD_203092 | JGI IMG/M metagenome (GOLD analysis project Ga0315535, IMG submission 203092) | Salt marsh sediment microbial communities from the Plum Island Ecosystem LTER, Massachusetts, United States - Salt Marsh Sediment SW1602-20 ...
CCCAACTCCTTCTCATATGCTTTCATGGCTTTGCTATCCAATGGGATCAACTGATCAAGGACATCGAGCAAATCCTGCCGAGAATTGATTTCTAGAGGTACCTGAATGAAATCTTCGGGCAGATTCGTGATATGATTCAACTTTCTGGGCAACCATCTGAAACCCTTCTTTGGTTCCTCCTTAGGAATGAGCGAGGCATAAGCAATGCGAGTAGGTAGCTGGGTCCCATCAAACCAAGCCCCAATGGTGGATTTTCCAATCCCTAACCTCTTTGCAAGGTCGGTCAACATTCCACTCTCTCCATATTCCTTGATGAACTCGAAGAACTTGCGTACAAACTCCTCCTTCTGCTCATGGCCTAAGGTAGTAAACATCTCATCAGTGAAGTACAGGGTACTGAAGCGCCTGTCATACTCCTCCTCGGTGGTCACGCCGTTGAGTCGTGCGAGAAGCGTCACCAGTTTCTTCTCCTTATCACTACTGGAAACCATATTGCTCCAGTAGTAGACCTTGGGCATGACTCCCTCACGAAGATACCGCTTGAGTGCGGTGGGGCTTTTCTTTAGTCTCTTTGCGAGTTCAGCCACCTCTCCCCGCTCAAGATGTGTGCGATGACCATATTCCTGATAGAGGTCAATGTGCAGCTTGGCATCTTGCAACAGCTTGTCTGCATCTTTCCGCTTGAAGAATGCAGGCGAGCGAGACCTGAGCAGTTCTACAAGCTGGTCATAGGATTCGATCCGTACTCCGTCAAGCTCAGGGACCCACATTCTTAGATGATGCATTTTCAAAAGTTTGTTTGTATCTATTCCTTTTAACAAACTACAAAATTGAAACAAAGCATTAACTACTCAAAAATACTGCAATTACTCATCCGGACACGTACAAGGAGCCTGTTTGCACTTTGAACACGCATCTGTATATTTCTTGTAGAACGCTTCTGATACATCTACATCCAATAGATTGGCAAGAGAACATAACCAAGCGAAAACATCTGCCATCTCCTCTTCTACTGCCTTAACACCTTCCATCTCTAGAATTGCAGCACTTAGTTCGGCAAGTTCTTCTCTTGTTCGTTGAAGTGTCCCTTCTACACCTCTTTTCCTGTCACGTTCCCAGTAGACCTTACGCATCATTTCCTGCGCGTCTTCAATCTTCATATGAAACCCCCAAGAGGGCCCGAAATCAATCGGACCCTTACTTGAATCGGAGATGTGCATACGCTGGTGTATCGTTCTCGAAAGCAAAATGCACTTTCTGGTAGTCCTTGCGGAACTCTCCAATCTCTGCAGCTACTTTCTTTGTATCTTCACCCTTCATGACAACTCTAGTCATGAATTCTGCAATCTCATCCATTTCCGACTCTTTCATACCGAGTCTGGTCATCTCGCTGGTTCCTAGTCTGATACCACCAGGAGTCTTGTAATCTCGGCCTCTCTTCTTGTCCCAAGGCAAGAGGTTACGATTGATGATCATGTTAGCATCCTCAAGGTTCTCTTCGACAGCTCTGCCGTCTTTCATTGGAGTCTCGGTGACATCTACTAGAACAACATGTGATTCTGTGAAACCCTTATGCTCACCAATAACTTGCCAACCACGATCATGTAGTGATTGGGCAAGAGCCTTTGCATTCTTCATGATCTGTTTACTGTAGTCGACTCCAAACTCAATCATCTCAGCCAATGCAATAGCAAGCCCTGCGACATTGTGAAGATGGTGATTACTTAGTAGTCCTGGGAATGAAGCTCTCTTAATTTTCTCAGCCCATTCCTCCTTCGCCAGAACCATTGCATGTTGCGGCCCTGGAAGGGTCTTGTGAGTGGAAGTGGTCATTATATCAGCTCCTTCCCTTAGGGGATCTTGGAAGAAACCTGATGCAATCAATCCTGATACGTGGGCTGAGTCATACCCAATAGTCATACCATATTCGTCAGCAATCTCACGGAATTCTTTCACAGGGTGTGGGAATGGAAATACGCTTCCTCCGAAAAGCAGGAATTTGATCTCGTCACCCTTCTCTTGGAGTTTCTTTATCTCGGCTAAAGATGCATCTACATCAATGTTGAATTCTTCCTCATCAAAAATCCAATTGCGCACTTTATGGCCTCTGATTGCACCTGCAGTTCCACCCAGATTTGCTCGTGCATGAGAAATATGTCCACCATGTGCAATAGATAAGGCCATCATTCTTTCCATGGGCTCCATTGCAGCAGTATACATCGCAAGATTGGCAACAACTCCTGAAATTGGGCGTACATCAGCAAACTCTGCCCTGTAGAGTTTCTTCGCCAAATCTATGGTGATGAGTTCTACCTCATCGATGTATTTACAACCTGCATAGACTCGCTCACCAGGCCACCCTTCTGCATAGCGGTCTCTAAAGTCGCACACTATAGCTGACCTGACTGCTGGAGAACTCACATTCTCACTGGCAATGAGGTTTATTGTGGACTGCATCCATTTATCATGGGTTTCAATTAGGGAAAATATTTTGGAGTAGAGTTTTTTGTGATCGCTCATCTATTGAGCCTCCTTATCCTAGAGATGCTTCGAGCTAGAAGATGCTTCGTTATATGGCTTACGAATGAACAATGGTAGATATCTCGTCTAGTTTCACAAGTTAAGATATTTTGGCTGAGAAGAGAAAGCAGATATTCTATTTTCAAGTGGTGAAATCGATGTGATGCTATGAATATGACCAATAACTCTCGTACACTTCTAATTACAATAGTCCTAATCCTGATTGCACTATTACTCCCCTTTGCATATCATCTGGATCTCAATCCTTTTGGATGGAATTCATACGAAGCTGTAGTATGGAGGTACGTCGAATCCATATCATCTATTCTTCTATTTAACAACACAGTCAATCTCTTTCCGTACTATGTATTTGGATTCGTATTCATTATTCAGGTATATCGATACTATATGAACAAGACCAGTAGGAAATGGACTATTATTGCAGGGATTTATGCAGAGATACATCCTCTATTGCTCTCCCTCCCTGTTCTTCTCCGATTACCATTCACTGTCGCTCCAGGTGGTGAGACCATGTATCCTGTTATCATTCCAATACCAATCTTATTCATCCTCGGAATTGCTCTGATCTATCTTAAGCCAACAGTCATAGCTCATGGAGGAGAAGATCAAGAACAGAATTAGTTCTCTCTCAGATTTTCCTTACTGGATACAGACACCATTATCATCTTAGTTTCCATGGATTCTAAACAAACAAAGGAATTTCATGTTTCCTAGGTTCATTGAAACAATGAACAATGCCAAGCCTGTATAGCAAATATGAAATCTCTACAATCCAATCTCGGGGGCAGAAAAGAACTGCCTCTAAAATCTCCTTATTCCTGTCACTATACACATCTTTTTCCCAGAATAGTTACGTGATATGTAAAATGCAAGTACATCCACTGGATCAAAGTTGGGATATCTTAACGAGAGGTCTAATACTGAGCCCAAATCCAGTGTAGTGTCCACTTTTGCAAATTCAAAATCGAGGAATTCTCTCATTATGTCTTTTCCCTCATCACCATGTGTGTAGATTGAATTGTATGCTCTCTGGAATTGTTCATCAACATCATCGACTGGTTTCTCACTGAGCGGGTGGTTTGGTAAAACACATGCGACTAGAGTCGGTGCTTTTTCAATCTCTCCCATATCGAGCATACTTTGGTATGCGTATGCAACAGCATATGAGAGATTTAGGCCAGCAGCAGGGATGAAGATATAGTCAGTATTCACTTCTCTCAATTCTGGACCGATTGTAGCATCTCCTTTCCATCTCTCGACCTCGCCAGGAGAAACATCAATCATTCCTTTTTCCTTTGCAATTTTCTCTCCGATGAGATATGTGTCATAATAGTACTCTCCATCAGATATGACCTCTGCACCGAATTTCCTGATCATGTTGATCCTTCCTTCTGATGTTCCATTAGGTACCATGACAAGCACATTCTTGCCCATCCAGTAGGAAGCCGATATGCCTGCATTACCCTCTGATACCACCAGGTATTTTTTGTCGTGTCCATAATGATCTAGAATCCACCTGGTTTCCCTATCTTTATGACTGCCTGATGGATTCGTGTACTCTAACTTGAGAGTGCAGTCAAGCAACTTGTCATATCTGATGGGAGTGTGTCCGATTTCGGGGAAGCCTGTAATTCTCATTAAAACTACCCAGATTCTTTGAGATATTATTGCCTTAAAGGGGTCTGTCTGTGGGTTATTACAGTCACATGTGATTGAAGTAGATGCAAAATTGAATCTCAAACTATGAAGATCATGTCATCTTTTGTTTTTTCGAAGGTTGTTCAAAGAATTTACTATTGTGAGATTGCTCGTCAAGTGAGCTCCCAAACGATTTGGTTCTGTGAGCAGCATCGAGTGAACAAGATATTCTTTGAAGACTTACGCAGTTTTCAGTCACGAGCAGGAATGAAGAATCTCTCTTGGTTTTTAGGAGTGAATCTCTGGGGTAAGATAATCGAAACTGTGCGATATATGAGGGAATCCCTTGGGCACTCGAAATATAGTGTTTGGACAGTGAATCCACGATACACGAGTCAGACCTGTCACCAGTGTGGTGAGCGTGGAATACGCGTTGCAATAGATGGATCAACTACCGAAACAAAGGGTGGTGAGTTCTTTTATTGTCATAATTGTGATGAGCACTTCCATGCTGATATCAATGCGGCACGGAACATTATTCATGTTCAACAATCCAGTGTCGTTCCTGGAAGGACCCTAGAGTCCATTTAACAATGAACGACCAGTGGCTAAGCTAGAATAGCATAGCGGAAAAAGGAAGCCCACTTTGAACGGTATCACAATATAGTATGGCGGGCCGGGCGGGAATCGAACCCGCGACCAATCCTCGAACTTGGGGAAGTCCCATGTTCTACAAGTTAAGAGCCTGTCGCTCTACCTGACTGAGCCACCGGCCCACACTGCTGGAGTTTGCTAGTTTTTCGGTTATAGAGGTTTCGGAATATTCTATCAACAGAGTTCAATGGTGGAAAGATTGCTTTTCCACCGAACAAATCCCCCCTGGCCCGCCATCTATTTTCAAATTGATGATGTGTTCGATACGCAATTATCAGATTGAGGCTCCGCAAGATTCACAGACATTCTTTCCTGACTTATTCGCATGACCACAATATGGACACATCTTTTCAAAAGATGGTGCATCCAGTTTCTCAGAATCTGGCAATTCTTGAAATGTTGCTGGAGCGAAATAATCGTGAGATTCATTATCATCTGCATCACCAAACTTCTGAGTTTCTATATCTAATGGTTGGGCTTTTTGACCGATGCTGAGTCGTCCAACTGGGTGCACCATTCTACCCTCATCTCTATCATCCTGTTCTAGTGAATCCAGATGGCGATTGATGATTATAGTATGACCACAACTACGACAAGAGGTGGGAACACCTGACCTGATTCTTTTAACCTCATCTTGACTCAAAGTGTTACCACATTTTGCGCATGTCACAGATTTTTTCGATATTTTCCACTTCAATTATATTCTCCTCGATTATGTAGTGATAGTTGTTAGAGCAAATATAGCGATACTTATGCTAGTTGACATCTCTGGCTCATCTTTTCGAGAAATATATCTATTGCATATTAATGAACGATTTGTACTATCAAATTCGCAATCTTATTCTAGATGTGACTTGAGGAATTCGATTGTTCTCTTCCACCAAACACTTCCACCTAGCCCGCCATTACTTCTAAGATTTTTTTGAGATTGAAAACTGATAGGAGAACAAAATGGACTTATAAATAGAAATCTGAGAACAGAATCTAGGTTCGTTTGGGCTATGATTACATTGAGGCACTTCGGGATATGATACAAAACAGTGATATTCTTAGGGATTCATAATATCTTGGTGTTGATATGCTGGGTAAGGATGTTTCAGAGCAAAAGTTAGAAGAAACAAATCCTAGCTATCTCCGCGCCTTTTTCTTTGTGATTTTCCCCGCCGTCTTCAGTTTCGTAGGTGCTCTAATACTGCTATTTTACATCCCGAAGTTAGTCATATACTACAATTATCTCAGTGGGGCACATTCTCCAATCGACCAAGTCGTCTTGTTACTACTAGGCTCTGATTTACCACGGATAGTAGTCTTTATTTCAAGTATTTTTGGAATGATAATTGGTTTGTTTCTGTCCAACTTCATCACAACGAAACTTGATGTTGTGAGGAAAGAAGGAGGGGCTGAACTCAGTACAAGAATGTACATGATTCTTTTTGGTTGGTGGTTGATTCAGTTTTTGCCGCTCCAAATGATATCCCTTCTGGAAGGGACTGTCTATGGAATACCCACCAGTCATTTTCTGAATGACATTAGTTTCTCCTTGACTTCTGGATTTTCTCTTGCCTTTGCGATTCCTATTATACTGAAATACGCCATCCTCATCCGTCATGCAAAATCGATTGAATCCCGAGTCGAACTAATTGAACTCAGAAGGGGAAGTGGCTTCATAAAGCGGCTTCAATATTCTGTTCTGAGAGTCATTCCTGACTATCCTGATCCATGACGAGGCTCTTATCTTGTTTGGCGTGACAAATAGGGTCATATTTGGTACAAAATTTAAGAGAGTTCAAATCCCGTTTGGCCCGCCATCTATTTCTATGGATTTCTAAAGATGTAGATTCCCCAGTTGAGAGTATCTCTACCCCACTTCAGATAGATTTCTTTCTCATTCTTTGTCTTCTCAAGAAGCTCCTGATTATCAAGATCCTCCGGATGTAACTGAATGTAATTATCAACAGCCCACCATTGAAGAGTTTCATAGTGATCCCAATCATCTTTGTTAGATACAAGTGTATAGAGGCAGCTGAGTCCCATCTCTTCGCCTTGCAACACGTTCTTTGCATGCAACCGAAAAGAATCATGAGTCATTTTAGATGTTTCAAGATATTCCGCATCAGGCTCTTTCAACCAAAATGGTTCGCCAACAATAACAAGCCCTCCAGGTCGCGTCATCCTTTTGAGTGCTCGAAGTGTGCCAGCATGATCTTCGAATATCCAGCTTGCTCCCACACACATTGCAACGTCAAATAGTTCACCAGATGCTGGTTGATACTTAGCACCATCTAATTCTATGAATTTCAAATCGGTTTCTGGAGCTCTCTCTTGATGCTTTTTCCTACAGTCATTGATACAAAATGGGGATAAATCAACCCCCACACCTGAGATATCATATTTCTCTGCTAACCTTACTAAGGCTTCACCTTTTCCACATGCGATATCAAGAACTCGAGTTTCTCTTGGTAAATTGAGAAGATTACAGAAACGTTCGAATTTCTCTTCACTCATCGGATTGCATAAGACATGAAATTTGTGCGTAATGTCAAAATACTTCCATTTATCCATAATCAATCACTCACACGGGATGATTTCAATTGTACTCTATCAATAACTGATAAAAGTTTCAAATTTGACGTAGGTGTTAAATTGAAGAGGCCGTTGACTGGTCCAATTGGTACAGTTACAGAATTTGAAGTGCTGTTAATTTCTATATCCCATATCAGCGGACATTATGATAATTATGAAGCTGTATATTCTCTAACAAGTACAGCAAATTATTATCATATTTGGGAGATTTACGATTTTGGATGTAACTATGGAACTGCTGTAGGGTTTGTGCCAACATTTTCAGTATACTTCTAGAGGATAAAAATAAGAAGAACTGGTACACAGCCAATAGATAAATGCACGGTGATATAGCTATGCCACATTTTGAAGGAATCACAATTAATAATTATTCTCCAAGAAAATGTATTCAATACAATGATGTATTCATATTGGTTGTAGTCATTCTTCTTCTAATCCCTTTTTTTATCAATACTGACTCATACATTGGTGTATGCAAGCTATCATCTAACAGTGTTAACTCCTTTAAAACAACGGAAATATCCAACCTACCTAATGCATCAGTCACAATCAATATTCTCGGTGCTCTGTTTGGAAATCAAATAGAAGCAAGATTGGAGTATGGATTTCGATATGATGATACTTCTATGACATATTCAATCGGATTTTTCCAGCAATATCTGGTAATTGAGAATTCAATAATCTTCACACACACTTCTGGATTAGGATATGATGAAATGCGTGAGTATCCCTTTGCGTATACGGATAATGGAATGGTTACAGATTACTGGGTGAATCACACTCCCAATTGGATTAGCAGAAGAAAATATGCCGCCTGGACCTCCTTGAACGCAATTGGGCTATATTTAGGACCGATTTCTGAGGAAAACATGACCCACCTTACAAAAGCTGGTGATATTGTCGAATTCGAGAATCTAACTATCTACTTTGATGATGGTTCTTCTTTTCTATGTGGTCCACGCATCATCACCGTAGGTGTAAACTTTACACAACAAGATGGTGAATGGCAGGTAGAGTATCTTCTTGAATCATCCGATTCACAAAATACTCAAATTCACGAATCTGAACTGGTGATATATCTTCCATCGGTAGATCCTATATCACTACCATTTATTGGAGGAGTTTTGTTTGTTGTTATAGTGGTGATTGTGTTATTATCTAAATACTATAAACGTAGATTAGTAAAATCTATGAACAGTATACCAAAAATCGAAATAGTCCAATCAATTGAGTGACTGCGCAATTGTGTCTGTTGCCTTCCAACTAGTCGCCCAAAAATCCCCCCTAGCCGCCATCATTTTCTTCTAATCATTGATAATCTTAACAAGAGCGGCTGGGGATTCTAATAGTGCTTCCTTTATTGAACTGTTACCTCACAAATATCCCGAATCACTAATTTTGGTTGAATACGACCGACGCATGTCGGTACAAAAGTTAAGCCAATTCTATACACATATTCTATCAGTGATAAAGATGGAATGCGTACAAAAACAACAAACAACTCATTGTGTGGAAAAGCCCACACTCATAAGAATCAAGAAAAAAACGGTCTCAAAACAGATTGATGTATATGACAAAGCATCTGCTGAGCTCCGTAGGCATCTTGCATCTGAAGAGGCAATACGTCAGCTAGAACAGAGAAAGGCTCAAAGTTCAGCAATGGTATACAGAATGTCTTTCATGCGATAAACTGAGGAGATGAGGAAGAATCATGCCCAAACTTATTGCATATTGCGGACTGGACTGTTACAAATGTGATGCATTTATCGCAACTCGAGCTGAGGATTCAGAACGTCTGAAACAGATTGCTGAACGGTGGACTCAAGAACTCAAAACCGAATTCACACCACAGGATGTCCTGTGTGAAGGATGTTGTTCTCAGAGAATATCCGGTTGGTGTGAAAGAATCTGCTTGATACGACCCTGTGCTGAGAAAAGAGGCATAGAAACATGTGCTCACTGCAGTGACTACCAGTGCGAGAAGCTCAAGAGTTTCTTATCAGATGAATCAGCAGCAAAAGAGTATCTTGAAGGAACTAGAAAATCCCTTCTTGGTACAGTCTAGGGTACCATGACGTACCTAGACTGATGATGAGATAGTCCTTTCAGCTGAATGATTGAGGGAGGAACTAACTGGCATCAACCACAAGTCGCATAGTGTTTTTCCGTTCCTGAGGTATTTTCCTGAACAGTTGAATGTGTGGTATTAGCGCTGTAATGATCTTGTTCTCTGCTTTCTTGAGATGTTCTAAAAAGGTAGTTCTGCCTATCTTTTCTTTGGATGCAATTGTTTGAAGATCAGACCCTCGTGGAAATCTGAAGTAGCCTTGTGCATATGCTGTCAGGAGAGCATCCATCTGTTTCTCGGTCAACCCTGAAAATAGAGTGTCTGTTGACAGAGTTAATGAACTTGCCATGTATCCATCGAAAGGAGTCTTCCTGAGAATCTCCACGTTGAAACCAATCTCTCTTAGTTTTGTGATTAGCTTCGTTATGCCTTCATGTCTGAATGCAATCACTCTAAAGTACTCCCAACCATTCTCATAGGCAACAGGAGGTATCACTAGAAGAGTTGGATCATTAAGGTGACTCATCACTGTGCCTGGTCCTCCACATGCACACATCCTCGTGATAACGTGCATGTTAGCACCATTATCTATCTCATCAACAATTTCAACAGATTTCGAGAACTCTTCACGTACTTGGCCATAATCTTCTGGTTTCTGCATAACAAGTTCGATAACATCGTGTTTGTCGTTACACCATTGATACAGCTGTACTGAGGGATTACTTTCTGTAATCTTGCTGAAGGGATTATCATAGAATGTTCTGAACACAAATTCGAATAGTGGCATGGCTTATCATTACATTCTAAAGATATACGGATTATCCCGACATATGTCGGGACATCTTCATCTACTGTATTATGGTTATCGTAGAATTTTCCCCATCACCAGCATATTGTGATATTCTTCATCTGCACCAAAATAAGCATCCTTCAACACACCTTCGATAATGAAACCGAGCTTCTTGTACAAATTTACAGCTGCTATATTATCCTCAACAACATGAAGACCAATCCTATGATATCCCTGATTCTTTGCAATAGAAAGATGGTCAGAATCTACCAGCACAAGTTGTCCATAGTCATCTCCATCGAGTACCAATTTTTCTTGATTAAGAAAGTATCCAAATTGTTTTCCATTGACCGTGTTTCCTGATTCTGTTACAGTCCAGTATTTTGTTTCATTTCCATCAAACCGTATACCACAATCGATGAGATTATTGTTTCTCAGGGTGATGTTTTCTGAATGGAGTAGATCAATTCCTTGCAGGTTTCCAGTGAAATTCGCGTTACTAATTGTACAATTTACACAAGAAAATAGACTGATTCCGATTGAAGCATTGAAGAATGCTCCTGAACTGAGACTCACATTGAAGCAGTCAATCAAAAAAATTTGACCAAATTGACTTCCATCAATTTCGGTATCATTTTCCTTAATGAAATAACCAAAAGGCTTGGCATTTACTGTGTTCTCGGAGAAATCATGAATCCAATATTGCAGGTCACCTTTGATTCCAAACCCCTCACTTTCAAGTGTATTGTTAACAAATGTGCAATTTGCTGTTGATGTAATATAGAATCCAAATCGACTGCAGTTAGCAATCACATTGGAAATAAAAGTAGTATTTTCGGTGTATTGAACGTAGAATCCATGCCCCTCACCATTGATGATTCTGTTATCACCCAAAGTGCAGTTATCACTCGAACTTAGTAAGATTCCCACCTCATCACATCCTGTTAATGTGTTGTTAACAAAATGACAGTTATGAGGTGCAATCAATGTCATTCCAATATAGGAATCAAATATAGTACAATTCTCAATAACACCATTACTTACATGCGAAAGTCTGATACAATTTGTCATTATACTGGTTTGTGATGATAGTACACAATTTCTGATGATAAAATGCGTATTAGTATTGAAGATAGAAATACACGTGTCTTCGGATATTATCTCAAGTCCCTCAATGATATATGGTGTTTCAATAGATCCATCACCTGGCTATCCCTATGCGGCAAACGCTGAATTTCCAGATATTGAAATTGCATCATGAGGGGTATATGATGCCAAACTAGACGATGTATTTGGAAGCTTGCTCAAGTGTATCGGTATCAAACTGATATTGATACTGATAGTAGACACACTTAGCAGAAAACATAGAACCAACAGCGAATTTTTTCTCACGATCTTCCCCATTGCATATTTCTCTAGTTGTCATATAAATAAAGAGGGTAAACTGAATTATGGCTCAAGTATCAAGCTAAAGATAACTGCCTGTCCCATCATCTAGTTTTCCGAAGTCTACCGATAGCAACAGTCTGAAACTAATTCGCTATTTTGCCAAGTCTTGAAATTACTTCTTCAGCTTCAGCCATCACTCTATCTAACAATTCCTTAGCAGTTGGTACATCTTTGACCAAGCCTACACCTTGACCACAGCTTACAACCCCCAGGTCAATATCTCCTTCTTTGTACATTTTTTCTGCTTTATCTCCAGAAGCAGCTTGAATGAGTATGAATAGGGGTGAATTTTTGGCTTCTAGTTCAAGTACATTCTGTGCCGCTTTATTGTTCCAAAACCTGTGGGTATTATCAACAGTACGTAGTGCCAAAGTTGTATCAGTTTCTGCTGCTTTAACAAAGGCTTGTTTGAGATTGTCATGGATTGGGCATTCCTTTGTAGCCATCATTCTTGTACCCATAATTACTCCTTCAGCACCTAGTGCCAAAATTGCGGCAATACCTCTGCCATCTGTTATTCCGCCCCCAGCAATTACAGGAACATCCAGAGCATCAACAGCGGATGGAGTCATTACCATCGTTCCAATGTCCAGTCTCCCAGTAGCTCCACCATTCTCATATCCGACAACTGTGACCATATCCGCACCTAGAGAGGCTCCCTTTATTGCATATCTTACTCCAGCACATTTATGAATCCAGAGAGCGCCTCCTTGCTTGAATTTCGGAACTAAAGCCTCTGGAGCTTTGTGGCCGCTTGTTTCAATGATTTTTACGCCCTCTGCTAATGTAGCATCCACATAATCCTCTAGCTTGTCCTGAGGCATTAAGGCGGGGAACAAGTTGATATTTACTGCAAATGGTTGATTTGTAAGAGATTGCGTTTTCTTGATTGCATCCCGCAGATCATCAGGAGACTTGTAATTTGCACTGGCTAATACAGCACAAGCTCCAGCATTACTGACTGCTGCGACAAATTCGGGATTAGAGATTCTTGCCATGGCACCTGATATAATCGGATATTTACATCCCAGCATTTCAGTTACTCTTGTCTTTATCATTTGACTCACGCACGCATCTTTGACCATTGACTAGATTCTTACAGATAAACTTCATTATCACATAGAGCAATCACTAGATGACTTGATATTTGCTCTCTATAGGGGATTATTAACTTCAAAAATGACAATTTGCCAGTAGGATTCTCAGATAGATCACACTCCGGATAATCTCTATAGGTGATAGACTTGGAAGAACAGCTAGTTTCTAACGATTTCGAGGAAACTCTCCCAGTTATATTCCTCGATGGAATCACTTCACAAGCAATCCCTGTTCCTACTCTTTATGCAATACGTTTCTATTGCAAAGAATTAGAATCTGCAATTAGTGTCCTATCAGAAAACAAGAAACTACAGGAACTTCTCGGTTTGAGAGAAGATGAGAAGAACGAGATCCATGAACATCTTCGGAGAATTATGCAACGGTTTCAGGAGTTTCTTATGATAGATACGCGTAGATAGACTTGAAGTAACTAATTTTTCCACCTATGTGTAAACTATTTATGGTATGTTCACTTAGAAAAAGCTCTATTCTACGCATGTAGAAATCTTTGACAACCTTGATGTGAATCTCGATGGCCCAGATCCTCAAACAAAACAAGTTTATTCTGAGTACAATTGTGATTACTATAGTACTTGCTGGAATGACATTTGGTAATATACCCGCACCTGCTATGCCCCAAGGGTTACAGACAGTAAATGGAACTACATTCAATTTTGCGAATTATCCTTCTCTTACTCATGAACAAATTGCTATTATCAATTATTTTGACAATCTCATAACTAGTCAAGCTTACAACCTATGGGATGGCTGGCACGCTGAGAATTACCTATGGGCACTTCAATACATCAATGCGTTTTTGTCCTACGTATTTGCGTGTGTATCTGAGGTCAACTCTGGTTACAGGTCATCTTTCTATGAAAACTTTGCACAAACTCAGATTATGAGAATGAACACAACAATTGATGAGTACGGTAACGATTCTATGGAATACTATGAGTGGGCTTCAATCCCTGGATTTACTGAGTATTACTACCCAAACGCTACGAACCCTGACGCTAACGATGTGTACACTGGTGGATTCAGAGGACCTGCGAACATCATGTGGACTGGGCATTATGCATTGATGATGGCACTCTATGAAAGGAATTTCAATTCTGGTAGATTTGATGAAGAACTAACCCATTATATAGTAGATTGGAAAAACTCAACTACCACGGATCGTCTTGGAACTCCAAAGGCTGGAGGCCTCTGGGGGACAGGTCTGATTCCATGTGAACCTTACGTCGTATTTCCACAATGCAATAGTATCCCTATCTATACAACCGAACTCTATGACAATCTGTATTCGACTGATTATATGGAAAGTGGGATGTGGGATTATGGATTAGACTTTATTGAATCAAACATCACAGATGAAAATGATCTCTATGTCAACGGGTACTTTGTCCAAGAACCCATGGGTTGGGGACCAAATTCAAACCTTCTTCCGCAAAAAATCCCGGGACAATCAGTAGATCACCTTACAGGTGGTCCAAGTCTTTCTTCTTATTGCAATGCGTGGACACTGACCTTTTTGGAATATACTACTCCTGATATTACAATTCCAAAATACTCTCAATTCATTGACCTATATGGAAGAGAAATCTCAGGAGATGTTATGTACATGCTAGGTTCATACGATCATCCTAGCTCGTTTGGTGACATTTTTGGAATCTTGGGAACGGTATTTACTACAGTATTAGCAAATCAGAGAGGAGATCATGTCACACGAGACCGTCTTCTGAATCTACTTGGAAGTATGCTTAACAAGGTGTGGTCTCCAGATGGAAGACAGATGCACTACGATGGGTCTCCCTTTGATGCTTTTCTCTCTCCAATATTTTCAGGATTCTCAGTTTGGTCAACATTACCAGTCACTATGCGTGATCTTGCAGACTCTCGCTCAGCAGAGTTCTGGAATTATCCCTACATCAGTGCTGCTGACGATGATAATATCTGGGTCTATCAAGCGCAATGGGACCCTTCAAAATCAGGTTTCATTCTCAATATCAGAGTGGATCAGACTGCAGATATATCATTCAGCAACTTCAATGATACTCCAACAGCATATTCTCAAGGCGTATCTATTGGAAGTCTCACAGCATCAGGAAGTGATTATATTTTGACTTTACAACCAGGGATTTACCAGATTGTGATATTGGAGGGCGTATAATAATGACAAATGGTTCAGAAGCAGAAACTGGAGATGATACCAAAAGGTCACTAAAAGAAACACTTCGAATTGAAAACCTCACCAGAGCTCTTCTAACAATA